>Ga0114918_10000503_pt1 | contig 33847 bp, 24 predicted proteins | sample LantaG_FD_87015 | JGI IMG/M metagenome (GOLD analysis project Ga0114918, IMG submission 87015) | Deep subsurface microbial communities from Baltic Sea to uncover new lineages of life (NeLLi) - Landsort_02402 metaG | ecosystem: Environmental > Aquatic > Marine > Oceanic > Sediment | place...
AAAAACCCAAAAAAAAAAAAAAAGGGAACCCCCCCTTCCAGACCCCCCCCCCCCCCCATAGAGCTCAACCCCCCACTTTAAACACCTGACCCCAACAATTGTAAATCACACTCCGGAAAACTTACATAGAACACTTGAGATAGATAGATAGATAGACGATGATGAGAAGCGGGAGAAAAGAGAGACTGAGAGAGAAGAGAAAACAAGACGAGGGCTGCAAAAAGTGGAAGAATAAAAAGCTGGGCTCACTAACCTGAGGAAAAAAGCAAACTCTGGCCCCTCTCTTTCTTCCTCTTCTTGCTCTTTTAGCACGCTTCCTCCCGCGTTCTTCTTTCCTCTCAGCCTGCTGAGAGGGGAGAGGAGCGCGAGTAGGTTCTCTCGAGCGCTGCTGCATGCGAGGGCGAGCAGCAGCCTCCCGAAAGCGCCAGGCCGACGACGGGGAAGGGAAGAAGAAGAAATCAACGAACAAGAAAACCAAAAAGGCGACGACGGAGACGATGCTCAATGATCCTGCCGCTCCTTCTTCTGCCCCGGGCGCCGCCGTCGCCGCCCAACCTCCTTCCCTCGTCGGCCCGTGCGGCTGGATCGACCGCACCGAGCTCATCCGCCTGCTTCAGCAGGCCCTGAGCGACGACCTGGGCCTGGAGCCCGTCGCGCGGGCCCTGGCCACGGCGACGGGCGTCGAGCGGGAGCCGGCCGCGGCGTCGGGGCTGCGGGAGTGCGTCTCCCGCGGGGAGTGGAACCAGGTTCCGGCGCTCTTCGCCGAGCTGGGGATCCCAAGGGAGAGTAGCGTCGGCAGGGCTGCGCGGTTTGTGGCGTACAGGGAGGCGTACTTGGAGGTAAGAGAGAGAGGGAGAGAAAAAAAGAGGAGGAGGAAGGGCATGCACGCATCGTCGGCGTTCGACGACGAGAGGGACACGGGCGAAGAAAGATAAAAAAAACGGTCCCTCTCAACGAGCCCCCGAACCCAAAAAAACGAGTAGGCTCTCCGCCGCGGCGACGCCTCCGAGGCGGTCAAGGTCCTGCGCAGAGAGATCACGCCCGTGGCTCCGGACGCCGCGACGCTCCGGGCCCTGGCCGCGAGACTGCTCTCGGCGTCTCAGAAGGAGGAGGCAAAGGGGGAAGAGGGCGCTGTCGCCGGCAGCAACGGCGCGGCGGCAACAGCAGCAAACAGCAACGGCCACGGCCGCCGCCGCCGCCACCGCGGCCTCGAAAGAGACGAGGACGAAGCGGCCTTCGATGCCGGCTGCGACCGCTTCGTCTTCGCAACCTCCCCCGACTCCCCCTCTCCTCCGCTGCCCCCTCCCCTGCTGCTGCAGCCCCCCCCGCCGGCGTCATCGCCGGCCTCGGCCGCCTTCGTCTTCTCGCCCGAGGCCGTCGCGAGCTGGCGCGGGCCCCGCGCGGGATCGAGGGAGAGGGCCCTGGAGGCCCTGCAGTCGCTGCTTCTGTCGTGCTCATCGTCGGCCCCCTCGGGATCGGCGGCGGGACCGGCCTCGGCGGTCTCGGGCAGCCTGCTGCCGCGCCACCGGCTGCTGACGCTGCTCGAGCAGGCCCTGTCGGCGCAGCGCTCGGCGGCGAGGGCGCACAACGCCGTGCCGCGGCCCCCCGTCACGCTGCTGGCGGACTACGGCGCGGCGGTCGCCGCCGCGGCTGCCGCCGGGAGGCTCCGGTGCGGAGCGGCGAACGGAGGAGGGGCGAGCCTCGGAGGAAACGGAGCCAACGGCGCGTCGCCGCCGGCGTCGCTCTTCTTCGCCCCTCCCCCCCCCGCCGCCGCCGCCCTGCCCGCGGGCGGCGGCCTCGGCGGCGACGGCCTCCCCTCCGTCACGGTGCAGGTCCTCCTCGACCACGGCGACGAGGTCTGGCACCTCGCGTTCAGCCCCTGCGGCTCGCGGCTGGCCTCGGGCGGGGCGGACGGCGTCGCGATCCTGTGGGACGTCGGCCGCGACGCGCGCGGCCGGCGGCGCGTGCGCAAGGCGCACGAGCTGCGCGGGCACGCGGACCCCGTCGCGCTGCTCGCGTGGTCGCCCGCCGACGGCGGCGCGACGCTGGCGACGGCAGGTCCCGACGGCACGGTCCGGCTGTGGGACGGGCGCAGCGGCGAGCGCGTCGCGGTGCTCTCGCACCACGGGTCGCTCGTGACGGCGCTGAGCTGGGTGCCCGCGCTGAGCTGCTCCTGGTCCTCTCCCTCCGCTCCCGCTCGCGGCTCCGCGGGGACGTGGCACCGCCGCTGCGGCAGGCTCGTCACGGCGGGGCATGACAGGTGCGTGCACCTGGTCGACGCGGGAGGGGCCATCGTCGCCGCCGGGAGGGCCGCGGCGGAGGCGGCGGCGCGGCAGCAGCGAGGAGGGAGGCCGGCGGCGGCGGGGCGCGAGGAGCAGGCGGGGCCCGCGGCGCGGCGCGGGGGGCTGCCGAGCAGCTCCTCCGGCCCCGGAGAGGAAGAGGAAGAAGCCCTCCCTTCTCCTCCTCCTCCTTTCCCTCCCCCTCCTCCTCTCTCTGCCTCACCAGCGAGCCCTTCGAGGATCCTGCGCACCTGGCGCGGCACCCGCGTCAACGACCTCGCCGTCACTCCGGACGGCAGGACGCTGCTCACCGTCTCGTCCGACCGGCGCGTGCGGTTCTGGTGCCTGGACGCCGGCGCCGAGCTCTTCCGCGTCGCGTCGCCCCCTGCCTCGTCCTCCGGGGGAGGGGGGGCGGGGGGCAGGGGCAGGGGCAGCAGGCTCGGGGGCGCGGCAGGAGCAGCGTTCCCCGCCTCTCCTTCTTCTTCGCATCAGCGGCAGCAGCAACAGCAGCCCCCTCTTGCGGTGCCGGTCATCGCCGAGACCGAGTCGATCATCTCGCTCTCGCTGTCGCGCGCCGGGGACGCGCTCCTCCTGAATCTGTCCAACCAGCAGCTCCACGCCTGGAGGGTCCCCGCCAGGCACGAGCTGGCCCCGCTGCTGGCGGCCTCCTCTGCTGCTCCCGCCGCCGGGGAGGAGCGCGAGGGCGCCGAGGGGGCGGGCGGGACAGAGGGCCCGCCGGTGACGATTACTGCGGCGCCGGCCCCGGCCGCCGCCGGCGGCGGCGCGCCCTCGTCCCAGCCGACGACGGGGGCTCCTTCTCCCTCCTCCCTCCCCTCCTCCGCCTCGCCCCCGCCGCAGCCCGTCATGACCTATCGCGGCCCGCCAGCTCGCCAGGGCCGCTTTGTCGTCCGCTCCTGCTTCGGCGGGCTCGACGACGCCTTCGCGCTGTCGGGCGCCGAGGACTGCCGCGTCTACTGCTGGGACCGCCGGTCGGGGGAGCTGCTCTCCGCCCTCGACGGGCACGCGGGGACCGTCAACGCCGTCGCGTGGAACCCCGCGGACCCTGGAATGTTCGCGAGCGCTTCAGACGACAAGAGCGTGCACGTCTGGGGCCTGGAGAGCGACCTGAGGGACGAGGACGAGGAGGAGGAAGATGAGGAGGGGGGAGGTGATGACGACGGAGACGAGAGCGACGGCGACGGAGTGTCGCTTTGAAAAGATTTTTTTGTTTCTTGTTTTCCTCCTCGCAGAAGCAGCTTTTCTTTTTTTTGTTTTTGCACTTTTTTCCACGAGCGCATTGAAATGCTCTTTATTGTCACTCTCGTCATTTGTCAAGTCCAGTTTTGAAATCAGTGTCGTCGGGGTTCTTTTTTTGCACTCTACTCTCTCTTTCAAAGAAAATCAAAAAAAAGGCAAGTGCGCGAAAAAACAAAAAAGCTAAGTGTACTTTTCTAAATCTCTTCTCTCTCACCCCAAGTCCCGCATGTGAGGGGGGCAGTACTCCAGCCCCAGCGCCTCGAAGATGTCCGTCTCGCAGCTCAGCGGAACGAAGATCGACGGGGAGAAAAACGCCGCCGGGGCGCCGGCCCTCGTGCCGACGCGCCGGCCATCGACGTAGGACGACTTGCGCGCCTTGGACCCGAGCTCGCCCCGGCGCGTGACCTCGAGGCCCCTGTCCGACAGGTGGAACGAGTCCGCCTGCGACGAGTCCTGGCCGTTGGTCGCGAGCCGGGGGTCGCGGGCGAACGCGAGCCGCGCGGCCCCCTGGGCCAGCGGCAGCAGCGCCCGGCGCGCCGCAGCAGAGTCGGCGCGGGCCCACTGCCTGATCCAGCGACTGAAGTCCGTCCCGGAGCTGAAGTAGCAGAGCGCCGCCGGCAGGGCACCGCGTGGGTAGAGCTTAACGTCGAGGCGGCGGAAGCGCGGCGGGGAAGAGAGGCCCGCGGCCTGGAGGAGGCGGACGGGGCAGCGGATCGCGCCGCTGAAGGATGCTCCGTGCGCGATGGCGGCGCCGGCCGCCGCCGCGCGCTGCGCCACCGCTGACGCCGGCGAGGAAGACATCGACCCCTCCTCGAGCTCGAAGCCGAGCCCGCGCATCTCCTGGCGGATGCTGGCCAGGTCGCGCACGAGCTCCTCCTTCGTCATCGCCGCTGCCGGTGCGCCAATGCTGCTCTGGCCGCGGCCGCCGCTTGCTCGCCGCTCCTGCGAGAGCGAGGGCGAACCGTCGAGAAAAGTGCCCGTCGTCGCCTCTGGCGGCGCCCTCGAGAGCAAAATGTCGATATCGCCGGCCGTCACGCTGGTGCCCCTCCAATAGCTCCCCACGGCCTCGGCGAACGCTCTCTCGCCGCCGCCGCCGGGGCCTTCGAGGAACGACGGCGAGCGGGCGAAAGAAGACGATCCAGCCGGAGGAGGAAGCAGCAGGCTCTCCTCGCTCGCGCCGGCCGGCAGCGACAATTTCCACACGCGCGCGGCCGCGACGCGGAACGCGCGCTCGACGACGGCGACCTCTGCCCTCGGGACGCACTCCTGGAAGTCGCCAAAGTGCTTGACCCCGAGTTTCTGCTGCTTCGACAGCGAGGCGTACACCTCCGGGAGGAGGAGAAAGTCGCGAACGGAGCTTGACGTACACTCGAGCTCGACGTAGCGCTCGTAGAGCGCCTCGGCCGTGGCGCGGCCGATGCCCGGGACGCTCGTGAGCTCGCGCAGCGCGGCGTTCCTCGGGCTGGCGCGGTAGATCTCGTTGCGCAGGAGGTCCCCGCGGGCGACGACCTCCCACAGCTTGTCGCGCGACTTCTCGGCCAGGGCGTACTCCGATCCGTAGCACTCCATGAAGCTCGCGACGTCGCGCTCGGTGTCGAGCGGGAAGAAGCATTTCCGGACGGCCGCGACGAGGCGCTCTGTCGCGTGCTTCCTGAAGAAGACGGCCTTGGGAGCGATGTCGCTCGTGTCGTAGTTGTCCACGGCCTCTTTGAGAGGGGAGACAAGGCAGTAGGGTCGCGCGGAGCAGGCGATGTGGGGGCAGGGGCGCCCGGGGGGAGCGGGAGGAAGGAAGCCGGAACCTTTGCCGTCGTCGGCGTCGAAATCATCAAAGCCGTCGAAGTCGTCAAAGCCGTCGCCGCCGTCGCTATCGTCGCCGTCGTCGCCGTCGCCGTCGTCGTCGTCCGAGGCAGCTGCCGCCGCGGAACGCGCTGCAGCTGCTCCTGCTGCCGCCGCCGCCGCCGCCGTCGTCCCTCCCCCAGCTCCCCCAGCCGCCGCCGCAGCAGCAGCAGCAGCGGTCCCCACCCCAACTTTGTTTTTTACCCCCGGGTAGTTGCCCCGGATCGTCTCGCGGGTCCTGAGCGCGCCCTCGCGCGAGAAGGGCTCGAGCCAGACCCCGCCGAGGCCCCAGAGCCTCCCGCTTGCGCCGCCCGTGCGGGCCTCCGGCGGCGGGAGGGGCCCGCAGGGGAGGAGCGGGGAAGCCTCGGTGGCGGTGGTGGCGGCGGTGGCGGTGGCAGAGGCGCGGGCAGGAGCAGTTGGAGCGGGGGGGGCGCGCGGAAGCTGCTGCCGCTGCTGCTGCTGCTGCTGCCGCCGTTCCGGCGGCGGAGGCGGCAGCAGAGGCATAGTCGGCGGCGACGGCGGCGGCGGAGGCACAGCCGAAGCCGGCCGCGCCGCCGCCGGAGGCGACACCCGCGGCCTCATCGCCGCAGGCGGCAGGCCCTCGCCTCCCCCCAGCCGCCGCCTCCTCGCGGCCTCGACCCTCTCCACCTCGGCGTCCCTCCACGCCTCCATCTCGCCCCTCAGCCCGCGCGCCCCCGCGGCGGCCCTCTGCACCAGCACCAGCTTGCGCCGCGCAAAGGCCTGCGCTTTCTTCCACTTCTCCAGCTCCTGCCGCGCCGCGGCGAGGAACGCCGGGCCCTTCGACGACGACGAGGAAGCAGCGACGACGCGGCGGCCTGCCGCTTCGACTCTCTCGTCGCTCACGGGGACGACGACGTCCCGGACCGTCGCGAGAAGCCTCTCGACGCCGAGGGCCTCGCGGGCGGCGGCGACGGCGGCAAACTCCGCGGCGGCCAGGGGAAGGCGCGAGGCGTCGATGGGCGCCGCCTCCGGGCCCTCCGCCGCGGCGGCGGCGAGGCAGTCGAGGACGAAGGTGCGCGGGAGGAGGAGGACGGGAAAGTCGGAGTGCGGGAGGAGCGCGGCCGCGGCCGAGGTCCAAGAAGAAGCCGCTCGAGCCGCCGACGACGACGTCGCCGCCGCCTGCGAGGAAGGGGCGTTCCTCCCTCCTTCCGCCCACCAGCCCCCGGGCGGCGGCGGCCACAGCCCCGCCATCCTCAGCACCTTAATCTCGCAGAACTCCGCGAATTCGTTGTCGCTCTCTCTTTGCTCCTGCAGCTGCTTCGGCAGCTGCTGCTGCTGCTGCTGCCGCGGCCTCCTGATCTCGCCCCCGACGATGACGGCAGAGGCCCTTGCCGCGGCGGCGCCATCGGCGGCGGAGCGCGGAGGAGGGGGAAGCCCGGCGTCGCGGAGCCTCCTCTGCGCCTCGGCGAACAGGTACGCCCGCTCGTCGCGCACCTCCGCCGCGACGCGCTCGGCGGCGGCAGCAGCGGCGGCGAGGGAGGAGGCCGCCGTCGCGGGGTCTCTGGGCGGAGGCGTCGGCGGCGTCGGCGACGGCGGCGGCGGCGGCGGCGGAGGGAACAGCGACAGGTAGGCGTCCTCGCAGGTCGTTCCCGTCTTGACCTCGAACGGCAGCAGCCTCGAGACGGTCGCCCCCGCGGCGCGGCACCGCTGTTCGACGGACTCCGCGAACCGCGCGTTGAGGAAAGACAGGTGCCAGCGGGAGAAGGGCTCGGGGAAGGGCGGCAGCGGTTCCGCGCGTTCGGCGCGCTTCCTCTTCCTCTTCCCCTCGGCGGCGGCGGCGGCGGCGAGCTTCTTCTTTTCGCGATCTTGCCTCTTGAGCTCGCGCGCGTCCTTCTCCGCGGGTCCGGGCAGGATGCGGAGCCCCACGATGTCTTTGGGGCACGGTGGGAAGAAGAGGGAGTCCCCGGCGTAGACCAGGGCCGACTGCCCCGCCGAGAGGGTGGTCTCCGCCGGCATCGCCGACGGCGCCAGCGACGACGCCGTCGCTCCTGCTGCTCCTGCTGCTGCTGCTGCTCCTGCTGCTCCTGCTGCTGCTGCTGCTCCTGCTGCTCTTGCTGCTCCTGCTGCTCCTGCTGCTCCCGCTCCCCCGCGGACGACGACGACTCCTCCGGGCGTCCTCACCCCTCCTGGCTGCTCGGCTGCGGCCTCTCCCTCCGGCGGCTTCAGCACCGTCAGCAGGGACGCCTCTCGCCCCGCGCTCGAAGCGGAAGAGGAAGAGGAAGGAGAAGAGAACTCGCAGACCCAGCGCTCGAGCGCGAGAGAGCTCTTTCGCGGCCCCTCTGCTTTGAGTCCTTTCAGGATGTCGCCGTTCATGATCTCGTAGCGGCCGATCTTCGTCGCTGGAGGAGGAGGCTCGACATCGCTCCCACCTGTTCCCGCGGCTGGGACGTTGTAGCCCGAGCTGCGGTGGAGGCCGAGGACGTGCATCGGTTGTCGCCTTTTTTCCCCTGTGCTCGTCGGCGCGACTTGCCCGACGTGCCCGTCGAGCGAAGAAGAAAGGCGAGGCGGAAAGGAAGGGAGAGAGAAAAATGTGAATGCTTTTCTCTTTCCTGCCGGTCGCGAGCGCTCCCTTTTCAGTCCCCTGCGCTGCCTCGGGAGCCTCGCTGCGACCCTGGAGACGCGCTTTAGCGGACGCGCTGTGGAGTAGAGAGAGGGTGAAGCGGTAAAGCGAGAGCTAGTTTTTTGTCGCAATGTCTCTCTCTCTCTCTCTAGCCGAAGCGAAAAACAAAAAAAGTGAGTCGGTGACGCATCACAGCACTAGAGTTTTTGTTTCTCTCCCAAAAATCGACAGACATGACACCAAAGGAGCTCCTCGCGTCCACGTCCCTTGCCGCCTTCCTCGCCGCGCGGCCCCCGTCCACGGTCGTGACCGTCTCGAGCTCGGACAAACTCGAACACGTGCGTTTGAGTTTAGAAAAAACAACGGTTCGATGTTGTTTTGATGCTCTTGCTCTCAGGTCACATCTCAACCCGCCATCTCTCCTTCTCCCCGTCTCTCTCTCTTCTACTTCTCCCTCTCACGCTAGGTCCTCCGCCTCTTCGCCTCCCGCGACATCCTCTCTGCGCCCGTGATCGAATGCTCCCCCTCTTCATCGTCGAATGCCCGCTGCCTGGGCTTTGTCGGAGTCGACGACATCCTCCGAGCGGTGCTGAGCTTCGCGGGCTTCTCTTCTTCGTCTTCGTCGCAGTCGTCGCCCATTCCCTCCTCGACTTCCTCCTCGACGTCTACGCCCGCCGCCCGCAGAGAGGGGCTGCGCAGGGCCTCGGAGAGGCTGTTCTTGACGTCCGTAAGGGAGATCCAGAGGGAAGGGGACGGAAGGCTCGTTTTCCGCTGCAGCAGCAGCGCGAAGAGAACGAAAGGAGGGGCACGAGGCCAAGGGGAGGAGCACAGCGGAGCAGCAGCTCCTTCTTCCTGTCCTCCCTCGGGAGAGACCTCCCTCCTCGACGTCGTGCGGGACGGATTCTTGCTCGGCAGGGTTTCCCAGAAGGGAAATCCCGCGTGCCACAGGGTGGCAGTCTGTGATTTCGACGACGACGACGAAGACGAAGACGAAGGAGAAGGAGGCGACGGCGAGACCGGCAGCGACGAAGAGATGAGAGCCGCCGCGCCGTTCCCTCCCGTTGTTGCCTCCGACTCTCTCCGCGTCGTGGCCATCGTCTCGCAGTCTGACGTCATCCGCTTTCTCGCCAGGCACCTCGGCGAGCTGCAGAGCAGCAGCAAAAGCGAAGGCGAAGGCGAAGGAAAGGGAGGAAGAGGAGAGGAGCCGAGGGCGAGGGACGTCGCGAGCTCACCCGTCACGGCGGTAGCGGCGGCGATGCCCGCGTCGCTCGCTTTCGCGTCGCTCTTCCAACAGCGAGCAAGGGTCTCCGCCGCGGCCATAGTGGGCGCGGCGCACGGCGAGCTGGTCGGAAGCCTGAGCGCTTCCGATCTGCGGGGGCTGAGCTCAGGGCTGAGCGGCGGCGCCGAGGGCTCGCTGCGCGAGCTGGGGCTTCCGGTCGGAGAATTCATGGAGGCGAGGGCGAGCGCGAGGGCCGCCGCTGCCGCTGCCGCTGCCGCTGCTGCTGCCGTTGCTGTCGAAGACGACGATGACGGCGGGGAAGGGATCGCAGCGGCGGCGGGAGCCCCGCTTCCCCCCCCGCTCCTCGCGGTGAGCCCCGACACGCCGCTCTCCGAGCTGGTGCGGCTGCTGGCCGAGGGAGGGCACCACCGGGCCTTCGTGGTGGAGGAGGAGGAGACGGACGGCGACGGCGAGGAAGGAAGGAAGCGGCGGAGGCGGCGGGCGACGGGAGTGGTCAGCCTCAGCGACGTCCTCCGCTTCGTCTGCAAGGACTGAAGTGTTGCTTCCCTTGTTACCCCTCTCCTTTTCGGATCGCGGCAAGGGAGCGAGGGAGGAGAGAAAATCCCAACAGAACTTAAAAATTAAAAAAACATGTGCTCATCGTCGTCAGTCGTCTCCTTTTTTTTCTTCCAAAAACTTCTCTCTCTTTCTCTCTCTTTCTCCCCGGAACCCGCCCCCTCTACCCGCGCTGCCACCCGCTTCCCCCGCCGCCGCCCGTGACCAGGGCCTCGGGGGCCGCCCACAGCCTCACGGCGCGGTCATCTCCGCCCGAAGCCAGGACCCACCTCTCTTCCTCGCCCTCTTCTTCAGGAGAAGAGGGCGAAGGAGAAGCGGGAGCGGCCGCCGCAGCCGCTACCTTGCGCCTTCGCGGCGCCCAACAGAGGCTCGTCACCTCCCCTCCGTGGGCCGGGGAGACGGCCCCGAGCAGCGCGCCGCTCGTCGCGCACAAGAAATGCAGGTCCCTTCCGCCGCAGCAGCCAGAATGCTTCCGTCGGGGCTGAGGGAGAGCAGGCGGTAGAGCTCGCCCTCGGGGAGGTGGGCCCGCTGCGGCCACGCGCCGACCTTGACCGCCCCGGCGCGCTCGCCGGGGCGGGGGGCGGCTGCTCCGGGCGTCCTCCAGCTCGCCCAGGTGCCGTCGCGCGAGGAGGTCGCCGCCCTGAGCCCGTCGCGCGAGAGCGAGACGGCGAGGACTTGACCGGCGTGCGACAGCGACCAGCCGGCCTTCTGCACCGAAAAGCCCCTGGGTTTGCCGTCGCCTCCGCTGCCGCCGCTTCCGCTCCCGCCGAACGAGTAGATCTTGGCGTCGGACGCGAACGTCGCGGCAGCGAAGAGCGCGCCGTCGCTCGAGCAGCAGGCCCCGTGCGTGCGCAGCCCTCCCGTGTCGACCGCCGCGGTCCTTCGGCCGGTCGCGGCGTCGAACGTCTCGAGCTCGGTCCGCTCGGAGACGACGGCGATCAGCGGAGGGGCGGCGGCAGCTCCGGACGACGGCGACGACGGAGAAGAAGCAGCGCCGGCGGAGGAGGCGCAGAGAAGGGCGACCGGCCGCCGGCCCGCGATGAGCGGGAGCGGGCTCGCGTCCCAGAGCGGCGGGGCGTCGCTGCTCCCGGTTCCGAGCGCCGGGAGCGCGGTCAGGGTGGGCCCGTTGAGCCCGTCCCGCGACAGCACGACGACCCCTCTGGAGGCGTCCCCGCCGAGGAAGCCCGCGGCCAGCGGCGAGACGCGCAGGGACCTCGACGCCGGCTGCGCCGGCGTCGGCGGCGCGCCGCGCCGCAGGGGCGCCGGCGCCCCGGGCCCCGGCGAGGCCAGCGGCCACTGCCGGAGCCCGCGGTCCCTCGAGGCGCTCAGCAGGAAGGCGCCGTCGGCCGAGAAGCTCACGGAGGCGATCCCGTCGCCGTGGCCTTTCAGCCACGAGAGGTGGAGCGGCGAGGCCGAGGCCGAGGGAGGCGCCTGCGGCGCCCCTCCGCCTCTGCCGCCGCCGCTGCCGCCGCCTCTGCCGCCGCCGGAGGACCCTCCCGCCGCCGCCGCCGCCCTGCTCGCGCTCGCGAGGGACTTCGGGGAGACCCCCCGGGGAGGAGCGGCAGGCTCCTTCGGCTGCTGGTCCTCCTCCGGCTGCGGCGCTGGTTCCGCTGCGGCGGGGGCGCTGCCTCCTTTACCTCCTCCTCCTCCTCCTCCTCCTCGCCTTCGGGCCGCGCCGCCTGCTTTCCCTCGGCTCCCGCCAGCGCCCGGCGTCGTCGTCGCTCTCTGCTGCTGCTGCTGCTGCTGTCGCCCTTCCTCTTCTTGCAGCCTCGCGGAGCTGCTGCTGCGCCGGAACAGCAGGAGCGGCGCTCGCACGATCGCGAGCGCTACGCCAAGGATCGTCCTGAGCACGCGGAGGACCACGACGAGGGAGAGCAGGGCTGTCGTTTTTTTTTTTTGAGGGGGAGGAGGTCGAGAGGTTGAGAGAAAATGATGGTGCCATCAAAACAATCAAAAGTGCTCTCTCTCTCTCTCCATTCGCTCCTTCTCTCCTTTCGTCTTCTCACCGATCGTCGCGAGCAGGACTTTTGCCGGGACCGAGAGCTGAAGCAGCTCTGGCCAGAACGTCATGAGCAGCGACCCGAGCGCGGCGGCCCGCTCCAGAAGCGGCGCTTCGAGAGCGGCCTCGGATGCTTCTTCCATTTTTGCGAGAGTGTGAAAAAGAGAGGCGGTGTCGCTCCCACTCTTTCCTCTCCTTTTCCTCTCTCTTTTTCATCCCCGCCGACACACACCTGATCTTGCATGCCGCCGGCCCGCAGTGGCCTCGAGGTACACAACGCCTGCCCCTGTTCGATCGCTCGAGAAGCAAGGCTGCTAGCCAGAAGGCTTGAGGAAGATCGGACTCAATCGCTCGACGACCGGCACCCACCATCAAACCAACAAATTTCAACGCTCTCTCTCTGACGCTTTCTCTTTCTCTCCTCTGACCAAAATCTCTTTGCTCGCTCGCGACAGGTGTTTAAGTTTTCTGTCTATCTCGCGGTGAGTTCTTGGCTTGAAGTGAAGCAAAAAAACGAGGACTGAATGGTTTTCTTCAAGATCTTTCGATCGAGAAAAAAGCGTCGACGGACGAAGAAACTCTCAACCTCGACCTCCTCTGTTTTCGGACCTCTCTCTCTGATCAAAAACATGCAGGTCCCCGCCATCCTCACGTTCGCCGTCGCGTCCAACACGGACGTGCTCAACGCGATCATCAAGAGAGTAAGAGCATAGGATGCGAAGAAGATGGAGAGATGGAGAGAGGAGAGAGAGAAAGTTTGATTCGACTTGTTTTTTCTTCTCAACAACTCCTCTGATTTGTTCATTTTTTAAAAACTTTTCATCAAAAACAGCACGCCTACGTCGTTTACCCCCCGGAAGGACCCCGCCCCCCTTCCCCGGAAGCGGTGCACGCCCTCGCCAGGGCAGAGCGCGAGCGCGACCAGAAAGCAGCAGCAGCAGCTTTTAAGAAGTAAAAGAGAAAGAAAGATGCTCAAAGCTCTCTCTTCGCCGAGGAAGAAGCGGGCCGCAGCCGCAGCGGCAGCAGCAGGAGAGGCCGACGACGCTCCTCTTAACGGAAACAGGGTCGCCGTCGTCACGGGCGGCTCCGGCTTCCTCGGCCGCCACCTCGTCCGCGCCCTGGAGGAGAGCGGGCGCTACTCCGAGGTCGTCGTCTTCGACGTGCGGCCGTGGCAGGCGCCCAAGTGGCCCGCGGCGTCCAAGGCCCCAAAGTCGTCGTCGAAAACGAGGACGCGCGGCGTCGTCGGCGACCTCACCGACCCGACCTCCGTCATCAACGGCCTCCGCGGCGCCTCCGTCGTCTTCCACTGCGCCACCGCGGCCCCTGCGGCTTCCAACGCGGCCAACAGGGGCCTCATGACGCGCGTCAACGTCGACGGAACCCGCAACGTCGTCGAGGCCTGCATCAGTAATGCAATCCCGAGGCTCGTCTTCACGTCGTCGGCGTCGGTCGTCTTCGACGGGCGCGACCTCTCCGGCGTCGACGAGTCCGCTCCCTACGCGACCCGCCCGATGGACTATTATGCGGCGACGAAGATCGAGGCTGAGAGGATCGTCCTGGCGGCCAACGGCGCGGAGCTGAAAGGCAAGGGAAAGGGAAAGATGAAGAAGCTCCTTCGCACAGTCGCGCTTCGCCCCTCGGGCATCTTCGGGGAGCACGACGCTCTGTTGGTCCCGACCATCGTCGAGAAGGCGAAGGTTGGGAAGATGAAGTTTATTATCGGCTCGGGCAGGAACGTGATGGACTGGACGTACGCCGGGAACGTGGCGGCGGCGCACCTGGCCGCGGACGGGAAGCTGGAGCGGGAGGAGAACGAAGCGTCGGAGGAAAGCGGCGGCGCCGGCGGCAGAAAGGCGGCAAGGTCAAAAAATATCACTATCGCTGGCAAGCCTTACTTCGTGACCAACGACGACCCGCGCTCCTTCTGGGGGTTCATGGGCGACCTCCTCGAGCCGCTGGGCTACGAGCGCCCCCGGATCAGGCTGCCGTTCTGGCCGCTGTACGCGATCTCCTGGCTCGTCGCCACCGTCGTCGCGTTGTTGAACCTCGTTCCCGGTCTCAGCGTTCCTTCCTCGGATTTCAGCCCGATGCGGATCACGATCTCCGCGGCGGAGCGCAGGCTCAGTTGCGGCGCCGCCAAGAGGGACTTTGGGTACGTCCCGAGCGTGAGCGTCGAGGAGGGGGTCAAGAGGACGGTGGCTGCGTTTGCGCACCTGAAGAAGAAGTAGAGAGAGTTTTTTTTATTTATTTTATTTTGTTGAGATAGAGAGAGGGGCAGGAAGGAGCGTTTTTGTTTTGCTTTTCATTTGTTATTTATTTACACGCTTTTTTTTACAAGGAACCGAAAGCGGCGAGAAGCAGGAAAGAAAACAGCAGCCAGCAAGTGTGACGACGGATGTTTTTATCTATGTATTACAAGGAGGGAGAATTGGAAGAAAAATAACAAAAGCAAAGAAGAGCAGCGAAGCAAAGCAGCGAAAGAGAAAAAAACAAGAAACATTCAAAACCGCCCCCTCGCCTGAAACCTCTGCCTCAGGAACTCGGCGCTCCAGGAGTCAGCCGCGGCCGCCGCGGCCCTCCACAGAGGTCGCAGGTCGTCGCGCTCGGAGGCGGACTGCGCCCGGAGCGCCCTGGCGCGGGCGGAGTCGCCGTTGAGGACGACGGGAGCGGCGGGGGGAGCGGGAGCGGGAACGGCGGCGGCGGCGGAGGTCGAGGTCGGAGGCGCGGCGGCAGTGGCGGAGGCAGAGCTCCCGCTTCCGCCGATGGGGCTCCTAACGTTCCTGCTCGACCGGAACAGCCACATCGCGCGCCGCAGCCTCTCCTCTGCGTCGTTTTCGCTCTCCCCCACGGCCCTCGCGGCCTTCCCCGCCTCGCGAGCGACGGCCGGCAGGTTCATCAGCTCCTCCGAGACCGAGGAGACGTGGAAGTCGACCGCCGAGAGCGGTACGTCCTCCTGCGTCATCCTCCCGACGGAGGAAGAGGACCCCGTTGCCCCCGAGGGGTCCAGGAGCAGGGGCGGGACCGAGGGCGGGGAGAAGGAGCGCCAGAGGAAGCTCAGCCAGGCCTCTCCTCTGTTCGCCCCCGCCCCCGCCGCCGCCGCTCCCGGGGGCGTCCCCCCGCGCCCCGCGAACCGCCGCAGCCAGGTGTCCGCCGCCGCCCGCATCATGGCCACGTCGCAGGGCATCCCCCCGAAGGCCGCGCGCAGGTGGAGCACGCGGATGAGCAGAGAAGCCTGCGGGTCGAGGGCGGGACGAGAAGAGGAGGAAGCGAAGAGCGAGGCGACTTCGAGTTTTTTTCTCTTCCGCTTCTTCGCTCCCGCTCCGCTTCTTCCCTCCTCCTCCTCTCCGTCCTCGTCCTCTTCCTCTTCCTCGAACAGCTCCGGGTCGTCCCGAATCCTCGAGCACGCCAGGGAGTGGACGAACTTCAGAATGGCGCGCTCCGCCGCGGCCGGGAGGGGGTCCCACCTGAGGAAAAGAGTTTTTGAGGATAGTGATTTTTTCGAAGGGTTCTTGAAGAGAGGGAGTTGAGTTCGTGTTTCCCTCACTCTCTCTCTCTCTTTCCTCTCTCTCTGAACCTCAAGAAAAACTTTCTTTCCTCACCCCTTCGAGAACGCCGCCATCATCCAGACGGCGAGCGGCAAGGCCGGAGTCAGACACGCGTCCTCTAGCGCAATCACGGGCAGCCTCCGCAGCAGCTCTCCCGCCTCGCCCTGGCGGATGAGGTGCGCCGCGACGCGCACTGCCGCGGCGGCCCTCCCGAGGCGGACGTTCTTCTGGAGGGCCGACTTGAGCAGCGAGGGCGCGAGGCGCGGGAAGACGGGCGGTTGGGGCGGGGGCCGCGGGGGCGGGGCGGGGGCAGCGTCTCCGGCGGCGGCAGCGCCGGGCCTCCTCGGCGGCCACGGCTCGCGGCTGCCGAGCTGCTGCTGCGATCCCGGCGGGAGGTTGGTCTCGAGCCTGACCGCGACCTTTTGGCGAGAGAAAGAGGAGGAAGAGGCGCCGGCAGCGGCCCAAGGGAGCGGGATCGACAGCTCGGCTGTCCACGCTGCGGGCGGTGGCCCCGACGCCGACGCCGACGCCGTTGCTCCCGCTCCCGCTCCCGCTGCCGCTCCGCGCCCGCCGCCGCCGCCACCTCCGGTCACCTCGCTCCAGTGCCAGAAGAAGCTGTCCCCTCGGAACTCTGTATGTCGTCGTCGATGTCGTTTTTTGTAAGCAAGGGAAGGAGGTTGTGAGGAGCCAGAAGTGGGAGAGGAGAAAGAAGAGAACGAAGAAGAAGAGAACGAAGAGAATGAAAAAACAAATCAAGAAAAAGAAGAAACAAAAAAAAAGAGAAAAAATCTCACCGAGGGAGAAGACGTGCGTCGTCGAGGCGGAGCGCTGCGCCCTCATCAGCTCGGCAAACGCCGAGGCGCCCCCCGCGACTGCCGCAGCGGTGGCGGCGGCGGGGGGGGGCTGCGGGGTAGGGGCCCTCCTGGAGAGCGGCGGAGGAGCGGCGGCGGCCGCCGCCGCTTGCCTCTTCTGGGGAGCCGGAGCGGGGGCAGAGGGAGCCGAAGCGGCAGCAGCCGAGGCCTTCGCCGAGCCCGCCCTGGGCTGCGGCCTCAGGACCTGGCTCAGCGAGCGCAGGGCTTGCTGTTGCTCGCCCGCGGGAGCTGCCGCCTTCGTCGTCGTCGCCAGTGCTGTCGTCGTCGCCGTTTCCGCAACTGCTGCCGCCGGCAAAGGCTGCGGCGGCCGGCGTTGCTGCTGCTTCTGCTCCTCCGCTGTTCCCCGTCCTCCCCCTCCCCCTGCCGTTGCCTCCATCTGCGCCTGCCGCTGCAGGGCCAGGCACCCGGCGACGTGCGCGTCGACGAGGGCGCGCGGCACGGAGCCGAAGCAGACGGGGCAGACGACGAAGGACGAGCCCTGTTTGGTTTCGAGGTTCAGTTTTTTTTTTCGTCGTCGTCGGACGAAAGAGACTCTGAGCAAGATGGAGGAAAAAACCCATCCTTTTTTTCTGGCTCCGCCTCGACCTCGATACAGACGATTCGCATGACAGAGGCAAGGCGACGAACATCCTGGCATTTCACGTACCTGCGTGCGGGGAGCCGAGGCGGGAGTGCTGCTGTTCCCGCCGCCGGCGCTCGACTTGCGCTTCTTCGAAGAATCGGCAGCGCCCCCTGTCGTCGCCCCTGCGACGGGCGTCGGCTGCGTTTGCTGGGTCGTCGCGCCTCCTCCTCCTCCTTCCTCCTCCCTCAGCTGCGCCTTCTTATCCCGCTTCGCCGCCTGGGAGAAGATGGGGAAGAGGAGCTTCTTGTCAGCCATTCTTTAAGACCTCAAAATGAAAGAGAGGCGGCCCCATTCCCCGAGAGGAGAATCATGCGTCGTTCAGGCGTCGGGGCTGTCGGTGCTTGCTTTTCGAGCTCGAGAAATGATTCAATCACTCTTCTCGTTCCGTACAGAGAGCAAAACGCTTCTCAGCTCCTCTTCTCCGAAATGTGCACTGCCTTTTTCCTCTTCGGCTGCCACTCGCGAGTGCGCTTCCTGATGGTCTTCAACCGGGACGAGTTCCTGGATCGGTGAGAGAGTGGCGTAAAAAGAGAAAGAGGAAACAAAAACTTTCGTCGCCAAACGGGCATCGGATTTCCTCGCGACCTCGACCCCTCAAAACCCACCGCAACCTCAAAACCTCAAAAAAACTGTCAGCGAGACCGCCGCGGCGGCCTTCTGGCCAGACCACCCCGACATCCTCGCCGGCCGCGACCTCAGGAACGGCGGCACCTGGTGCGGCGTGACCCGCGGCGGGCGCTTCGCGCTCCTGACCAACTTCAGGGAGAAGGACCCCGGGCGCGTCGCGGGCGCGCCCAGCCGCGGCGCGCTCCCCCTGGACTTCCTGCGCGGCGGGGCCGGGCCCCTCGAGTACCTGCGGGGCCTCGACCTGGCCCGGCACAACGGGTTCAACCTCGTCGTCGGGGACCTGAGCGAAGGGGGGAAGACGGAGGTCGCTTACGTGACGAACCGGAGCAGCTCGAGAGACTCTCCGCCGGCTTCGGCCCCCGCGGCCCCGTCAGGCGCCGAGGCGGGAGCCCCTCCCTCCTCTCGTTTCTCTTCGGGGAAGCCCGTGCTCCTGCCCCCGGGGGTCTACGGCCTCTCCAATGGCGTCCTGGGCGACTCGTGGTGCAAGGTGGACAGGGGGGTCGCGATCCTGAAGGGGATGCTGGAGAGGGGCGACTTCGACGACGACGAGCGAGGAGCCGCGGCGGCGGCGGCGGGAGGGGGCGGCGGCGGGACGGCCACGGACCCCTCGGCCTCCTCCGCTCCTTGCTCCTCCGCCCCTGCCTCCTCGTCCCATGACTCTTCCTCCTGCTCCCTCCCCTGGGACGCGCTCTTCCGCTCGCTGATGGGGGATACCTCCCGAGCCCCGGCGCACCTCGTTCCCGAGACGGGCGTCCCGCGACACATAGAGGAGAGGCTGACATCGACCTTCGTGACGCCGTTTGAGCTGCTGCCCAAGGGCGGCGGCGGCGGCGGAGCGACGACGTTGGCGGCGGCGACGACAACGGGAGCAGCGGCAGAAACAGCAGCGGCCGAGCTGAAAAAATACGGCACCCGCTCCCAGACGGCGCTGGCGGTGTTCGCCGGAGGCAGGGCGGCCCTGCGGGAGCGCAGGCTCGTCAGCTGGCGCGAGCGCGGCGGGGCCGCCGTCGCGGCCGGCGGCGAAGAAGAAGAAGAGAGGGGAGAAGGCGCGGGCGCTGCCGCCGGGCCTTCTTCTCTGCCATTGCCCCCGCAGCCCTTCAAACTCGACGGTTGCCCTATCCAGAGCGAGTGGAGAGAGGTGGCGCACGAGTTCACGGTGCGTTCTTTCGAGGAGAAGAAGCGGGAGGGAGGAGAGGCGGCGGCGGAGAGCGAGAGGGAGCTCGTCGTCGACGAAGCAGGCGAGTGCGCGACCGCTGTTGCCGAGGAAGCTGTTGCCGAGACCGAGCTCAAGACTTCGCCCTGATTTGTTTAAACTGAAACAAAAACAAACGTACTTTTGATGTAATATTGAGATCATGGGCCGACCCCTTACGCTGGAAAGAGCAAAAAAGAGAGAGAGGGGAAGAGAAATTTTCAACAACAAAAAAAGAGAGCGAAGGAAACAGAAATCTGACTGAAAAAAACGATGAGCTCGCTCCAACGGGCACTCCTCGCGGCGCCTTCGCTGCCGGCTTTTTTCCTCCCTCGCAATGCTCACTCATCGCAGCGCGGTGCGCCTGAGAGTTCGAAAGAGTTCGAGTCCCTGCCGCGCTGGAGGCCAAAGGCGAAGCGACGCCGATTTGCCATCGACCGGCTAGGAGATTTCGCCCCAGCTTCTTCTTCGACCTCCTCTGCTTCTTCCTCCTCTTCTTTTTCTTCTTCTTCGGCTTCGTCCCTCGCCGCGGCTGCCTCCGCGGCGCTCGCCCGCTCCCTCTACCCAGAACTCATCAATGACCCTTTCGCCTCGCTCCTCGCAGAAGCAGCAGGGCTGGAGAAGAAGACAACGGACGGCGAAGAAGGAGAAGAGGCAAAAGGAGCCGAACCCTCTCCTTCGACGCCGCCGCGCGCGGCCTTTGCCGCCGCCGCCGCTGCCTTCGCCGACGCCACCCTCCTGCGCGCCGCCGACCTCGTCAACCTCGAGGCCGACAGGGACGGCCTCGAGTACCGCCAGGTCGTGCTCCTGGGCCCCGGGCTCGACTCGAGGGCGCAAAGGCTCGCGTGGCCCGCGGGCACGGTCCTCTTCGAGTGCGCCTCGGCGGACGCGCACGCCGTCGCCGCGGCGGCGCTGGCCTCCGAGAGGGCAGGGGAGCTGGCCTCCGAGGCGGCAGCCAGAGCCGTGGAAGAGGGAGGAGGAGCGGGGGGGGCCTTCTCCGCTTTCAACGGCAGCAAGGCTCCTCGTGGGAGGCTGCTGCGGCGAATCGTCTGCGACGTCTCCGAGGAAGGCGGCAGGGAGGCCCTCGCGGAGCGCCTCTTTGCCGCTGGGTTCAGGGCAGAGAGGCTCTCCGTCTGGTGCGTGAATGCGGGCGCGTTTGGCGACGGCTCCCTCGATATCGAGTCCCTCGGCCAGATCTTCGGCGCCGTCGCGTCTTGCGCCGCCTTCTGCTCGTTCGTCGTCGGGGATCTTCCCGCGATGACTCGCGCCGAGGCCGAGGGCGTCGTGGCGGGCTCGGGGCTGCTCGGCAGCGTCGTCGCGTTCGGGTCCGGCGGGGACGGGGACGGCTCGGCCGCGCTCTGGCGCCGGAAGGGCTGGAGCGCGGCAGCGGCGCGGGGGGGGGTAGGAAGAGGGGAGCCGGAGCAGCCGTCCCGGTGGCTCTTCGTGGGGCAGCAGCGGTCGCGGTCCGACGCCGAGCTGGGGATCCTCAGGGCCTTTAGCGAGGCGGCGGAGGACGCGGAAGGGTTCGAGGACAACGTGAGCTGAGAGAGAAAGAAAAGGTGTTTTTCTCTTTTTTTCTCTCTCTCAATGCCCTTCCGCGCCGCGCCTTCGTCTCTTCTGGCACTCGAAATTCGTCGTTGTTCTTAGATAGTATATTGTTAAGTATTGTAGATTTCTTTGCAAATTATCAGTGTTTGGGGTAAGTGAAAGAAAAAAAATGGAAAGAAATAACAAAAACTCTCTTCATCTCGGCGCCGCTACCGCCGCCGCCGGCGCCGCAGCGGCAGCCGTCGCCCCCGGGAGCGCTCCCCGCCGCCTCCCCCGCGAAACGTCGACGCGCGGGTGCGCCTCTCCTAGGGCCCGGAGCTGCGCGTCGCTGACGCGACAGGAGAGCAGCGACAGGGCGCGGAGGTGCGAGAGGGGAGGAGCCGCCGGGGTCGAGTCTGGTGCCGCCGCCGCCGAGCTGCTCCTCTTCGCTTCTCCTCCTCCTCCTCCTCCCGCTGCTGCCTCCTGGACAAGCAGGAGCCGCCTCGCCAGCAGCGCCGCGTCGGGTTCCGTCAGCCCCGCGTGAGCGAGCTCGAGGGCCCGGAGCCCTCCGCAAGAGCCGGCGAGCGCGGCGAAGAAGGGCTCGAACGGGGACGACGACGCGGGAGGAGGAGGAGACAGGCGGCGGGAGGCGGAGGACGGAGGGAGTCGCTCGGGCGTCAGCGGCGGCGGCGGCGCAAAGGCCGATGCCCGCGGCGAGTGCTGCTGCTGTCGCTGCTGCTGCCGCAGTCCCTGGAACTCGGGCAGAGCGACAACGCCCTGAACAAGTCCTAGAAGAGGAGGGGGAGCTGCTGCCGTCGCTGCCGCCGCTGCCGCTGCCGCAGCTGCCGCTTCTGCCGCTCCCCCCCGCTGCTGCATTCTTCCTCCCGCTCCCCCTCCGCCGCCGCCGCCGCCGCCAAGCTCGTGCAGGGACAGGTCGCGGAGCCTCGGGAGCGACATTCCCGCGGCCAGAGCCAGGGCCCGCAGGTCGAGTCCGCGGCCCCGCACCTGCAGCGACGTCAATCGGGAGAGCGCCGCAAGAGGCGAGGATTCTTCTTCTCCTCCTCCTCCTCCTCCCCCTCTTCCTCCTCCTCCCGCCTCGACGGCGGCAGCGCTCTCCAAACTCCTCGCGTCGATCCAGAGGGCCGAGAGGCGCCCGCAGGTACCGAGCGACCGCAGACCCGAAGCGCCCGCGCTCGTCCCCTGCAGCTGCAGCGCCTCGAGAGACCGCGAGAGCGAGGCCGCGAGCGAGCGCAGCGAGGCGTCGTCGACGCCCCGGCAGTTGCGCAGGTTGAGTCGGGCGAGGGAAAGGGAGAGAGAAGAATTTCGCAGCTGCTGCTGCGAGGGGGGCGGCAGCGGCAGCGAGAACAGAGGGAACGACGGCGAGGGCGAAGAGAAAGAAGAAGAGGAGGAGGGGAAGGAGGAAGAATCCTCCCCCCCCAGAGACGACGGCAACAGCGACGAGGCCGCCGCCACGGCCGCGGCCAGGCCGGCCCCCGAGACCAGCCCGCAATCCGAGAGCCCCAGGGAGACTATCCCGGAGGACGAAGAAGACAGGAGGAGCGCTGCGACGCCGGCGTCGGTGACGCCCGCCTCCGCGTGGAAGGAGACGCACCGGAGAGCTGCAGCTCCCTCCCCCGCTCCCGACGCTCCCGCCGCTCCCGTCGGGCTCCCGCTCTTCTCGCCGAGGGCCGCGAGCCCGGCGTCGGTGATCCTCGTGTACCCCGTGGAGAGGGAGGCGAGGCGGGGAAGGCTGGTGGCAAGGGAGAACAGCGTAGCGTCCGAGACCTGTGAAAAATTTCAACATTTTTTTAACGTCAGCCTTTTTTTCTTCCTTCTTCCTTCCTCCTTCTCTCGACGCTTCTCTCTCTCTCTCCCTCTCTCTCTCTCTCTCCCTCTTTCTCTCTTGCTCTCCCCTCTTTCCCGCCTTCTTACCTTGACGCAACCGAAGAGGTCTACCGAGGTCAGCAGCGTCAGGCTAGACGCGAAAAGGAGCCCGCGGTCTCCCACGCGAGGGCACCGGCAGACCGAGAGAGCGCGGAGCCGCGACAGAGCCGAGAGGCGTTCCAGCCCGGCGTTGGTGACCGAGGCGCAGTCCGAGAGAGCGAGGGATTCCAGGGAGGTGATTTTCGAAATATGGGCGAGGCCGGCGTTGGAGACGCGGGGCCTCCCGCCGCCGCCGCCGCCGGTGCCGCCAGTGCTGCCTTCGGCGTCCGCTGCCGCGGCCGGACTCCGCCGCGGAACGGCCCCTCCGCCTCCCCCTCCGATAGCCAGCGCCCGCAGCCGCAGCCCCGAACCCACCAGCGACGCCAGGCTCCCGTTCCTCACGTTCGCGCACCCGCCCAGATCCAAGGCCCTCAGCCTCGGGAACCGCCCCGAGAGCGTCCCGGCCCTCGCCCTGCCCCTCGGCGCGAGCGACTCGACGGCGGCCGCGTCGGCGACGGCGCGCCATCGCCGGCAGGTCAGCCTGGCGCGGCGCAGCGCCGGCGCTCCAAGGCGGGAGAGGATGTCGCAGAGCGGGCCCTCCGGGAGCCACTCCCACGAGGCGCAGGGCTCGGGCGAGGGCGCGGAGGCGAGGGCAGCGGCGCGGGCCGCGGAAGAGGACGAGGAGGACGAGGGGGACGAGGAGGGGGAGGGAGAAAGAGGAGCGGGAGGGAGAGGGAGGTTCTCGGCGACGACTGCCTCCTGCGGGCTCGGGGCGAGGAGCTCGGAGTTTTTCCTCGCGCGGGCCGCCGCGGCCTCGGAGGAGGCTGCGCGGCGCCGAGGCGGGGGAGGAGGAGGGGCCTTGGCCGCGGGAGGAGGAGGAGGGGCCTCGGCCGCGGGAGGAGGAGGAGAGGGAGACGGAGGAGGTGGCAGCGCCGGCAGCGACTCGACAAGGTCGTCCCTGCCAACAGAGGCCATGCGTCGTGTGACGTGTGTCAGCGGCAGCGTCGTCGACAGGCAATGAACGATGCCGCCAATTCCTGCCGCGTCCGGGCCTTTTTCCGCCATTTCCTCCAAAATATCGATAGGATGCGACCGAATGGATTCTTTAGCGTGGCATTGATTGTCGAATCGACGGGAGGGGACTTATTGCGGGAAAGTCGAAGAGATGAGAGCAAAGAATCGCTTTTTTGATTTCGGTTTTTTCGACTTTGGTTGTGTTGTTCTGACTCTAGGGCCACTCTGTGTGTTTTTCTTTTTCACGACCTCGTCCCCCCTCAACCAAAAACAGAAAATGAAACGCTCTCTCCCTCCCTCCCTCTCCCCTCCTCCCTCGCCCCTCCTCCCTCGATCTCGACCTCGACAGCCCTCACCAGGGGAAAAAAAACACTCAATCACGCGACCCTCGTCGGGATTCCGGCCTCGTCCATCGCCCCCTTGACCTCCGAGATGCCGACCTCCTTCCTGTGGAAGATCCCCGCCGCGAGCGCCGCCGAGCACCCCGTCGCCGCGAAGACCTCGGCAAAGTGCGCCGGTCGCCCGGCGCCCGAGGACGCGATGACGGGGATCCCCACCGCGTCGGAGACGGCCCTGACGAGGTCGAGGTCGAAGCCCTCGCCCGTGCCGTCCCGGTCGATGCAGTTGAGCAGGATCTCGCCCGCGCCGAGCGCCTCGCAGGCGACGGCCAGCTCGACCGCGTCGAGGTCGCGGCCCTCGCGCCCGCCGCGGACGGTGCACTGCCACCAGCAGAACTCCTCGCCGCCGGGCCCGCGCCGGCCGTCGGTGACGCGCACCGCGGGGCGCGGCGTCGAGCGCGGGTCCGCCACCCAGACGCGGCGCGGGTCGACGGAGACGACCACCGCCTGCGCGCCGTAGGCCCAGCTGATCCGCTCGATTGCCGAGCCGCCGTCGCCGCGGCGGCCGCGCGCGTACCACGCGAGCGCGGCCTCGACGGCGTCGGAGCCGATCGAGACCTTGTCCGCGCCGCTCCTGAAGTACTCGGCCGCGACCTCCAGGGCGGAGTGGCGCGTGCCGTCCGGGTCTGTGGCCTCGCGGATGCCGCCGCCGACCGTCAGCGGCACGAAGACGCGCTCGCTCGCGGCGCGCAGCACCGCGAGCATCGGCAGGTCCGCGAGCGGCGCGTCGCGGAACCCCGTGATGTTGAGGAAGGTCACCTCGTCGGCGCCCTCGGCGTAGTAGCGCGCGGCCAGGTCGACGGGCTTGCCCAAGTTGCGGACGTCGCCGCTCGCCGGCTGGCCGGGCCCGGAGGCCGCGGCCCGCGCCCCGCCCTGAGCCTCGCCGCTCGGGGCCTCGCGGACGTCGTACTGGTCGCCCTTGGTCACGACGAGGTCGCCCGCGTCGTTGGCGCGCACGTCCAGGCAGACGATCACCCGCTTCGCCAGGCCCCTCGCCCTCGCGGCGCGGGGGGGGGCCGCGGGGGACGGAGAGGCCCCGGGGCCGGGCCCGCCGGGCCCCTCCAGGAACCCGCGCAGCACGTCGAGCCCCGCGGCGCCGCTCTTCTCGGGGTGGAACTGCGTCGCGGCGACGCTCCCCCTCGAGAGGGCGGCAACAAAGTCCCCCGCGTACTCGGAGGTGGCCGCGACCCACTCGGCGTTGGCCACGGAGGGCACGGCGCGGAACGAGTGGACGAAGTAGACCCTCCGGTCCCCGAGGCGCGAGAGGAGCGGCGGCGGCGGCGGCGGCGACGCGCCGCCCTTGGTCGCCAGCACGAGGTCGTTCCACCCGATGTGCGGGATCGGCAGCCCTTTGCTCTCGTCAAACCGCTCGACCCTGCCCGGGATGAGCCCGAGCCCCTCGACCCCGCCGTTCTCCTCGGAGCCCTCGAAGAGCAGATGCAGGCCCAGGCAGATGCCAAGAAAGGGCCGGTCGCCGGCGGCGACGTAGTCCCTGAGGGCCGCGAGCAGCTTCCTCTCCTTCAGGGCTCCCATGGCTTGCTCGAAGGCACCCACGCCGGGGAAGATGAGCCTCTCCGCGGAGGAGATGTCCGCGGCGGACTCGACCTGTAGCGGAGGAGGGGGGAGGGGGGGAAGAGAGGAGGAGGAGGGGGAGGAGGAGGAGGAGAAAGAGAGAGCTGGGGTTGAGTTTTCCGCTTGTCGAATTCGACGCCCTTGGTCGAATTTCTAGCCAATCGAGCTCTCTTTGCTCTTCTTCAATTACCTCTTTCAGCTCATAGCCCAGGGCCCTGATAGCGTTACGCACTGAGCGCACGTTGCCCGCTCCGTAGTCTAGGAGCGTGACGCTCTTCGCGGAGGCGTCGCTTTTGGAAGCCTTCGGAGCGGCGATGGAGGATTGGCCGCGGCGGCGCTCGTTTCGCAGCGGCTGCCGCCTCGATCGATTGGGAGCAGGGGCAGCAGCAGCCGTCGCGGAGGTCGAGGGAACTGCCGCCCCTCGCGCAGCGGCAGTCGGTGGCGAGGCCATGGCGCTGCAGTCAGGGAGAGAGAAAGAGAGAGAAAGCTGTGCAGCGGAGCCGCGAGAAAGAAGAGAGCCAAAGGGACAGAAGACAGAGAGTGAAGCTGAAGCAAGAGCGAGCGAGGAAAAAGAAACGAGGCGCATCGATCGCTCTTCACTCTCCTTTCTTTCCCTCTCTCTCGTTTCCCCCCTCTCTCTCGCTCAGGCTTTTCCGCGCGGCCTCGAGTGGAGGAGTACACCCGAAGTCAACGCCATGGCTGACTCCTGGGAGGACGCGGCGCATCAGGGCAGCAGCAACAGCAACCCGAACAACAACCAGAACCCCCCTCTGCCGCAGCTCAACCCGACGGCCGCCTCGTTCTCGTTCAACCCGGCGTCGTCGTCGTTCGTCCCGCCCGGCGGAGGCTACGGCCAGCAGCCTCCTCCTCCTCCTCAGTACTATCAGCAGCAGCAGCAGCAGATGCACCCGCAGCAGATGTATCAGCAGCAGTATCAGCAGCAGCAGCCGCAGCATTACTAGCAGCACCAGCAGCGGTACGCTCCGCAGCAGCACCATGCTCCGCAATATCATCAGCCGATGATGGGCGTCGACAGCGGCGCCGGTGAGTTTCAACCTTTTTCTTCTTGAGTGATTGTTTTCTCGCTCTCTCTATTTGCTTGCTCGCTGAGGCACGCATGCTTCGAGGCGAAGGCAGCCAGCGAGAGAGAGACGGAGAGACCCGTAGAGGAGGCGGAGAAAAGGCGCGAACAAGAGAGAAAAACGATCTCAACGATTTTCCTTTTTCTATCGATGCCGCTCACCTCGACCTTCTCATGTTCTTCTTCTCCTCTGTCTCCAAAAACTGAAACAACAATAGCCGCAGCAGCAGCAGCGGCGGCGGCGTCGCACCTCGCCGCGATGAATGTCAACTCCCAGGGCGCCGCTGTCCCCACCCACGCTCCCGCTCCCGCTCACACGCCGCCGAACCCCGCCGCCCCGAAGAACCCCGCCGCCGCCGCCGCCGCGCCGAAGCCCAAGCCCCCCGCCCCGAAGAAGCCCGCCGCGCCCCCTTCCCCACCCCCGCCGGCCCCGGCTGCCCCGGAACCCGAGCCCGAAGAAGACGCCATCGACGAGGAGGCCGCCGCGGCCGAGGCAGCGGCCACGCTCGCGCTCCTCGACGCGGAGGACCCGCGAGACCACCTCAACGTCGTCTTCATCGGCCATGTCGACGCGGGCAAGTCGACGACGGGGGGGCAGATCCTGTTCCTGACGGGCGGCGTGGATGACAGGACGATTGCCAAGTACGAGAAGGAGGCCAAGGACAAGAACCGCGAGAGCTGGTGAGTGAGAATGGAGGCAGTTTTTTTTCCCGGTTTCGGGGTCCATTTCTCGATTTTCTTTTCTCGGTCTCTTTCTCTCCCTCTCCCTCTCCTTTCTCTCTTTCTGACGCTCTCTCTCCCCCCCCCCCCCCCCCCCCCCCCCCGCTCTTCTTCTCCTCTTACCGGCAATCATGTTGGGCACGTAGTTCTTGTGGCCTGGGGCGTCCAAAATGGTGTACCGCCTCCTGTCGGTGGAGAAGTGCGCGCGACCGACCTCGACGGTCTTGCCCTTGGCGCGCTCCTCCTCGTTGGTGTCCATGATGTAGGCCATGTACCTGTGATTGTTTTTGTTTTATGAGTTCATTTAGATGCGAGGAAGAAAATGGGAAAAAGGTCTGGTGAGATCACCAGAGGGGCGAGAGAGGAGCGGAACGGGAGAAAGAACGAAGGAAATGGACCCGAAAAAAAAGAAGAAAATTCCCTCTCTTCTCCACTACTACTCACCAGCTCTCGCGGTTCTTGTCTTTCGCTTCTTTCTCGTACTTGGCGATCGTCCTGTCGTCCACGCCCCCCGTCAGGAACAGGATCTGCCCTCCCGTCGTCGACTTGCCGGCGTCGACATGACCGATGAACACGACGTTGAGGTGGTCGCGCGGGTCCTCGGCGTCGAGGATCGCCAGGGTCGCCGCGGCCTCGGCGGCGGCGGCTTCCTCGTCGATGGACTCCTCGGGCTCCGGCTCGGGCTCCGGGACAGGCGGAGGAGGGGGAGGTGGCGGGGGTGCGGGAGCAGCAGGAGCTGGCGCGGGTTTGGGCTTTGGTGCCGCGGGTTTCGGGACGGAGGCGCGGGGAGCAGGAGGGGCGGGAGCAGGGGCCGCAGAAGAAGCGGGTCCCGCGTTGTTGACGTTCATCGCGGCGAGGTGCGCCGCAGCGGCTGCCGCTGCTGCTGCCGCGGCGGCTGTTTGGAGGAAATGACGGGAGGTTGAGGGGGTCGAGGATGAGGTTGAAAAGAGGTTGAGAGAGCATCGTTCGATGGAAGAAGAAATCGTTCGATCGCCTTTTTCTTCTGTTCGTTTTGGTCTCTTCTTTCCGGCCTCTTTCGCGGTTCTTTCTGTCTCTCTTGCTCTCTCTGGCTTCTCTCGAGAGTCCTCTTCGGCCAGCACGAGCCAGAAAAGCAAAAAAGAAGCTCGAAAGACAGGAGAAAAAAGAAGAAGGCGATGTCTTACCATTGTTGTTCGCCATCGGCTGATGGAAGTGCTGCTGCTGCTGCTGATGGTGATAAGGAGGAGCGCCGCCGCCGTAGTGCTGCTGAGGAGCTCCGTACTGCTGCTGCTGATAGTACTGCTGCTGCTGATACATCTGCTGCTGCTGCTGCTGGTAGTACTGCGGAGGCGGCTGCTGCTGGTAGCCTCCTCCTCCTCCTCCCTGCTGCAGAGGAGGAGGAACGAACGCCGTCGTTGCCGGGTTGAACGAGAACGAGGCGGCGGTCGGGTTGAGCTGCGGCGGCGGTTGCTGGTTGTTCTGCTGCTGCTGCTGGTTGTTGTTGTTGCTGCCCTGGGGCGCCGCGTCCTCCCAGGAGTCGGCCATGGCGTCGAGTCGACGAGAGGGAGAGAGGGAGAGAGGGAGAGAGAGAGAGATGAGAGGGAAGGAAGAGAAAACACGAAAAGTGAGCCTTTTCGATCGACTGCGGCTCGTCGAGTTTTTTTTCTTTCTTCGACCTTCGAACTTCTTCACTCTCTCCACTCCTCTTCTTCTTCTCTGCTCTGCTCTTCTTCTTCTTCGCAGGCCGCGCGCGCTTCTGCACTCAGCCTCTCCCCCGATTGCAGCAGAGCAACCATGGCCTCTCCCCTGATCGCCTCTGCTGCGCGAGGCGCGGCCGTGCCCTCGACCTCGGCGCCTGCCGTTGCTGCTCCCGTCAGTCGATCGAGGCGGCAGCCGCTCGTCGCTCGCCGCCGCTGCCGCCGCTCATCCGTCGTCGCCTCCGCCTCTCCCAACAACAGCTCGAAGAGCGTCACGCTACTCGACTACGGCGCGGGCAACGTGCGCTCCGTGCGCAACGCCATCAGGGCGCTGGGCTACGAGCTGAAAGAGGTGAGGGAATCGGAGAGAGAAAGAGAGAGAGAGAGAGAAAAGCAAATTGGCTAGCAGCATGAAAGAAATCAACGCCGCCCTCGGTCGTCGAAAAAAACGCAACCCCGACCTATTTCTTCTTCTCCTTCTCTTTCCTCCTCTCTTCTCCTCTTCTCTACCTCCCCTTTCTCCCTCAGGTCGAGTCCGCCGCGGACATCTCCTCGGCAGAGAGGCTCATCTTCCCCGGAGTCGGCGCCTTCGAGCAGGCCATGGGAGCCTTGAAGGAGAGGAAGCTCCTGAACGCTCTCAGGGACTATGTCGCGGCGGGGGACCGACCATTTCTCGGGATCTGCCTCGGGCTGCAGCTGCTGTTCGAGGGGTCCGAGGAGAATGGCGGGGTCGAAGGGTTGGGTTTAATCCCGGGCAGAATGGAGCGCTTCGACGAGAGGAAGGGGCTGCCGATCCCCCACATCGGATGGAACGACCTGAAGATGACCAGCAAGGAAGATGTTCCGCCGCTGCTCTCCCGCCTCGGGGACAGGAGGGTTTATTTCGTCCACTCCTTCCGCGCCACGCCCAGCCCTGCCAACGCAGAGTGGGTCGCGGCCACCTCCGAGTACGCCGGGGAGTTTATCGCGGCCCTGTCGAAAGGGAAGGTGACTGCGACGCAGTTCCACCCGGAAAAAAGTGGAGCGGCCGGTCTCGACGTGCTGCGCGGGTTTCTGGAAGGAGCAGACTCTTCTTCTCCCGCTGTTGTTTCCTCCTCTTCCGCCAAGCGGGGCCTGGCCAAGAGGGTCATCGCCTGCCTCGATGTCAGGGCCAACGACGCGGGCGACCTCGTGGTGACGAAAGGGGACCAGTACGACGTCCGCGAGAGCAGTTCTTCTTCTTCTTCTTCTTCTTCAAATGGCACACAAACCCCGGCCTCTGGGTCCGGTTCTTCTGGCGACGTGCGCAACCTGGGCAAGCCGGTCGACCTCGCTGCCCGCTACTACACCGAGGGGGCTGACGAGGTCACCTTCCTCAACATCACGGGCTTCCGGGAGACGCCTCTGGCCGATTTGCCGATGCTCGCCGTTCTCCGCGCCGCGAGCGAGCGCGTCTTCGTCCCCCTGACCGTCGGCGGCGGCATCCGGGAGGCCACGGACCCCGACGGCACGCGACATTCCGCCCTCGAGGTCGCGGCCGAGTACTTCAGGTCCGGGGCAGACAAGGTCTCGATCGGCTCTGATGCTGTCGAGGCGGCGCTGAGGTTCTATGCGAACGATAAAAAAGGAGATGGGACGTCGGCGATCGAGAGGATCTCCTGGTCGTACGGCGCGCAGGCGGTCGTCGTCTCCGTCGACCCGCGCCGCGTCTGGGTCGCCTCCCCTTCCTCGACCGAGCGCCCCACCGTGAAAGTATCTAACGGACAGAGGGGACCCAACGGAGAGGAGTACTGCTGGTGGCAGTGCACGGTGAAGGGTGGGAGAGAAGGGAGGGACCTCGACGCCGTCGAGCTCGCCGTCGCCGCCGAGGCTTTGGGGGCCGGGGAGATCCTGCTGAACTGCATCGACAGGGACGGCACGGGCGACGGCTTCGACCTCGACCTCGTCAGGGCCGTCTCGAGTGCCGTTGGCATCCCGGTCATCGCCAGTTCGGGCGCGGGCAAGCCCGGGCACTTCAAGGAGGTCTTCGAGGCGACCCGCTGCTCCGCGGCGCTCGCGGCCGGGATCTTCCACAGGCACGAGGTCGAGATCTCGGAGGTCAAGGGTGCGATGAGCGATGCGGGCATCCCGACGAGGGTCGGTTGATGTTTTGATTTTTGGCGTGGAGAGAGAGAGAGAAAAGAGAGAGAAAGAGAGAGAGAAGTGAAAGAGAATTAAAAAAAATCGAGAGGCTCAAGAGCGAAGAAGACAAAAAAAACCGAAAACGAAAACGAGGAAGGAAAGAAAAAAGATCGAAGCGACTCGCTCTCTCTCTCTTTCGACGCCTTCTCGATCACAATCTGCTCCTTGGTTTCGATCTTCCATGCTGATCTAAGTAGTTCATTTGATCTGTTCTGCGTTCCCGTGGGAATCGAATGGCGGGAAGAGGCCCCCAAAGGGTCGAGCCAGGCGTCGGAAACGATGGTGATTGCCAAGCGGCTTTGTCGAGTTTGACGCCGACGCCGACGCCGACGACGCCGACACGACGCTGCGATCCCGCCTCCTCGTCGCTGTCCTCTCCCGATACTTTCGAATCCTCTGGCACCACCGTGACGATTCCGACACCGACGAATCCCGTATCAAGATCGGAGGAGCGCGCGGGAGAGGGCGCGATTGGTCCTGGGGGCGGCAAACGCGACGATGGCGATCTTGTGCTCAACTGCGACGACGACGACGACGACCTGAACCGAAAGCTGCAAGCGACGCCGCCACCTCCTCCTCCCCGGGCCAACAAGGCCCGTCTTTCCCCTCTTCCCCCTCCTCCCCGGCGGCAGCGCGCCGTCTCCGAGGCCGCGGCGGCCCGCGCGAGGAGGAATGCGGAGCTCCTGGCGCCGAGCCCGCAGGAGGCGGTGGAGGTTTTCTCAGCAGCTTCGACTTCGACTCCGTCTTCTTGTTCCTCGTCCTCTCTGCGCAGGCAGCGCGGGAGGAGGAGCAAAGGTTCCTCTCTTGCCGCCGCCGGTGCAGCGGCAGCTTCCGCTTCTGCTTCATCGATAGCAGGAACTGAAGAAGAAGAAGAAGAATCGCTAGAAAACAGCTCTGACTCCTCCTCCTCCTCCTCCTTCGAGGAGGAAGAAGAAGCCTCCGCCTCCGTCGCCGCCGCCGCCGTCACCGCCCGCGCTGCCGCGCTTGCCGCCGCCTCCCCTCCCGAGCCCTGCGCCTCCTGGGAGTGGCTTCCCGAAGGGCTGTTGTGCGACGTCCTCTCCCGCCTGAGCGCCCCCGCCCTCCGCAGGGCGCGCCTCACCTGCCGCCGCTGGAGGGCCTGCGCCGACGCGGGAGCCGTCGAGTCGCTGGCGCCCTCGAGGCCCCGAGCGGGCGCTCTCGCGGCGCGGTTCCCCAGACTCAGGGCCCTGGACGTGGGGAGCTGCCCCAACGTCAGGAACAGGACCCTGGCGGTGCTGGCTGCAGCGGCGGTGTCTGCTTCTGGAGGTGGCTCGGGGATGAGGCTGCGGGCTCTGGCGATCGGGGGAGGAGGAAACGGAGGAGCTGCTTCCGCTGTCCGGCAACGGCGCGAAAACAACGACGACGACAGAAGCAAAAGCAAAAGCAAAAGCGGCAGCGGCGGCAGCGGAAGGCCCCGAGTCTCCAACGCAGGCATCGCCCACCTCTCCGGGCTCACGACCCTGGTTTCTTTGGCCCTCTCGAACTGCGCCTCCGTCACCGACAACGGCCTCGACCGCCTCGGAAGCCTGACGCGGCTCCGCGCGCTCGCGCTGTGCCGCAACCCGCGGGTCGGCGACAGGGGGTTGAGGTTTGTTTCAAGGTTGAGCTTGTTGACTTCCGTCGACCTCTACGGCTGCGTGCGCGTCACCGACGCCACGCTGCTTTCTCTCGTGCGCAACCTGCCGCGGCTCGAGGCGCTGGCGACGGGGTTCACGAGGATCAGCGACGCGGGCGTCGTGGCGGCGCTGGGAGGGGGAGGCGAAGGAGAAGGGGAGAAGAGCGGCGTCGGCGGCGGCGGAGGAGGAAGAAAAACGATGAGCTCGAGGGGGGGAAGCCAGCTGAGGTGCGTCTCGTTCCGCGCCGAGGCGGTTTCCGACGCCGGTATCTCCGCGATTCTGACTTCTTCGAGTCTCGTCTCGCTCGGGCTCTCTGACTGCGTGATGGTGTCGGGGGCCGGGCTGGCTGCGGCTGTCGCGGCTGCCGCTGCTGCTGCGACGGCTGCGACAGAGTTTTCTTCTTCTCTTTCTTCTTCTTCTTCGCTCTCGTCGCCCTCTTCTCTCTTCTCGCCTCCTCCTCCTCCTCCTCCGCAGCAGCAGCCGCAAGCGCGATCGCTGAACAACTCCTTCCGCCTCTCCCGCCTCAACCTCCGGAACTGCCGCGGCGTCGACGATTCGGCTCTGCGCTCGCTGGCGCTTTCCCTTTCAGACTCGCTCGAGTCGCTGCAGCTGCAGGGGACCAGCGTCAGCGGCCTTGGCCTGAGGTCGCTCGCCGTGTGCAGGAGGCTGTCTGCTCTCGGGGTGGACACGAGGAGCTTGGAGAGCGGCGAAGGAGGAGAAGAAGGAAACGACGCCGAGGGCTTTCCCTCGACTTTTTCTTCTCCCTATTCCTCCTCTTCTCCTCTTTCGTCGTCGCCGCTCTCGGCGCTTACGCGCCTGACCTCCTTGCAGGTCCAGGGCCGCGGCCTCGACCTCCGCGCGCTCGCCGCGGCCGCCGGGAGCTGCCTGCCGCGGCTGCGCGACCTGTCCCTCCACGAGCTCGATGGCGGCGGCGGTAGCGGAGTTGGAGCAAGAGGAGGCGGAGTTGGAGCTGCTGAAGGCGGAAGCGTTGCTTTTGCCGCTGCTTCTACTGCTGCTGCTGCTGCTGCTCCTCCCTCTCCTCCTCCTCCGTCTCCCTCCTCCCCCTTCGACCCCTTCTTCGCCGCGCTCGCAAAGTCCTGCGGAGGACTCCAGGCGCTCGAGCTCGCGCACGCCGAGCTGACCGACGGCGACGCTGCGCTGCTCGCGAGGAGGCTCTTGGGAGAACGAGGAGGAGGAGAAGAAGAAGGAGGAGAAGAGAAGAACTCATGCTCGACTCCTCCTCCGCCGCCGCCTCTGCCACACCTCCGCGCCCTCTCTCTGTGCTCCCCTCTCGTCTCCGGCGCGCAGCTGCGAGCCCTGGGCGAGGCACACCCTCGCGTGGACGTCTCGCGGGGGAGGAGGCGCAGGGCGCTTCCAGGGGCGACAGCGGCGGGGGCAGCAGCCGCGGGCGGCGGTTAAGATGAGAGACGAACGAGAGAGAGAGAGAGAGAGAGAGAGAGAGAGAGAGAGAGAGAGAGAGAGAGAGAGAGAGAGAGAGAGAGAGAGAGAGAGAGAGAGAGAGAGAGAGAGGGGGAGG
>Ga0114918_10000504_pt1 | contig 33828 bp, 28 predicted proteins | sample LantaG_FD_87015 | JGI IMG/M metagenome (GOLD analysis project Ga0114918, IMG submission 87015) | Deep subsurface microbial communities from Baltic Sea to uncover new lineages of life (NeLLi) - Landsort_02402 metaG | ecosystem: Environmental > Aquatic > Marine > Oceanic > Sediment | place...
GTTTTTTCTTTTTTTTTTTTTTTTGAGAAAGATGAAAAGGTCGAGGATTTGAGGAGGGGAAAAAAAGAAACAAAAAAAAACAAAAGGCGAAACAACAGGATCAACCTCTTACCCTTCGCGGTAAGGCAGCCCGAGCTCGGCCGAGATCTGGATGGCAGCGGGGCGAGAGCCGTCGGGGACGGGGACCACGCAGTCGAGCTCCCACCCTTTCCTGCGGACGGCGGCGGCGAGCCTATAAAGGTTTTTTTTTTTTTTTTCGAGTGAGTTCTTTTTTGTTTTCTTTTCTTCTTTTCTCTCTCTCTCTCTCTCCAACAACTTCACAAAACCTTCTCCCTCTCTCCCTCTCACCTCGTCCCCAGCCCCAGCTGGAACGTGTAGACCGGGATGTCGTTGAGCACGGAATCCGGGCGAGCGAGGTAGATGTACTCGAAGATGCACGGGGTGCAGACGGCATCAGCAACGCACTGGTGCGAAGTCAAGACGCCTCCCTTTGCACCGCCCTTTTTGCCTTTGCTGCTGCCGTTGAGCCCGGGAGAAGAGGAAGAAGTAGAAGGAGACGCCGCGGAGAAGGCCGTGGATCCAGAAGAACTAGCATCGGGCGTCGAGGGGGCCTCCGGAGAAGAAGGAGCACCCGAGGAAGAGGTAGAAGGGAAGTTGGCAGTCGTCCTCTGCTGCGCCGCGTCCTCCGAGCTCACCACCAGAAGCTCCCCCGGGCGCACGTCCCTGACCCTCTCGAAGCCGAGGGGCCCGAAGGCGCAATCCTCGGAGGCGACGCACCAGTCGGAGGTGCCGTCGGCGTTCTCCCGGGCGCTGTGTGGGGGAAGAGGAGGAAGGTTTTGAAAAAAGTCGAGGTGAGTTTTTTTTCCGCTTGGGTGTTTTTTTTCTCTCTTTTTCTTCCTCTCAAAAAGAAAAAACTTCATCTCTTCTTCCTTCCTCTTTCTTACCCCAACACCAGCGGCCTGATCCCCTGCGGGTCCCTGAACGCCACCAGCCCCACCCCTTTCACCAGAGCGACACACGAATACGCGCCTTTAAGAGCCCGCATCGTCGCCGCGCCGGCCTCGAGCAGGAAATCCAACTTGTGCACGTTGGGGTCGGCGCCCGGGTTGTCGCGCACGAAGGCCTGGTGCGCCCGGTGGATCTCGTCAGCAAGCACGTTCAGCAGCACCTCCGAGTCGCTCTGCGTGCGCAGGTGCCTGGAGAAGAAGGACTCCGAGCCCTCCAAAGCCTGGCGGAGCTGCTCGGTGTTCGTCAAATTGCCGTTGTGGACCAAATAGATGCCGAGAGGGGAGTTTACGAAAAACGGCTGCGCCTCTGCGGCCGAGGCCGAGCCCGCCGTGGGGTACCGGACGTGGCCCAAGCCCACCGACCCTTGCAGGGCGTCGACCGTCTCCTGGTCGCGGAAGACGTCGGAGACGAGGCCGTTGGCCTTGTACTCGTGGAACTTGGGGCCGTCGACCTAGGAGAAGAGATTTTTTTTTTTTTGGAAGAGAAAGAAAGAATGAGAATTCGGGTTTTTTTTCTCGACGATGTTCGAAAAAGAGAAGGCGAAGAAAATCAAAAAAAAAACTTCTTCTCTTACCGTGACCATGCCCGCGGAGTCCTGCCCGCGGTGCTGGAGCATCAAGAGCCCCTCGTAGAGCTCGACGGAGGCCGGGCCGGAGGCCTTGTGAATGCCGATGATGCCGCACTTGCGGGAGACGGAGCGGCGGCTGAGACAGAAGGCGGGGTGAGTGTTGAGGTTGGGAGAGAGAGAGAGAGAGAGAGAGAAGTGAGCGTTGAGGTTGAGACGAAGGAGAAGAAGAAGAGAAGGAGCGCACCTCTTTGCTTTCGTTTTGCTTTTTTCTTTTCATCTGCATCTCCCATCGCGGAATGCTCCCTCTTCACGAGCTCGAACCAATCCAATTCTCATCCGAGACGAAGACGATCGATTTGCTGATGCCTTAGGATGGTCTGGCGAGATCATCGGATGCGCAGAAAGGTGCCCAGGACCTCACAGGCATCAATCCATCAAAGCGCTTTTGTCATTGAGGGCGTTTCTTTTTTTCAAAAAAAGCAGGCGGCGGCGGCGACGACGGCAGAGCCTCTCGATGAGTCCGCGCCTCTTCCTCCACATTCGACTATTCCCATCCCAATCCACTCACCCAGGGGTCTGGCGGAAGATCCCAGCACCAAGCCTGGTGCCGGCGATTCGCGAAGAGGCGAGCAGCGAGGGCGCAGAGGCAGCGCGAGGAGCAACAACAGTCGTCGACGAAATCGTCGAAATCGACGACGACGAAAGCGCTGCTGCTGCGGGCCTCCTCGACGCGCCGCTCCTCGTCGCCGTCGTCGCCATCGCCGCAACGGGTCTCACCACGGGCGTGGAGAGACGCATCCTCGTCGGAGGGACGAGAAAGAAGCTGGAGAGAGCAGAAAAGCGAAAGAAGAGAGAGAGAGACAGGGGGAGAGAGAGAGAGAAAAGACTTGAAGTGAAGAAGAGCGAGACAATCGAGACAGCTCCGTCGCTCTCATTTCCTTTCTCCTTTCAACCCCGACCAGTTTTTTTTCGATTTGATTTTTTCCTTCTCTGTCTTTGATAACACGCCCACCCCCCGCCACTCTCTCTCTTTTTCTCTTTCCCTCTTGATCGCGCAAGTTGATGTCGTATTTTGTGTGGATCAAACTCTCTAGAATCGGGGGCGGAAAAAACAAAAAGAGCAAAAGCAAAAGTATAACCTTGTCTCTCCGCTGAAGAAAAAAACTCTCTCTCTTTTTTCCTTTTTTTTTTTTGAAACTCCTCCCTCCCTCTCTCTTTCCCCGCTCTCTCTCTCTCTCTCTCTCTGGCCCTCTCTCTTCACCTCAATCCCTCTCTCTTTCATTGCCCCCTATCCCTCTCTCTCCCTCTCTCTTAAGCCATAAAAACACCCCCAAAAAATATAACCCCGCAAAAAAGTTCAAGAGGTGAAAAAAAAACGAGAAGAAGAAAAACAAAACTTTTTTTTCTACTTTTTCTTCCCGAGAGCCACCTCGAGCGCCGCCCGGAGCTTGCCTCCTCCGCTGGCTCCTCCGTTGGCGCCCTCCGCCCGCAGCAGCGCCTCGAGCGCAGCCACGAGCCCGTCGCGCCCCTCAGCAGAGTCCGCGGCGTTGGCCACGGCGGCGGCAGCGGCAGCAGCACGGAGCTGCCTCAAACCCGCAGCGACAGCAGCGCCGCCGGCGGGCGACGAAGCCCACGTCAGGAAAGCACGGTCGTCGTCCCACGGCGAAGACGAAGCGTTGGTCGTCGCCGTCGCAGCAGCCGAGGCAGCCTCTCCCGCAGCGGCAGCGGCCTCGAGCTCCGCGATGCCCGAGCAGCTCGACTCGCACCAGGTCCGGAGCAGCGCCCTGGCCGAGGTCCTCGACAGCGCTGCGTCGGCGGCGTACACGTGCTTTGCCAGCTCGTCCTCGGCCAGCCTGCGTTTCAGCCTCAGCGCCAAAAACGCCCGCGCCCGCCTCCAGGGGACGATGCCGCGCAGCACGCCCTTGGCGACCATGCGCACGGGCGTGTCGTGCATGTCGGCGAAGGCCGTGGCGACCTGCCTGTAGGAAGGGAGAAGGGCGGCCTCCCGCTCGGCGAGGGCGGCGCGGGCGCGGCCGAGCGCCTCGGCCGCGGCCGCCGACGCCGCCGACGCGGCGGTGTGCCCTCCGCCGCCGCCGCCGCCGCCGCCGCCGCCGCCGCTGCTGGCGGCGGCGGCGGCGGACATCGCCGCGGCCGCCGCGGCGGCGCACTCCCTCCTCAGCGCTGCCACCCGGGCGTCCAGCCTCCCCATCGCCTGCAGCAGCTCGGGCGTGCGGAACTTGATCTCGACCAGACCCTCGGGCTCGAGGACCCCACCACGGGCGGCGGGGTCGGCGTACATCTCGATCCTCTGCGCGTTGATCTGCGCGTCGACCACGACCCAGGCCCCGCCTCGCAGCTCCGCGCCCGGGGGTAAGTAGACGAAGGCGGGCTGCTTGTAGGCTCGGAGGGCATCGACGATCAAAGAGCCGGCCTGCAGCACCCCTTCGAACAAGTCGCGCTGGCCTCCCGAAAACCCGCGCCAGTTTGCCAGAATCACCAGAGGCAACCCTTCGGCGTCAAACTCCTCGATCGCATGGGCAGTCTTCAGAGCCGAATCCGGGAACCAGACCTGCCCTACCTGGGGCACGGTTCTCTCCGAGGAGTCTGGCGCCCCGGGGTCGGCCGGGATCTGGAGCATCACCGTTTGGGTCTCGACGGCGATGACGCCGACGGGCACGCCGCCCAAGCGAGCCCTGCCCGTCACCACCGTCCGCGCCCATCCGGCCTGCGACTCGGTCCACGATCCTTTATCGAAGAGGCCGGACTGCCACTCGGGGTGGGAGGAAGAAGAGGAGGAGGAAGAAGTGGGGATAGTGGGGGTGGAGGTTGAGGTGGAGGTCGTCGCTCCTTCCTCGGAAACGCCGCCCGCGACGGCGCGCCCGGCGATCGCCGCGCGGGGGTCGAGCTTCTCTCCCGCGCCGGCGTTGGGGTAATAGGCGACGTCCCTGTCCGCCGGGTCCGACGACGCCAGCAGCGGCGGGGCCCCGCCGAGCACGGGCGGCACGTAGGACAGCCACGTCAGCACTGCGGCGACGCCGTCCAGGTCGTCGCCCACGACGTGGTGCGCGACGCCGTTGACGCCCATCACTTTCGGTCCCCCGAGCTGCATGTGCGACGAGTAGACCTCCCGGCCCAGGACCTTGTTCAAGGCGGCAAAGCCGGTCAGGATGATGGGCTGGTCGGCGCGCTGGACGCAGCGTCGCCCAAGGCGGGCGAGGTAGGCGCCGATGCCGACCGTACGCCCGGAGACCAGCATGATCGAGAAGCCCTCGCGGAAGGCGCGCGAGTAGGCAGACGCGATGGCCCCCGAGCCGGAGAGGTTTTCGACGCCGAGGCCGTCCTCCGCTCCGACGATGTCCGAAACGATCCAGCGCTTCCCCCCCTCCGCGTCCTCCTTCGGCGCGGCGCGGACGGCGCCGGGGGACCTGGCGACGATGGCCTGGTAGTCGGCGTCGTCCAAGTAAAGGTGCTTGAAGCCCTTGGTGGGGTCGTCGGCGACGTTCCACTCGACGCGGAGAGCCGCCTTGACCTCGCTCGCCAGCCCCACGCGCGCGCCAGAGTTGGCCGCGAGGTAGACGATCGGCAGCTTCTCCGCCAGCGCGTGTTCCGTCGCGGCCAAGAACGCGGCGTCCTCGCGGGGCCCGAAGGCACCGGAGTTGAAGGTGATGTCGTTGGCGACGGCGACGACGCGGCGCCCCGAGGGGCACTCGGGCGTGCGGAGCGTCAGGCGCCAGATCACCATCCCGCAGTCGTTGCGGCCGATCGACGCTTCTCCACCGTTAACTCCACCATTCCCTTCCTCCATCTCGCTGCGGGGCACCAGCGGGGCCACGGCCGAGAACGTGGCGTCGGCGGGCATGACCAGCTCGACGGCGTCGACCAGGCGGTCACCGGGAGGAGGGGCCGCGTCGGTCCCGGGCTCCCTCGCCGCCGCGCGCGCCGCCCAGATCCCCCGCAGCGCATTCTCAAAGACCGAGGGGAAGTCGTAGCAGTAGGTGGTCCGGTGCCTGCGAGCTGCCAGCCTCTTCTGCTGTAAGCCCTCCAAGGGAGGGTAAGGGATCAGCAGAGGGTGGCCAGCAAGAGAACCGGGGGGCTTGATCCCCGGAGCGGGCTGGTAGACCGGCACGCCGTCGGCGACGACGAGCGAGTGCGCCGCGGCGCAGGCGGCGGCGTCGGCGGCGCCCTCGCAGTAAACAGACACAAAGTCCTCTCCCGTCTCGTGCCCCGTGGGGCTGGCGACGACGACGCGCCAGGCGCCGCCGCCGTCGGCCGCGCGGAGGCGGACCTCCCACTGGGCGAGGCCCGCGCGGCGGAGGGCCGGGCCGTGGCGGGCCGTGACGGTCGCGGCGGCGGCGCGCAGCGCTGCGGCGACGCGCGACGAGGCGGCCGCGTCCGACGAGGAGGCCCCTCCTGTGGGCAGAGGAAGAGGAGGCAGGACCGTGAGGAAGACGTGGGCCCAGTCTGCGTTGGCGGCCACGGCGGAGGAGGAGGCCCCGCCCGAGGAGCCACCGCCAGCGCCCGTGGCGTTGCCTCCCGCGCCGCCGCGCTGGAGCTCTCGGAGGGCGGCCTCGAGGGCGCCGTCGACCTCGTCCATCACCGCGGCGGCGACGGCGACTGCGTCGCCCTTGTAGGTGGCGGCAAGGAGCTGTTGTGGTATGGGGAAGTTGAAGGAGGAGTAAGAAGAAGAAGAGGAAAAGAGAGTGAGTGAGAAAGAAAACTTGGAGGGAAAAAAAAACGAAAAAAAATATCCTCTTGCTTACCGCCGGGCTCGAGAGCTGCCTCAGCGCCCCGCGGATAAACACCCGCTTGAGCGGCAGCGACCTCGCGTCGCGGCGCTCCGTCACCGCGTACGCGTGCGCCTGCCTGTTGCGCGAAGCGGCGTACGAGATGCGGCCGGCCCCGAAGGGAGCCAGCCTCGCGAGCTCGAGCAGCGCGGCCGTCGGCGGCTCGACCGCCGAGAGCAGCGGGTCGGGCGTCAGCGGCTCCGACGGGTCGCCGCGCGGCCTGACCAGCCCGACGCGCAGCGGCGCGACCGCCACGGCGGCGCTGCGTCCCTTCGTGGCCGCGGATCCTCCTCCTCCCATCATCATGCCGCCACCAAACTCGCTGCCGCCGCGGGGCTTGACCAGGACCGAGACCGCCTCGTAACCCGCGGCGGAGATCGTCGCGTTGAGCGCACGGACCGCCGCGGTGATCGCCGCGACCGCGGGCCTCGGGTCGACCGCCAGGGGGTCACTGGAAGAAGAAGAAGAAGAAGCAGACGACGAAGACGAGCCGAAGACGGCTGCGGCCTCGCGGGCGGCGGGCAAACCCACGACGGCGTCCGGCGCGATAGACAGCGCGGCGTCGCCGCCGCGCGTCAGCACGATGTGCAGCGTGCCGCGAGGCGTGCCCGCGGCGCCTGCCAGCCCTGCGGCCGCCACGGCGTCCTCGACCGACCGCAGGCCCGCGGCGAGCGCGTCCAGCGCCGGCAGTACCAGGGCGGCAGAGGTGGCGACGCGCGCCGAGGGGGTCCCATCGAGCCCGGGGTGCTCGTGGGCCCACGCGGCAGCCAGCGGGGTAGGGTTGGCCGACGCGGCCGACGCGGCGCCGCCGGTGAGCTCGGGAGCTTTCGTGATGAAAGGGTAGTAGACGCGCTGGATGTAGGTCGAGAGCGCGCGCGACTGCAAGGTAGCGTCGGCGCTGTCGAGCAGCGAGGCCAGGGCGTCGTCGACGGCGGCGGGAGCCTCGACCAGGAGCCTGACCTTGGCGTCGAGCTGCGTCGCCGCGAGCGACGCGCCGCCAGAGAGGCCAGAGTAGAGGCCCTCGACGATCGTCGGCCTGCGCTGGAGCTCGCTCGAGAGCGCAGAGGGGAGAGCAGCAGCACCGGGAGCAGCAGAGACGGCTGCCGCGAGCGAGTCTGCGGCGGCCGCGTCCGAGGAGGCGGCGTCTGCCGCCCCGAAGATCGAGCCCGAAGAAGAAGCGTTGGCCGTCGACGCACGAGGCGTCAGCAAGTCCGCCTCGGACAGCTGCGTCCCGGCAAACATCTCCAGCCCCGACAGCGCGCGCGCCACGACGTGCTGCAGCTCCGCCAGCAGCGAGTGCTCCAGCAGCTGGGCAGCCAGCGCTGAGGCCTCTCCGCCACCCGAAGAAGTCGGGGCGCCACCGGCACCCGCACTCCCAAGAGCGGCGAACCGGCGCAAGATCGGGCGGTACCGTTCCGGGGCCGGAAGCACGAGCGCCGCCATCAGCTGCGAGGCCAGCCTGATCTTGAGCGGAAGGCCCATGTGCGAGACGACGATGTCGACGACGGCGCCGAGGTTCTTGGCGTGGACGCGGCGGAGGGAGTCGATGACCTCCTGCTCGGTGAGCGGGACGCCGGACTTGTCTCCTCCGGCTGCCGCGCCATCGCCGGCGCTGCCGGCGGAAGCGGAAGCATCAGCAGCAGCTCCCGCAGGAGCAGCAGCAGCAGCAGCAGCAGCAGCAGGAGCGGGAGCGGGCGCCGCGTCCCCACCAGCAGACGAGGCGGCCACGTCGACGCCCCCGGCCGTTGCCGCCTTGGCGGCAGCGGCGGCGGCGGCAGAGGGAGAGAACTTCTCCTCGACGGCCAAAAAGTCCTCAAAGAGCTCGGTCGCGACGGCGCGCGCATAAGCCTCTTTTCCGTTCTGGTGGGCGCGGGCGACTTTCACGAGGGGCTCGGCCTGCGCCGCGATGGCTGAGCCGTCAGCGGGCGTGTCGGCCCCCTCGATCGCGGCCTTGATGGCCGCCAAGAGGGCGCGAGCAGGGAACTCCAGAGAGAAGCCCCCACCGGAGCTCGAAGCGGCGCGCGCGAGGTTGCCGTTGTTGCCGGCGGCATTGGCAGCAATCGCCGCATTCATCGCCGCGCTGACATCGACGCCGCCGTCGTCGCTCCCCGACCCCACGGCGCACATCAGGTCCTGCTCGTGCGCCGCAGCCAGCCTCTCCAGCTCGTTGGCCAGCTCGACGGGCAGGCGGGTCTGCACGACGGAGAAGACGTTGGTCCATTGGAGCAATGCGAGGGCCGGGTCGTCGAGGCACGCCAAGAGATCGGCGACGATGGCGTCGACGGGGTGGTCGTAGCCGGCCATGATCATCTTGGCCGCGGTCTCGGCCTGCGTGAACCTGTGGTCGACGCCCTGGGAGTGGACTAAGGGAGGACCCAGCTCCGGGAAGCCCCCGGCGTAGGGCGTGGCTCGCTCGACGGCCGTGGGGTCGTCGAGGTCGAGCTGCGCGATCAGGTCCCCCGCGGCCATCGCCGACCCTTCCTGGACCTTGAAGTTGACTTTCCCGGCCGCGGGCGAGCTCAGCGGCATCAGCATCTTCATCACCTCGATCTCGGCGAACGGCTCCCCGGCGTTGACGCGCTCGCCGTCGGCGACCAGGTGGCGCACCAGCTTGCCCGGCGAGGGGGAAGCCAGGCGCGAAGGGTCCGCCTCGGACGCCAGCAGGCAGACGAGCGAGTCGATGGTGAGGCGCGTGCCGGCGGCCTCCTCCTCGGAGTGGACGACGTGGGATCCGCCGTCGACCTGGACGAGGAGGCCGCCTGTGGATGGTTAATGTGGTGGTGGTGGTGGTTGGAGGTTGAAAGAGAGAAAAGAGAAAAGAGTGAGATTATTTTTCTTTCGACCTCGATGCGCGTGCGCGAAAAGAAAGAAAAAAAAACGACTCGCAAACGAAACGGGGAAAAAAAATTCAACCCCAGCTCTTACCGTCATTCAGCCTGCGCGCCACCACGTCCACCGACGTCGGCCTCGGCCCCGACCCCAGGAACACCGTGAACGCCTGCGGGCCCTTGCGCAGCACGCGCGGCTCGTACTTCATCCCGTCGAGCACGAAAGCGGTGTCGAACTTGGTCAGCGTCAGTTTCGCGGGTGGCAGCTGCCCCTTTTCGAGGTAGCCGAGGTACTCGGCGGAAACGGCAGCGACCTCGTCGAGGCACCGCAGCAGGGCCCCCGCGATCACGGCCAGGTACCACGCGGGCTTCTCCGCCTTGACATGCCTCGCGATGCGCGAGTCCAGCCAGCCGGTGTGGACCTCGTTTCCCACAAAGTCCGGGGACTGGATCATCTCGACGGCGTAGTCGACGATCGTGCGGATCTCGCCCCGGATCTTCACTTCTTTCAGAGCGACCACCATCGACCTGATCGCGGCCTCGCGGGTCTCGCCCTTGGCGAAGAGGTGCCCAAACTGCGAGTCCGAGAACTCGTGGATGCCTCCACCGGACTTGACAGAGAAGTAGCCCCAGACCTCGGGGCTGGTGCGGAAGGAAAGCTCGTCGATGTTGCCGCACGTCGGCTTGAACCCGTCGTTGGCGTCCTCCGAGGTGACGCGGACCGCGACCACGTGGCCCAGGGGGGGCACCTGCTGGTCCTTCTCAAAGTCGATCGCGTCCACGCCAGCCGGGTCCTTGCCGTACATGCGCCTGACGTCGGGGATGCGGTGCAAGGGGACTCCCATCCCAACCATCAGCTGGCAGGAAGGGATGTTGACGCCCGAGATCCACTCGGTGACCGGGTGCTCGACCTGCAGGCGAGGGTTGAGCTCCAGGAAGAAGAACTCCCCGGTACCCAGCGAGTAGAGGTACTCGACGGTGGCCGCGCCGACGTAGCCGACGGCGCGGGCCAGCGCGCGGGCGCAGCGCTCCATCTCGCGTAAGGTCTCGGCCGGAGCCTTCGACACGGGCCCTTCCTCGACGATCTTCTGGTGGCGGCGCTGCACCGAGCAGTCGCGCGAGTAGATCGACGTAACGTTGCCGTGCGCGTCGGCCAGCAGCTGGACCTCGAGGTGGCGGGAGGGGGGGGCCAGCTTCATGGCGAAGATCGGAGAGCCGGGGACTTCTCCTTTCACGGCACCAAACACCGCGCGCACCTCTTCGTCAGAGGCCGCCTTGCGGATGCCCTTCCCTCCGCCGCCCCACGACGCCTTGAGCATGACAGGGTAGCCGATCCTGTTGCACGCCTCGACGGCCTGGTCGACCGAGTGGAGGCAGGCAGAGTCGTAGACGTCCGGGGGGATGATGCCGTTGCAAGAGGCAAAGTCGACGGCGACGCCGGTGCCCGACCAGGGGATCGTTGGGACGCCGGCGGCCTGCGCGATGATGGTCGAGCCAATCTTGTCCCCGAGGGCCGCCATGGGGGCGGCCGGGGGGCCGAGGAAGCGGATGCCCGACGGGGTCTCGGACAGGGCCGTCGGGAGCTCCGGTTTCTCGGAGGCGTGGCCCCACCCGGGCCACACGGCGTCGACGTTGGCGCGGTCGGCGACCTGGACGATCAGGGGAACGTTGGCGTAGTTGTTGTTGTTGGAGCCGCCGGGCACCTGAAGAAGAGGAGAGGGAGAGAGAGAAGGAGAGAGAGAGGGGAAAGAGAGGCGCGGGGGTGAGTGAAAGAACGAGGCGGAATGGAGGGGTGGAAGAGGTTGAAAAAAAGAAGAAGAAAAAAAGAAAAAAAGAAAAAAAACTCTCTCTTTCTTCTCTCTTCTCTCCTCTTCTCTTCTCTTTATCTTCCTCTTCTCCATCATCACAAACCAACTCCTCACCTCGACAAACTGGTCCGCCATCCTGATGTGCTCCGCGTCGATCCTCATGTCCTCCGGGGTGGCCATCGCCACGATCGCCACGGCCCGCTCGTTGCCGAACGTCTTGTACGCCCACGACCGCACCGAGCGGATGAACTTGACGGCGGCCAGCCCGTTGTTGGCGACGAGCACCGAGTGGATCGCGCGGTCGCCGCCCATCTCGCGGCAGCGGGCCTCGACCTGGGAGTTGAGGGAGGGGACGCGCTTGGGGACGCCCATCTTGAGCGGGTTGGAACCTTGCCTGCGTGGAAAGAAGGTTGGGTGGGAGTTTATTATTTTATTTTTTTTGGAAGAGGAGGAGGAAAGAAGAAGAAAAGAAGAGAGTGAGAAGGGGGGGTCGCTGAGGTTTCGCATGCGACCAACTGTTTTGCGCCGCCGTTAGAGGTGTTTGCTTTTTTTCTCTTTTTTTGGCATGCGTTTCGCGTCCGAGCGCAGCTCGTGTGGCTCAGACACCCTCTCTTTCTTAACCAACGCCGAGCTGAGCCTTCGCTCGATGGCGCCGCGGGGTTAGTTATGCAAAAAAGGGGGGGCGAGAAGAGAGAGAGAGCGAAAAAGGAAAGAAAGGATTTCAAGATGGCCCTCCTCCTTTTTCGCGAAACCTCGTCGGAGGGATCGGAGCTGGTTTTTTCGTTTTCTCTCTCTCCCTTCCTTTTCGCTTGCTCGGCCTCGCTTCTTCTTCGTTCTTCGTTTCTTTTTCTCGGCTCGTGTGTGCTCTGCGAGCAACGACGTCTCCGCTTTGCTAGCGCAGGGGGGGCACAAGGCGACCACCCGGAAAAGCAAGGAGAGGAGGAAGAAGAAGGAAAAGGTCGAAGAAAAAAAAAGCCAGTCGCAAGCAAAGAGAAGAGCTTCAGCTCGAGCAAAGAGAATGAAAGGAAAAAACGGCCATCGAAAACGCGCGCTCCGCCGCCTCTCCAGGCATCGCACGACCCTTCTCTCAAGCCCAGGACAGACTCTTCGATCCCCTCTCGGCGCGGGAGTAGTCAAGCGCGGAGCTTGGAGAGCCAGAGCACCCGAATGCGAGGGCCAAAGAGAACGAGAGGCTCGCGAAGAGGCAGACGAAGAGGGAGGAGCAAGAAGAAAAAAAAGGAGGGGCGCCGCAATCTCTCTCTGCGCCATTGCGCCCTCTTCCAGTGTTTCTCGCGCTCAAATTCCAATCCCAGAGCCTGGTGGTCTCCAAGAGAGACCAGATCGAGGGGCAGAAAGAGAAGCACGAGGACAGGACGAGGGCAGAAAACGACGGTAAAAGGGAGAAGAAGCAAAGGGTGCTGCTTCGGCGTGCTCTCTCTCTCTCAGCTCCATTGCTCAATCCCTCTTCTTGCTCTTCTTCTTCTCTCGCCTTCTCTCTCTCTCTCTCTCTCTCTCTCTCTCTCTCTCAGTCTCTCTTCTCTCTCTACTCACCTGCTCAGGTCCGAGAGCGAGTTGGTGCGCTTGGACATCGGCCTGCGCATGGGCTCGTCCGAGCCGACGCGCGGCAGGCCCCCTCCTCCGGGCGTCGCCGAGCGGGGCGGCCCACCAGCGGCAGCAGAGCTCAGCGGCGCGACGTTGGACGTCGGCACCGCCGCCTGCGTGGGAGGCGCAGCGGCAGCGGCTGCAGCGGGAGCGGAGCCGTTACCCTCGGGCGCCGGGGAGCCCGACGCCTTCTCAAAGGGCGTGGCCATGGTGTTCTCTCTCTCTCAAGGGGTGGAAGAAGGAGTTTTTTCTTTTCTCTCTCGCTTGCAATCTCGAAATTGTGATCGAGAGAAACAATTTTTTTTTCGGTTTGTTTTTTCGGTTCGTCGCTCGACCTCAGCAAGACCTCTCTTCTCTTCTCTCTCTTCATTTTCTTCTCATTTTTTCTTCTTCTTCCTTCCTTGTTACACTCCGGGAAAAAGCGCGGAGCTTCTCAAGCTTTAAAAATTGCGCTGGTAGTTAGCTCTCTCTCTCTTTCTCTCTGGTGTTTGCTGTGGCGGTGGGGATAGATAGAATAGATACGGAAGGGAAGGGGAGAGAGAGAGAGAAGCACCAACGAAGAAATTTTTTGAGAAAAAGAGAGAGGGGAAAAAAAGGCTCTCTCTCTCTCTTTTTCTCTCTAGCTCGTCTTCCCTCCCTCCTCCTCCTCCCCCTCCTCCCCCCGAGCAGGAGGAGGAGCACCACAGGCCACCGTCACCACCGTCTCGAGCATCTCCATCCTCGCGGAGTTGTCCCGCTGCTGCCTCTCGATCGTGGCCCGCTGCCTGCGCTGCTGCCTCGAGGCCAGGCCCAGGAGGTCGACGAGCGCCGCGGGCGCGCGGCCCCCATTCACCGCCAGAGCCGCCGCGGCGATCGCCTCTGCCTGCGCGAGCCTCGAGGCGGCCGCCTGGCGCTGCTCTCTTCTCGTCTTTAAAGATGTGTTGTTGTTGTTGGGATCGTTGGCGTCGTTGCCGTTGTCCTTGTCCTTGTCGGGGACGGAGTGGAGAGGGGGGCCGCCGCAGAGGCGGCCGCGGCAGGCGGCGGCGCCGGGGCAGCAGTGGAGGAGGTTGTTGTTGTTTGTTTGTGTTGTTGTTGTCGTTGCTGCTGCTGCTGCGTCTTCTTGCGCAGCGACAGAAGCAGAAGCAGCCGGAGGGGCAGGAAGAGGAGGAGGAAGCGGTCCACCAAAGTCGAGCAGCGGAGCAGCAGCAGCAGCAGCAGCAGCAGCAACGCCGCCGTTTCTTTTCCTGCTCACGCTCCCGCTCCCGCTCCCCCCGCTCCCGTTCCCGCTCGCGCTCCTCTTTTTCCCTTTCTTCGCCTTCTCCTTCTCTTTCTTCTCCTTCTTCTTCTCGGCGAGCGTCGAAACCCGCGCCCCGAGAGCGGTGAGCTCCGCCTCGGCCTGCGCCGCCGAGACCGCCGCCGCCGCGACCTCGGCCGTCAGCGAGGAGTGCGCGGCCCTGAGCTCGGCCAGGGCCGCGGCGGAGCCGGTGGGAGGCGAGACGAGGGCGACGGCGGGTTGGTTGAGGTGGTTGTGGTGGAGTTGGTGGAGTTGCTGCTGCTGCTGCTGCTGCTGCAGTTTCGCCGCCGTTGCCGCAGTTCCGGTGAGAGAGACGGAGACGTTTGCTCCCACCACTCCTCCAAAGTCGGTCGGCGAGTCGAAGTAGGGCATCTGCGGGAAGGCCGTCGCCCCCGGGGTGGTGGCGCTCGCGTGTTGTCCGAAAGGCTGCTGCTGGTGCGACAGCTGCTGCTGCTGCAGGAGTTGTTGGAGGTGGTGGTGGTGGTGGTGGTGGTGGAGCAGCAGCGGCGGCGCGGGGGAGTCGTCGTCGCCGTCGACGGTCGCCGCCGCAAACGCCGCGCTCGCCGCCGCATGCGTCGTCGTTCCGGCCGCTTGCTGCTGCGCTTCCATTTATCGTGGTTTTGTTTCTTTTCTTCAAGTGCAGTTATACGCTGAAGACCACTTTTTGCTGTTCTATGCAGTGGAAAAAGTCGGACAAAAAGGCAAGGAAGAGTGAGCGTTTCGAAGGGAGAAGAAGAGGAAAGAGGAGGCAATTGAAGCATGGCGGCGCGTTGAGGTCGAGAGAGACTAGACATTGTCTTTTCTTTTTTTCTTCAGCTTTTCGCGCTCTCGAGCTGGCGTTTCGAGTGCGAGGCTGCTTCGCGAATTGCTCACCTTCGCCTCTGTGAAGTGAAAAAGAATACGGAAACGAAAGTGGAACGGTTGGGAGGCGTTTCAGAGGGAAAAAAAAACAGTGAGAGAGGAGGTCGAGAGAGGAGAAAATTTGGTCGCGGCGGCAAAAACAGAGAGCTCACTCTCTCTTCTCTCTTTCAATCACTCGTCTTTCTCTCGCTCTCTCGCTTCGCGCTGAACTTTCTTTCAGTCCACGCAGGAGCTCTCTCATCAAGCTCGGCTCTCTCACGGCAGGCTCCGTCCCTCTCTTGCTTTTCTCCCCCCAGCTCGCGAAAAAAAGAGAGAGAAAAGAGGAGAATTCATCTCAGAGCGGCGGCGGCAAGAAATCGAAAAAAAGAAGAAGGAAAGAATGAGCATCGCCACGCTGGGCGACGTTCAACTCACGTCCGAGGACGTGGATACCCTTGACGAGTGGCTCAACGACCAGGTATGCGGTGGAAATGCTGGAGAAAAAGACCGTGGCTTCTTCTTTTTTCGATCTCCTTTCCTTTTTTTACTATAAATCAAACAAACCTCGACTTTCTTCTTCTTCCTTCTTCCTTCAACCCCCGACAAAACCAGATCATCGACTTCTACTTCGAGCACCTCTCTCAGCGCTTCTCGTCGACAGAGGAAGAGGCAGAAGAAGCCAAGCCCTCGACCAGCAACGGCAGCAGCAGCAGCAACCCCGGAGTCGTCTTCGTCGGGGCCTCCGCTTCGTTCCTGTGCGCCCACGGGGGAGCGTCGGCCGTCGCGGGCCCGCTCAAGCTGGCGAAAGCCGACCTTGTCTTCTTACCGGTCAACGACAACCGCAACCTCAACCGGGCCGGAGGGGGGAGCCACTGGTCGCTGCTGGTGTTTGACAGGGAGGGAGGGGAAGGAGGAGGGGGTAGTAACGGAGCAGGAGCAGGAGCGGCGGAAGAAGAGGAGAGCACCAGCGTCGGCGGCGGCGAGAAGAAAAAGGGCGCCTCCGCCGCCGCCGCCGTCGTCGAAAACGGCAAAACGACTTCTTCTTTTCCCAAAGGCAAAACCGCTGCTGCAAAGCCCGTGTTCCGAGTCTACGACTCGCTGGGCTACAAAAACATGATCTGCGCTAAGGAGCTATCCTCTGCTCTCGAAGAACATTTGATCCTCGACGAAGAAGAAGAAGAGGAAGAGGAGGAGGGAAACGGAACGACGACGAACCCGGCCGCCGACGAGGCAGAGGAGCGCAGCCGCAGGCAGCGGCAGCGGCGCAGGCTCGACGTCGCGGCCTCCCGCACGAGGAGCATCGCCCCCACGCGCGTGCTGAACTTTGTGCAGGGCAGATGTCCTCGGCAGGGGAACGCGAGCGATTGCGGGATTTATATTTTGGGTAAGAAAAAGAAAAAAGTTTTCGAAAAATTTCGCGCGACGCCCCCCGACCCTAAAGAAAAATCGAAAACGAGCCAACCCTCAATTTTTCTCTCTGTATAAACTTTTGAAATCCAAACTCCGTTTCATCCCAGCTCTCGCCGAACGAATCGCCGCGGGGCGGTTCAAAGGGCTCTCCTACCGCGAAATAAAAGAGCAGCTCTTCCGCGAGGTGACCCCTTCGTTCGCGGAGGAGGAGCGAGAGCGGCTGAGGCTTCTTGTCGAAGAGGTCGGGAAGAGCAACAGCAGTAGCGGCGGGGACGCCAAGGCGGCGGCAAAGAAAAAAACGGCGGCGTCGAAGAAAACAACGACGGCTGCTCCAAAGAGGAAGGGCGGATAGAGAAAGTTCTTCTTCCATCTCTTTCCAGTCTTTCTCACCAATGAATGCCTTGCTCTTCTTTTTAAAAATTCTACATTTGTTGCAAAGAAAAAAGAAACTTGTCTCTCTCGAAAAAGAAGAAGAAAAAACCTCTTTCTCTCAAAAAAAGCTTTCTCTACTTTCTCCACCTCGCAAACTCCCGCGCCGGCATCAGAAAGCTCGACGCGTTCCTGTGCCCACCCCCGCCGTGCGCCTGCGAGACAGGGGTGGTGTCCTCGTCCTCCCCGATAGAACGCAGCGAGATCTTGATGAGTTGGTCTTCCTCGGTCGAGGAGGAAGAATTCATCCCGGGCTCTCGATACGCGACGACGCCGACAGACCTCATCGTCCCTTTCCCTCCGCCTCCTTCCCCTTTCTCCTTCATCTCCTTCGCCCGCGCAGCGAGCACGTTGCCCAGCAGAGAGCGCAGCCCCGCCTGGTCCGACCGCACCTCGACGGCCAGGGCGCGGCCAAAGGAGGGGAAAGAAGGAGAAGAAGGAGAAGAAGGAGAAGAAGTTGACTCGGGCCCTCGGAGCTCGACCTCGAACGCCTTCTCGGCCTCGGCGGCGACTACCCGGTCCCTCTCCTCGACCTCCGCCGCCCCTCGCCTCACCGTCTCCTCCCAGTCTAATTGTGAAAGCTTCTCGAGCATCTCCAGAGGGGTTCTGGTGACCTTTTCGTCCAGGATCCCGGAAGAGTGCAAGCCGGCGTAAAAGGCCTTGGAGTCCGGGAGCTTCCAGTGCCAGAGGTCTCCGTCTTGGATGGCGGCGAAGGCCCTTGTCAGCCCCTGGGTCAGTTGGGGATTGAAGTGGGCCGCGGAGATGGTCGCCCCGGAGCGGTCCTGGTCGAGCAGCACCTCGAGGTTGCTGAATGGCGGCGTTTCTGCTTCTTTTCCTTCTCCGTTTTCTTTCTTCGTCCAGGCCTTTGCTTCGATGACGGCGCCGAGCTGCTCCGCTGCCGTCCTGTGGTGGTCGAGCACGACGACGCGCGCGGCGACCTTCGACAAAGCCTGCGGGAAGCCCGCGGGCCCGGAGTAGTCGAGGAGGTAGACAGTGTCGGCGGGGGTCAGGGAGGCGAGCGGCGAGGAGGAGGAAGAAGAAGAGGTCGACGAAGAAGGAGGAGGAGACGGGGCCGACGAAGGAGTTGAAGAAGGAGGAGCAGAGGGGCTCGGCGTCGTCGGGACCTCCATCGCCTCGTACACCCTGTGAGGCACGAACCGCACCCTCTCCTCGACAGCTCCAGCGGCCTTGAAGTGGAGCCACGCGGCCAGAGCCGCGAAGGCGCCGTCGGGGCACGGCGAGTGGAAGAGCACAAAGGTCTTGGCGGTTGAAGAGGTCGAGGAGGAGGTCGAGGAGATCGGCGGCGGTCTGCCGACGGTCGAGTCGAGCTCGCTGTTGGCGAACGGGGAGGGAGCCACCTCCGTCATTTTCGCAGTCGCGGAGGACGCTAGCGTCTTCACTGATCCGATCGAGGCCTGGAAGGAGGAGAGGAGAGAACAAGTGCCACGAGCTCGGAGAGCAAAGCGAGAGAGCAAGAGCATTCAGGGGTTGCTCGATTGTCGTTTGAAAACAAAGTTTGAAGCGACGTTCCATCGCGATTCATTTGTCGCTTGCGGACGCCCGGAGAAAAAAAAAGCATTGAACGCAAGCGTCGTCACTCTCTTTCTTTGACACCCTCCACTCGCCTCTGCCCTCTTTCTCCTCTCTCGGGCGCACGCGTCACGCTCTGGTGAAGCCGTCGCCGCGGCGAAGAGAAGCAGAGAAGAGACAAAGAGAGAAAGAGAGAGAGAGAGAAAGACAAAGAGGCGAACGATTGCGAATCGCAAAAAAAAGCCGTCGCTGCTGCCGCTTTTCGTTTTCGAAAAAAATCAAGAAGAACATGAAGAAGAACAAGGGCCCCTCCGCCTCCCGCCGCCGCCAACGCCAGGCCGCCGCCCGCGAGGACAAGTACCTCTACGACCCCGAACCCGACGACCACGACGATGAGAACCTCCCCTTGGCCCTCGTCCCCAGGACCCGCGCGGCCCTCGCGGCCCAGAGGCTCAACTCGACCGCTCCCGTCACACTGCTCGCGACGCCCAGAGTGCAGCTCGGCCGCGCGGCGCACCCCACGGGCGCCTCCCTGGTCTTCGCCCGCGACTGCCTGACCGTCTCGGCGGTGCACGCCGTGCTGCTGCTGGACCCCCGCGGCGGAGGCGGGTACCTAGTCCAGGACCACTCTTCGAACGGGACGTGGCTCGACGGGGTCAAGCTCGAGAGGTGCGCTGGGATCAGCAGGGAGGGGCAGCTCGAGGCGGCAAACCGCGGCGACAGGAGGTTCGACGATGAGCTGGCGAGCAAGTCGAAGCCCGTGCTTCCGGGCGCGATCATCTCCTTGGCCTCGGCGCCCGACGACCCTTCGGACTCTCCGATCGAGTTCCGCGTTCGAAGGGCGACGCCGAGGGAGGTGGAGCTGGTGGCCGAGGCAGGGAGACACCCGCAGGGCGCGCAGGCCGCCGCTGCCGAGGCTGCCGCTGCCGCCGCCGAGGCCGCCGCTGCTGCCGCAGGGGTTGCTCTCGAGGAAGACGAGGCCGAAGACGAGGACTCCGACGAAGAAGACGACGACGATAGCGACGACGACGAATCTCCTCCCTCTGCCGGAAAAGGAGGCAAGCGCGCGAGGGGCGCGAAAAAGGCCAAAGGGAAGGGGGGCAGGTTGAAGCTCAAGGAGAAGGAAAAAAAAAAAAAAGGCCGCCGCCGCGACGAAGAAGAGGAGGAAGAGGACGAAGAAGAAGGGGAAGAAGGGGAAGAAGAGCTCGACGAAGGCGGCCGCGGCAAGCGCCCTCGCTCCTCCGTCCCTCCTGCTCCCTTTTCGGGCAGCAAAGACGACAACGGCAACGTCAACGAAGAAAACGAGCTCGCCGCGCTCCGCTCGGAAAACGCGGCGCTGCTCTCCCGCCTCGAGGCGTCGCAGAGAGCGGTGGCCGCCTCCGCCGCCGCCCGCGACGCCGCCGCCAAGCAGGCCGCCGCGTCGGCGAAGGACGCCAGCGCCGCGGCCGCGGAGGTCGCTGACCTGACCAAAAGGCTCGCCGCGGCGACCGAGGCCGCCGCCGCCGCGAACGCCGCGCGCGCCGAGGCCGAGCGCGCGGCACGCGCCGAGTCCCGGGCCGCGGCCGCTCTGTCGGGTGCGCTCGAGGAGCTGGCCGGAAAGTTCTCCGCGACCGAGGACCTGGGCAACGCGATGTCCGAGCACGCCAGCGGCGTGGTGGCGCTCTGCCGGGAGGGGGCCAGGATGGCGGTGAAGGTGAAGGCCGAGATGGCGCGGAGCGGGGGAGGAAGAGGTGGAGGTGGAGGTGTTGTGACGGCGACCGCGGCGGCGACGACAAACGCTGCTGCTGCTGCTGGCGCCGTTGCGCTGCCTCCGAGCGGCGCTCCGCCTCATGCTGCTGGTGCTGCTGCTGGCGGAGGAGGCGCCAAGCCGTCTCGCCGCCGCAAGGGGCGCGAAGCCGCCGTGAAGGCTGCTGCTGCTGCTGCGCGCGCAATTCTGGCTGCGAACGCGGCAGCAGCGGCACAAGAAGAAGAGGAAAAAGGCGACGACGACGACGATGAGCAGCAGCCTCAGCAGCTGCCCAAGCTCCCTTCGACCGAGTCGAGAGAGAAGATGGGAGGGGCCGAGGAGGAGGGGGAGAAAGAGAAGGAGAAGGAGAAGGAGGGCGGAGAATGTGGAGAAGGCGGGGAAGAGGAAGCGGGAGGAGAGGAAGCGGGAGGAGAGGAAGCGGGAGGAGAGGAAGCGGGAGGAGAGGAAGCGGGAGGAAAGGTCGACGACGGAATAGAGGAAGACGCTCCGGCCGCCGCCGCTGCCTCCGCCGCCGAGGAGGAAGAAAACGTCAACAACAACAACAACAACAACGGCGACAACGCCAACAAAAACGGCGCCCCTCCTCTCTCGCAGCAGCAGGAGGCCGAGATCGCGATGGCCACGGGGGCCGCGGGGACGCAGGACGCCGCGACGGCCGAAGCTGCTGCTGTCGAGCAAGAGGAGATGCAGGAGGAGGGAGAGCAAGGAGGAGGAAAGAAGGAAGCGGCGGCGGCGGAAGCGGAAAAAGAGGCGCAAACCGCCGCCGCCGCTGCTCCCGCCGCCGCCGCTGCTCCCGCTCCCGCTCCCGCCGCCGCAACGGGAGACGAGAACTTCGTCCCCACCGTCAAGTCCTCGACCGGCAGGCAGCAGCAGCAGCAGCAGCAGCCTCAGCAGCAGCAGCAGCAGCAGCAGCGAGTCTTGTCGTCATCGCAGCCTCTCGTCGGGAGCGGAGGGGGAGGAGGCAGCGGCGCGGCGAACAACAGCCACCACCACAACAGCAGCAGCCTGTGAATAGGGCTGAGAGAGGCTGCACAGCACTGATTGAATGAATGAATGCGCAAGAGAAAGAGAAAACAGCGAGCGAGCGAGAAAGAGAGCGGGGAGGCCTTGAGAGAGAGAGAGAAACAGGAACGAGAAAGAGTTAACAAAAAATGCAAAAAAACGAAATAATGACTTGTTTTCCATCTCTCTCTCTGTCTCTTTCACTCGTGCGCGCATTGATTTATTTGCTTTTTTCTAAAAGAAGAAAAGAGAGAAAGAGGAGAGACCTCTGTCTCTCTCCTTCAGTCGCTCTCCCCTCCTCCTCCCCCTCCTCCGCCGCTGCCCTCGGCGCGCCCGCGGATGAAGGCAAGCCTCTGCGCCAGCGCCTCCGCCTTCCGGGCCGCCTCCCTCGCCAGGCGGGCCTCGCGTTGCGCCTCCTGGAGGGAGAGGCCGATTTGCTTGTCGACGAGCTCCTTGGATCTGGAGTTTGGTTTGGAGAAAGAGAAGGTGGTCGAGGTTGAGAGGTTGGGAGGTTGAGAGAAAGAGAGAACGAGGGAAGCGAAAAGAGAAGAAGAGAAAAACAGAAAAAACCCAAAACACTCCTCGACTCACGCCTTAACGGTCCCTTCCATCTCCTTGATCGCCGTCTTGAGCACGTAGCGCCCCTCTGTTGTGTTGTTGGTGTGGGTTTGGAGGCGAACGAGGCGGGGAAGAATGGAGCGAGCTGGAGAAGAAAGTAAGGAAGAAGAAAAGAGAAGAAAACGACGAACGAGAAGAAATTCTTTTTCTCTCCTTTCTCTCCTTTCGTCACCTTGCAGCACCTCGTTGAGCTTGTCGTGCAGCCTCGCGCGCGCCTCGCGGGCGGTCTTCACGATGGCTTCGAAGTGCTGCGCGAACTGGTCGGGCGGCGGCGGCTCCTGGAGCTCTTGCTGTTGCTGTTCTTGGTCTTCTTCTTCGACTTGTTTTTCGATTTTCTTCACAACCGCTGCCGGCGGCGACGGCAGCGGCAGAGGAGGAGGAGGAGCCTTGCGCTTCCACTGCTTCTGCTGCTTCTGCTGATTCTGATTTTGCTTCGTGGGCAGCATGGTGTCGTCCGGGATGCCGGCGAAGAACGGCGGGGAGGGCATAGGTCGACGGGGAAGAGGTCGAGGAGGAGAACGGAGGCTTTTGCTTTTTTTTTTTTGAAAAATTTCTGGAAAAAAGGCAAAGCTCTCTCTCTCACTTCTTCTTCTTCTTCCTTCGCTCTCTCTGTCGCGAAAACAAAAACGAAAAAAAAAGAGTGACCGCGACAGGGAAAGGGTTTTTTTCTTTCTCCCTTTCTCGTTCGCGCCTCTCCCCTCCGCGTCTCTCCCTTCCTGTCCTCGTGAGAGATAAACACCCTTTGCGTGCCCTCGGCAAAAAGGTAAGGTTGGACGCGGAAGAGCGCGCGCGCGAGACGGATGACCTTCCGATGTTTGGCGGCGGTCCCCCCTCACGCGAATGGGAAAGTCTAGCTTTCTCTCTCTGTTTCTGCGCGGCCTCTCCAGCCCCTTCAAGCTCTCTTGGTCCCATTCCAATGTTGTCGTTGCGAACACGACAGATAAATTCGACCCCTAGAGCAAAAGGCGGGTGAAAGTGACCGCCGAGTTCGCCATGAGCGAGCGAGAGGGACAGATGGTGGCGGCGACGACGACGACGTCCCCATGGCGCGCCTTTCGATTCGTCATTGGCTTGCCTCTTTGATTTCTCTGCCTTCCCCCCGCTCCGCCAGCCGCCACCCCCTGGCAAGCTTTCTCACCCCAATTGGCGCCGACCAGTCGAAGCACCACGACGTTCTATACGAGCCCGCCACCTCGCTTTCGAAAAAGAGGGGGACCCAGGTGGACGAAACGGGTCCCCCCCTCTCCGATTCCCCCCATTCGAAAATTGGCCAAAAGGCCGAAGCAAAGCAGCTTCGCGTCGCCGTCCCTCTCGCTCGGCTCGCGAGCCGTCGCCGTCCCTCTCAGCTCTCTCGAAGTTCCAAACCTCAAACCTCCTCCTCCTCCTCCGACACCCACCACCGACCCCCCCAACCTCCACCGCCACGTCAACCAACAGCAGCTTTCTCCCCTCCCAAGATGCCCAGCCGCGACGCCGAGCTCAGCGCCGACGGCTCCGTCTCGGGTACGGGCTCCCTCCTCCCCTCCCGCTCGGCCAACACCAGCAACAGCAATTTCTTTGCTTCCGGCTCTGCCGCTGCTCCTCCTTCGCTGCCTCCTCCTCACCCCACAGCCCCCCGCGACGGCTCCAACTCCCCGACCCGCCGCGCCGGCAGCAGCAGCCGCCTCTCCACCCTCTCCGGCTTCCCGCGCTCGGCCTCGACGGGCACCTTCCACCCCAGCTACTACCGCCGCTCGGCGTCGCAGCAGCAGCTGCACCTGCACTCGCACCGCCACGACGAGTCGCACCCGCCGCACATGACGCGGGGCGAGGATTTGGTGGAAGGGGCGCGCCTGCCTCGCGCCAGAGGGGCGGGGGCGACGCTTTCAGAGTCGAGATCGGTGGTGGCGGCGCTGGTGGCGCAGCACGACGCGGAGAAGAAGGCGGCGGCGGCCCGCGCCGCCAAGAAGCAGACGAGCGACGGCGGGGCCGACGACGACGGCGACGATTTTAAAGGCGGCGACGCCAAAGTCGTCGACCTCGGCGACGACGATGACCACCTCGCCACCGAGGACGGGCCCTGGCACAAGCAGATCACGCTCCGCTCCCTCGTCTTTGGCACCCTGCTGGGCGTGCTCTTCGCTGTCATCACCAACAAGCTCAACCTGACGGCCGGAATCATCCCGTCCCTGGGAATGGCGGCGACGCTCCTCGGCTACTTTGCGATGAACGGCTGATCTCGCCTGGTGACGAAGTGCGGCTTCGAGGCCAAGCCTTTCACGCAGCAGGAGAACACCATGATGCAGACCTTCATCTCCGCCTGCGCTGGTGCGGCTTTTTCCGGGGGATTCGGCTCCTATTTGATCGCGATGGACAGGCAGAGCTACGAAAACGTCGGGGTCGGCACGCCGGGCAACAGGCCCGAGGATGTCTTTGAGCCGAGTTTAGCGAAAACGATCCCTTACATGTTTTGCATTTCTTTCGTCGGGATCTTCATGCTGGTGCAGCTGCGGAGAAGGTTTATCATCGACTACGACCTGCCCTACCCTTCGGGGACTGCAGGTGAGAAGGAGAGGGAAACGAGAGAGAAAGAGAGAGAGAGAAGGAGAAAGATAACGACGACAACAACGAAAAAAAAAACTCACTTTCAAAAATTTCATCCCCCCCTCCAACTCTTTCTTTCACAGGCGGCGTCCTCATCAACTCGCTCCACTCCCGCGGCGGAGAGGCAGCCGCCAACGCGCAGGTGGCCGCCCTGGGCAAGTGGGGCGGCGCCTCTGCCTGCTGGTCGGCCTTCAAGTGGTTCTTCTCTTCCGATGCGGGCCCCGGATGCTCTGGCGGGTTTGATCGCTTCCCCAGCTTTGGCCTCGGTGCCCTGGCCTGGAAGTGGAACTTCGACTTCCAGCTGACGTATCTCGGAGTCGGCATGATCTGCCCGCACGCGGTCAACCTGTCGATGCTGGCCGGGGCGGTGCTGACCTGGTGAGTGAGGAGTGTGGAGAAAGAGAAAAGGAGAAGTTTTTTTGAAGAAAAGCGAAAGAGGTTGCGTTTTTTTTCCTTCGAGCGCGCGCGCGAGAGAGAAAAAAACCAACCTTCTCTTCTTCTTCCCTCTCCCCCGTTTTCCAAAACTCCAACCATTCCCCAAAAAACAATCTCACCAGGGGCTTCGCCTGGCCCATGATCGCCAGGAAGGAAGGCGTCTGGTTTCCGAAGGGACTCAAGGAAAAAGACTTCCGCGGCCTCTACGGCTACCAGGTCTTCCTGGCCATCGCCGTCTTCATGGGCGACGGCCTGTACAACCTGGCCAAGATCGGGTTCGTCTCGGCCAGGGCCTACGCCGACCAGCGCAGGGAGTTGGCCGAGGCGATGGCGGCGCAGGCCGCGGCGCTGGGCTCGTCGTCCGACGACGGAGGAGCAGGAGGAGGGAACTCGAACTTTCCGCCGAGCTTTTTGCCGACGGCCGCTCCGGGGGCTCCCCCGACGGCCTCCGCCGCGGCGCGCGCGCGCGAACAGGCCCACGAGCGTAGGGTCGCCGGCGCGACCAGGATGCGCCTGATGGCGAGCTTCAGGCGCGGGATGACGGCGCTCGAGCCCCGGAAGAAGAGGGTCGCGAACGCGAATGGTGGCGAGGAGGAGGAGGACTCGTCGCCTCCCTCGTCGCCGTCGTCAGAGGCCTCGGGCGGCGGCGTTCCTTCTGCCTCCCGCCCGCCGCTCGCCCCTCCTCCCACGGACCGCGAGCTCCAGATGCGACCTTCTGAAGATAAAGTCATGCCTTCTTCCAGCCCCACCTCCCCCATGGCGACGCCCTCCCACCAGCACCGCCCTTCGGCCTCGGGCCTCGCCTGCCGCCGCCCGCGTCTGCCGTCGCGCGACGACGACGACGTGCGCGCGCGCGCGGCGCTCGACGACCGCCGCGACGAGATCTTCATGCGCGACGCCATCCCGTCGTGGGTGGGCTACGTCGGCTACCTGGCGTTCGGGCTGCTGGGCGTGACGGTGATCCCGCTGCTGTACCCGGCGTGCAAGTAAGTAGAAGAGAAGAGGAGAGGAGGAAAAAGTTTGGATTTTTTTCATTTTTTTTTGCGTCGACTTTTTTTTCTCTTCAAACTTTTATCTTTTTTCTCTTCTGCTTTCTCTCTAACCTCGTCTTTCTCCCTCCCCCTCTCTCTCTTTCTAAACCAATCAATCAAGCAGGTGGTACATGGTCGCCGCTGCTTACGCGGTGGCCCCGGCATTCTCCTTCGCCAACGCCTACGCCGCTGGGTGAGTTGAAACTTTTCCATCTCGCCTCTTCGATTCTTTTCCCGTTCTCTTCCTCTCTCTCTTCATTCTTCCCTCACCCTCGCCCACCTCTCGTCTCTCCTCTCTCTCTTTCTCAACAAACAAAACAAACAACAGCCTCACCGACTGGGACATGGCCTCGATGTACGGCAAGCTCTGCATCTTCGGCTTCGCGGCCTGGGGGGGAGTCTCCGGCGGTGGCGTGATCTCCGGCCTCGCGATCTGCGGCGTCGTGCTCTCGACTACCAGCGCCGCCGCGGGCCTCATGTTCGACTTCAAGACCGGGTGGACGACTCTCTCAAGCCCGAGGGCGATGTTTGTCTCGCAAACCGTGGGCTCGGCCATCGGATGCATCATCGGCCCCACGACCTTCTACCTCTTCTACCGCGCGTTCCCCATCGGCGCCGAGCACTCGGAGTACCCGGCCCCCTACGCCACCATCTACCGCGGCATGGCCATCCTGGGCACGCAGGGGTTTGGCGCCCTGCCCTCGCACTGCCTCGAGATGTTTGCCGGGGTCTTTGCCGGTTCGCTGCTGATCTCGCTCGCGCGCGACGTGCTGCCCGCCAAGATGGCGGCCTGGGTCCCCATCCCCACCGCCGCGGGCCTCACTTTCTACCTGGGCCCCAACTACGCCGTGTCGATGTGCCTGGGCTCGGCGATCAAGTGGATCTGGGAGAAGCGAAACCCGGCCAGCGCCGACGAGCTGCTTGTGCCGACGGCGGCCGGGCTGATCATCGGCGACGGGCTGTGGGCCGTGCCGAGCGCCATGCTCGCGATGGCGAAAGTCAGGCCGCCGATCTGCATGTCCTTCACCAAGGCCGTGGCGGAGACGGTGGTGGCGGCTGGAGCTGCGGTCGCGGCGGCCCCCGCCGCGGCGGTGGTGGCTGCGACGGGAGGGTGAAAAGAAGAAGAGAGAAAAGGCATTTTTTTTTCTTCTTCTTCAAGCGTGCTTGCGAGCAGAGGAGGAGAAGTTCTAAAAACTCTTTCTTCTTCTTCTTTCCTGCTCTTGTCTTTTCCCCCCGCTGCGTTTTTCTCCTCCGCATCCGTGACTCGTCGTCGCTAGCGCGCGACGAGTGCGATTTGCTTTAGGAATCTGCTGTTTTTTTTAATCTGCGTTGTTGTTCCCCTTCTTTTTGTGCTTTTTTTGTTTCGTTGCTTCCCCCTCCCCCCATTTTCCCCTTGGTTTCTCTCCGCAGCCGCTTTCACACAATTTTCAACTAAACGCACGCAACCATCATCATCATTCTTTGCCTTTACCATTAAAAAAAACTTAAACGCACTGCCGCCGTTTTCAAAAAATCTATCTTTTTTCGTTTTCTCTCTCGCTTTTTTCGACGTCGAAAATCGAAAAAGCGATGAAAAACAAAAAGGGAAGAAAAAACTTGCTTCTTCTTCATTTCATTTCATAAAAAAACGTATGCAAACTCAACAAAAAAAAAAGAAAACCTCGAAGACCCCAAAGAGAAAGAAAAGAGAGATCAAAGCGAATGCAATGTTGTGTTTTTCATTTCAGAGAGAGAGAGGAAGAACAAGAGCTAAAAACAACGAAAACAAAAATCTATTTCTTCTTCCCTTTTCCTTTGGCCTTCGCTGCAGCGCCGCTCCCGCTCCCTCCTCCGCCTCCCTTCGCCTCGAAGACGATCCCGCGCTTGGCCAGCCTCGCGGACGCCTTCTGGGCCTTTGAAAACTCGTCCAGCAGCGCGTCGTCGTCGTCCTCGGACTCTTCCTCCTTTTTGACCGGAGAAGAAGAGCGCTTGCCTCCTCCAAACTGCTCCTCTTCCTCTTCTTCCATCTCGTCGTCGTCGTCGTCGTCGTCGTCGTCGGCCGGCGTCGCCGCGCGCTTCCCTCCTCCACCACCAGCGACCTTCTTCCCCTTCTTCCCGATGCGAGAGAAGCCCCCGGCGTCCTTGTTCCACCTCGTCGGGACCGCCCCGGCCGTGATAGCCCGCGTCAACGCCGCCTTCTTGGCGGCCGGAACGCCCTTGTAAGCGTCGGCGTCCCACTCTGCCCTCGTGCGGAACTTGGTCACCGACAGTAAGAAGTCGAAGTCGTCCTTGGTGAGCTGGTACTCTGCCATCGAAGCCACGATCGTCGCGATCGGGTCGGGAGAGTCAGGGGAAGTTGATGAAGCAGGAGCTCCCAGGGCTGCAAGGGGGCGGGTTAAAGTCTTCCCCAAGGCGGGAACGTAGTCGCACCGCAGCGCCGCCCGGTCAGCCGCGACGCCGCGCCCTGCCTCGCTACTGGCCAGCCTCGCCCCCAGTTCCGCAAGAAGCCTCCTCTGCTTCCCCTGGCTCGAGTTCTGGCCCAGCCAGGCAGAGAAGCGCGGGAAGCCCTGCTCTCCAGGGTAGGCCCCCAGGGTGCCGAAGGAGCCCCTTACGTAAGCGGAGGGGTAGACCGACTGCATCATCCCGGCAGCGGGCATCAAAGTCCAGTGCTGCCCCACTCGCACTCGCCTTCCCAACACGTCCCCGACCGAGATCCCGTCCGAGGCGCGGGCGAGCAGCCTCAGCTTGGTCAGCTCGGGCCTGGCAGTCGACTGCGCCAAGGCCGGATAGTAGGAGACGAAGTTTTCTTGCACCAGCAACGGAACGAGGTCTGCGTCGCAGAGCGCGGCGTCGAGCCGAGCGTTCATCGAGGACCGGGCTGCCTCGTTCGAAAACAGCCACCTCGAGGCCTCGAAGGGGGAGATGGTGGCGTCCTTCGAGACCGAGAACTTCCCACCCGAAGTGGCGTCGTCGAAAGACAGGGCGCGCTTTTTGAGTCGGACGAGCTGGAGCTGGCCCACGACGGACCGGACGTCGCAGTTTGCCCCCTCTGCCAGGGCGATCAGAGTGGATTCGGACGCCTGTAAGCCCTCCGCCGCGCAAACGGCGGCGAGCCTCTTGGCCACCGTGCGGGCGTCGGGCTTCCTGAAGTCGAGCTCGAGAGCAGCAGAGCGCAAGGGCTTCAGCTTCTGAGACCACTTGTCGTTGGCGATGGCGATGATGGGCACCTTTGATGATTTGATCACCTGGACAAGCTCCGAGACGCCTCCGCGGTCGCCCGCTGACATGCCGTCGACCTCGTCCATGATGATGCAGACGCGCTCCCTGCTGGCGGGCTTGGAAGGAGAAAGAGCGGCGGCCTTGCCCTTGCCCTTTCCGGTTGTCGTTTTTGTTGTCGCCATCGCCGTCGCCGTTGCGCTCGAAGAACTCGAGCCGAAAAACCCGCCCGCGCTGCTCCCGCCGCAGCCCCCGAGCGTCCTGTTGGTCGCCAGCTCCCTCAGCGCGTTTGACAGCTTCCCGGCGATCCCGCCGCGGACGTCGGAGTCGGCCTTCCCGCGCGAGTCCGAGGCGTTGACCTCTATCGGCAGGAAGCCGCACTCGCGCGCGACGGCGAGCGCGGCAGAGGTCTTGCCGACCCCGGGGGGGCCCGAGAGTAAGACCGCTTTTTTAGAGAGGTCCTTGTTGGCCCCGGGGCCCGATTTTGGGGTGTGGACGGGGGCGCCGTGGAGGTGGACGGATTCCCTGAGAAGAAGAGGAGGGAGGAGGGAGTTGGAGTTTTGGAAGAAGAGGAAAGGTTTGCGTGAGAAAAAAAAGCCGCGATATCGGAAACAAAATCATTAATAGTTCCAAATAGTTATTTCTGAAGCCCGAAACTGGAAGATTTTTTTTCCTCACCACATCACGAGCCACTGCCTCAGCGTCCCGATCGCCCCCGGGTTGCCCACCAGCTCCGAAGAGCGCACGGGCCTGTGCTTGTCGACCCAGAGGTCGGCTCCGCGGTTGCCCGTGACGGGCGGGGCGGAGGTCGAAGGGGGCGGAGCAGGAGCGGAGGGGAGAGCCGAGGTCGAAGGAGGAGGAGCGGAGGTCGAAGGAGGCGCGGCGACGGCAGCAGCAGAGGGCGAACCGCTCTTTTTCACCGCCACCACAGGCATCTCCTCCTCCAATTCCTCCTCCTCCTTGGCTTGAAAGGCACCGACGCGGCGATCAATGTCCTCAGCCCTCTCTCGTCGATGAGCTTGCAGCTTTCCCTCTTGGCCTCGGCCGCCGCCGTCTTCGACCTCCCTGCCTTATGCCCCACCAGCAGGAAATTCGTCTTGCCGCTCACCGAGCCCGTGACGCGCCCGCCGTGGCGCTGGATGTGAAACGCGGCCTCCTCGCGGTGCAGCGAGTCCAGCACGCCCGAGATGACGAAGGTGAGGCCCTTGAAGGCGTCGGGGTGGCCTGGAGTGGGGGGAGGCACCGCGCCGGCGTTGGGCGGCGTGTCGTCGGGTCTCCCTGCTCCTCCTCCGGCGACGGGAGCTGCTTGCGCCTCCTCCAAGATGGAGAAGTCGAGCTGGCCCTTCGAAGAAGGCAAGGCGGCAGCGGCGGCGAGGACGGCGGCGCGGGCCTCCTCGGCGCGCGGGGCATCGTAAGGGGCAGCTGCCGCCGCTGTTGCGGGGGAGGGCTTCTTCGCCGGAGACGGCTTCTTTGCTGCTGCTGCCGCCGCTTTGGCCTTGGGAGCAGCAGCAGCAGATCCACCGCCACCGCCACTCTTCGCAGAAGAAGGACGCACTCCCGAGCTCGTGCCGAGCCCGAGGTCGCCGTTGAGGGCGCGGGCGATCTCGGCGCGGGCGCGGGCGACGTTAGGAGAGAGGGTCACGGCGCTCCGAGCGATTCCCTCCGTCGTCGTCGTTCCCGCTCCCGTCTTGGCTCGCTTCGAGGCCCCCGCGCCGGAGGGCGAGACGGACGGCTGCTTGGGGCGCTTGGAGGCCGAGGGGGGCGAGGGAGGAGGAGGGGCCTTGCCTCCGGGCGGCGTCGGCTGTTGGGGAACAAGGTTGAGGAGGTGGAGGGTGAGCGAAGAAGAAGAAGAAAAAAGGCGCCCCTTCTTCTTCGATGCTTTTCTCTTCTCTTCCTCTTCCTTGTCTCTCTGTTTTCGATCTTCTTCAATTTCAAACTCACGTCGCTGTCGATCATGATGACCTCTTCGGACGCCGGCGGAGGCTTCGCGTTGGTCGCGGCGGCGGCTGCGTGGTTTGAAAGAAGGAGGGAGAGAAGTCTGATGAGCGAAATCGATGGGATTGAAAGGAAAAAACAAAGATGTCTTTGTCTCTCCCTCTCTTTCTGTTTCTCTCTTTCTTCTGTTGCTTCTGCACCCTCAACTGATGAGAGCGACACATCAAGCTCTTTGCTGTGGGTTGATCGAATCGGAGCAAAAAAGAGAGAGAGAAAGAAAGAGAGAGAGGCCGACGTCGACGTCGACGTCGACATAGATTGGAAAAAAGCCAATGCTCCTATCAAAAATCTTACCCTTGCTGCTCGCTCCTCCTCCGCCTCCAGCGGCACTGCCTCCCGCTCCGCCGAAGAAGGAGCGGATGTCCTTGACAGGTTTCTGGGTGGACGACTTGTTCCGAGGTTTTGAGGTTGAGAGAAGAAGAAGTGAGAGAAGAGAGAGAAGGAAGAGCGAAGCGTGCCGATCGTCGGGGACGCTCGACGTATCGATGACAAAAAACCTCTTTTCTTCTATTTACCTTGGCCGGCGGCGTCATGGCGACAGAGGCTGAGAGCTGCTTCTTGTCGCTTTCTCGCTCGCTCGCGATGCGAAGAAGAGAGAGAGAGAGAGAGAGAGAGAGAGAGAGAGAAAGAAAGAGAAAGACGCAAGCTCTTTCTTCTCTTTTCTTGAAAAAAAAGGAAAAGTGTTTTTTCTCTCTCTTCTTCAACCTCTTCCCTCTTTCTTTTTCTCTCTCTTTCATTTCCTCTCTACACCGTTTTTACACAAAAGAGGAGAGCACTCGCGCTTGTTTGCTTGAGACCTAACTGGTTGATGCTACTCACAATAAAACAGTCTAATAAACAACACAAAACACAGGAGTACAAAATGAAGGAAACAACTTTTGTTTTTTTTCAAACCTCGACCCCCGCCGGCAGCCTCAGCGAGCGCAGCTTCGGGCACGCCCCCACCACCGCCCTCGCCCCCTCCGCCGTCACGGACGCGCAGGCGGAGGCGTCCAGCTCCTCCAGCGTGTCCCGACAGGCGCTCGCCGCGACTGCGAACAGGGAGGCGTCGGTGCAGCGGCCCGGGAGGCGCAGGACTTTGAGCCCGCCCGCGCGGGCGACGACGGCGGCGATGCCGGCGTCAGAGACCTTTGGCAGCCGCGCCCCCAGGCAGAGCCGCTGGAGAGGACAGTCGATAGGAGAAGGAGCAGGAGGAGGAGCAGAGCCGAAAGAAGGAGGAGACGACGACGAAGATTCGGACTCCGAGTCCGAGGAGTTGGCCGCCTCGGCCAGCGATGAGGAAGACGACGAGGGCGAGAGCGATGAAGTTTCGGAGACGAACGGCAACTGCTGCCGCCGCCGCCTCGAGCTCCTCCTTCCTCCTCTTCCTCCCCTTCCTGCTCTCCCGCCGCCAGCGACCAGCGCCGAGATCCCTCGGTCGCTGACCAACTCGGTATACCCGGTGAGCTCGAAGTCCCTCAGGAACGGGCAGCAGGCCGCGGCGGCGGAGAGGCCGGCGTCGGAGACGGCCCCGGCCCCGTGCAGGCGCAGCCGGACGAGACCAAACTCTTCTTCCTTTTCGCTTTCTTCTTCGTCTTCGTCCTCATCTTCGTCCCCATCTTCTTCTTCTCCTGCTCCTACTGCCGCCGCCGCCCTCGCCAGGGCGACCAGCCCCGAGTCCGAGAACAGGTCCGCGGCCCAGGAGTGCGGCCTGAAGGCCAGATCGAGCTCGCGCAGCCTCGACGCGCCCCTGCCGCCGCGGGCCGCGGCGAGCGACGCGGCCAGCGCGTCGGTCGCGCCGCCGAGCGCCGAGCTCCTCTCGTCGAGCGCCAGGACCCGCACGCCTCCCAGCAGCCTGCCGAGCTCGCGGGCGGAGTCCGGGTCGGAGATGTGCGGTAAGGGAACGTTGAAGCGTGCTTCTCGGGAGAGGAAGCGCGCTCGGAGCTCTGCGGCTTCGGCTTTGGGGCCGCTGTGTTTTTGGTTTTTGGATTTGTTTTGTTGTTGTTGAGGTTTGAACGGGGGAGGGAGAGAGGTTGAAAGGGTGGGGGAGGTGGACGTCCGAAAAACGTCGAAAATCTCAATCGAGGGCAAAAGCGATATCAAAGAGCCCACTTGTCGATCGATTCTCTTTTCGGTGCTTCTATTCGCAGCACAGATCCCGCTGAGGGAAGATTGCGAAGAGAAGTGTAGAAGCGAGAGCGCGGGAACGGGGGCATTGGGATGAGCTCGCTCTTTCGTCGCTCGTCGTCGTGAGCGCCGAGGTTTTTTTTCTTTTTAAATCCCTCCAATCTCCTCTCCTCTCTCACCTCGCCAGGCTCAGCTCCTCGACGCCACCGTCGGCCAGGCGCATCATCCGAGAGAGGTCCTCGAAGCGCAACCCTGACTGCTCCGACGCCTGCCGGAAGCGCAGCACCGACCACGCCGACGCGTTTGTCAAAACCGCCCGCCGGGCGGAGCCGAGCACGAGCGACGCCGCCGCCTTGGAGCGCGGCCCGGCGAGGTCTAGGACCCGGGCGATCACGCTCTCGTGCAGGTCGGAGAGCTTGAAGAGAGGGGGGGGAGGAGGCGGCGGGAGGGGTGGTGCTTGTGGGATGGAGGAGGAGGAGGAGGAGGAGGAGGAGGTCGACATGGTTGAAAAGAATGAACAAGGGAGAGGAGGCACGCGCGGGCGAGTCCCCTCCGGAGAAAAATGGAAAAGAAGATGTCGTTGGAGTTTTTTTTTTCTTGTTCAAAAACTCGTTTTTTTTTTTTACAAAGACTCCACCACCTCTCTCTCGGACCTCTCAACAGCAAACAGCTCCCCCACCACCTCCCCACCAACCAGTCAAAGCACCTCGTCCTCGTCGTCGTGGTCGTCGTCCCCGTTGTCCAGCCTCTTCGCCGCAGCAGCCACGCGCTCGGCGACCTTGTCGCTCTCCTTCAAGCAAGCTAGCGCATCTTTCCTCCACTCCTTGGCGGCGCTCACGTCCATGTCCAGCGCCGCGCAGAGCCCGCGCAGGATCATGATGGTGCGCCCGACCTGGAACATGTCCTGTTGAACGGAGCGGTTTTTTTGGAGAAAGAGAAAGGGAGAGAGAGAGAGAGAGAGAGAGAGAGAGAGAGAGAGAGAGAGAGAGAGAGAGAGAGAGAGAGAGAGAGAGAGAGAGAGAGAGAGAGAGAGAGA
>Ga0114918_10000506_pt1 | contig 33752 bp, 21 predicted proteins | sample LantaG_FD_87015 | JGI IMG/M metagenome (GOLD analysis project Ga0114918, IMG submission 87015) | Deep subsurface microbial communities from Baltic Sea to uncover new lineages of life (NeLLi) - Landsort_02402 metaG | ecosystem: Environmental > Aquatic > Marine > Oceanic > Sediment | place...
AGGTCTACGGTGTATCTGACCTTCGGAGGGTACACTTTAGCGTCGAATACTCTCTGACAAATTGTCATGTCTCCGAGCTTAATAATTAGGTTAAAATTCTCAGGACCATCAGTAATTGACGTATTTAAAACGTCTGGGTTCTCTGAAATTTCATATTGATTGTCTAACATATAAGTTACCGATCTCATCTTTAAATCGTACTGTAACTCTCTGTAAAGACTTGAGATGTAGTCATAAAATTCTTCAGATTTGTGAGCGTTTCTGTTAAACCCACGAACATTAAAGAATCGTTGAACCACGATGTTGTCATTACACATTAACAAAAATTCAACTTTTGTTATTTCTTGATCTTTCATAGTTTGTTTTGTTTTCTACTTTTTGTTTCTAAACTTACTTTTTTCTTTTCTTGTTAACTTAAGAAATGGTTTCAAAAAACTTACCCAAGCGTCGTCACCCTTTGGTAGATATTTGAAGAACCCGTCCTCCATCATCATTCTAATTAGATTTCTATATCCTCTTCCGTCGGGATCCATCGACTCAGTGTAATATAATCCAACTAATTCTTTGTCTTCATCACTTAAAAGTGGTTCATCCAAGTCTACGAGTTTTTGGTTGATCACATAAAACTCATCACCAAAAATACCTTCTTTAGTTTTACCACTTAATAGATTTTGAAGTGCAACATTCCCCTTCTCCTCTTTAAGTAATTTAGTACTCTTATCCAAAATATATGGTATTTGTACTAATTCTTCAAGTAGCTCAGGAAATAATTTAACCAAAGTTTTCTCACCGAGATAGAAAATACCATCGATATTATCCGAACTATCACCAGTGAGAATCTTTACGGTCTTAACATTATAGTGGGGTATCTCAACATCGTTGATTTTAATTGTGTCCCCAAGCTTATAATATTGTTTTGTGGATGGTGAATAAATTGATACTTTCTCCCCAATTAATTGGGTTAAATCCCTATCACTCGAGAATATTGTTTTTTCTTCGTCTAAGGAGATTTTACAATATTGTGCAATCAAGTCATCAGCTTCAGCGTGTTCCGTCTCTAATTGTCTCACAAACATCTCCTCGAGGTATTGTCTAACCCTTTGTTTTTGTTCGGCAAAAGATTCTTCTTTCGATTCTGAATCTGAAGATTTACGATTTAATTTATATTTTGGGTATATCAATCTTCTTTGTGAAGATGAGGTTTTAGAATCCCAAAACACAACAACCTTATTATAGTTGTGTTCCTCTAAGAATTTACGAAGAGTGTTTAGAAAGTGCCAAACACCGCCGACATGTTTTCCATTATGATAGAATTCTCTAACACCATGGAATCCAATTTTCAATAAATTATTTCCGTCTACTAATAATGTTTTGGACACTTCCTAAAACTTAAATGATTTCTACTCTACTTCTTCTTTTTCTGCTTGTAAATCGAAGTCACCATCGACTCCGATTACGTCTTTCCAATAGTCGGCATATTCTTTCTTATACTTTTCTATTGATGATTTTTCTTCTGCGGTGTCTTTACCTGGTAAAAATCCGTGTGGTGTTACGATAATTCTCCCGTCTTCAAAACCAAGTCCGTTGATGTGGTTTTTCATAACCGACACTTTAGTTCTTGATGCGAACTTAACGGTTCTCTTATCTTTTGTTGCAGTGATTTTAGTTGTACCAGCACCTTTTTGATTACCAAACAAGAATACTAAAGAAGAGTTCAACCAAATCGCTTCACCACCTTTTGCTTTGATCTTAGGTTGACCAAATGGATTGTCAGGTAATTCTACCCAAGGTTGATTAACGATAATCAAAGTATTTTCATACTTAGAGTCCGCCTTACGAGATCCTGAAATACGTTGGTTGATACCCATACCGATTTTGTCGGCTAATACAGAAGCGTTGTGTTGTTTACCACCTTTACCTTCATAAGTCATTTTACAAGGAACTGAACCTACTGAGTCCCACATAATACAAAGTGAATAATCTAATTCACCTTTCTCTTGAGCATCTAGTAAACTATTGATGTAATCTGTAATTTGTTCGATGTAACTGAAGTTATTATTGAAGAGAAAGAACCCGTCCCAATCTAACTCACCTGTTTCTTCATCAACAACTTCTTCACAATCAAAACCCATAAGTTTTGCGTGATCAAAAGACCATTTTTGTTCGGTAATAATAAACACGGGAAGTATACCTTTCTTTTGAGCGTCAACAGCAGTTTTAACTAAAGCAGTTGTTTTTCCTGTATCTGAGTGACCCAAATACATATTAAGGTGTCCGATTGCAGGACCAGGTAAACCAACCGCATCTAAAAAGTTAGATCCTAAATCAAAAAATCTTTGTGGTTTATATTTTGCGTCCGATGAGAATTTTTTCTTTATCGAACTAAAGTCGTTTTTTTTGAGTGCCATTATATTTCGTAAATTTTAAATTCGGTAATTGTTTTTAATTTGTCGTTAGCGTTTGTAAGTTGTTCAACTAAATTATCTATCTCCTCTGTGTGTTGTGGATGTTCACCTATCCCAACAGAATTTGTGAAATAAATGTATAATCTTGCCTCAGCATCTGCAATTTCAGCTTCGTATTTTTTTATTAAAGCCTCTTTAAGTTTTTCTGCAATAAATGGTTTCATAGTTTCTTTTTATATAATTATAGACAAAAAAACGGGAACAATAAACTGCTCCCGTTAGTTTTATTTTCAATAAAAATTAGAAAGGTAACTCTTCGTCCACTTCATCGTTTGCTTGTGGATCAGCAACTTCGTTGATTGATTTTATTTCTACTTTTGGTGTTCCTCCCATAGAAAACTCTTCAGTCTCTGTGTTTGAATAAACAAATCCACCTTTTTCAGAGTCCCAACGTGGAGTCTCGCCACGAGCGATTGCCTCAAGATATTCAACAGGTTTTTTAGAGTATACATCTTCCCAAGTCAATTCGTCTGCAACCCACTCAGACATTTGAGTTTCGTCGTTAGAGATTGGCGATGGGTCATCGTACATAACCGTTTGGATTACTGTGTAAGTTGCTCCTTTCGGAGTTTTTGCCTTTGTTAACTCAAGGATCAAATCACGACCTTTATCAGGATCTGTCACGTCACCTTTTGCTTTCCAAATTGGAATGATTTTATCAAGTATTCCTTCTTGTTTGTAATTGTGTTTAAATCGCCAAAATTTAACTCCGTCTTGTTCGTTGTCACGATCAATTACTTTCACGATATAAAACTTACGTGATCTATATTGTGTTGCTAATTGTTTGTCAGTTTCTTTACCTGTTGACATAAGTTCTTCATAAACTTCATTCAAAGGTGAACGCTCGTTATCATTCTTTCCTGGATCGTAAAATTTCTGCCATTTACCGTCCACAAGTATCTCGTGGAACCATACCTCTTTGAACGGTGAGGATCCGTCTGTTGTAGGTAGAATACGTAATCGTCTCTGACCTTGTTTCTCGTTGTCTTTCAGAATCGCTGCGAAGTATTTCTTCATTCGATCTTCAGAAGACATTTTAGATGAGGAGTTTGTACTACTCTGTGTTGATTTTTCGTACTGTGAAAGTACTGCGTCTAAAACATTTGTCGCCATGTGTAAATAAAAATTAAAGGTTTATATTAAAATTATAGTTGTATAAAAAGTGATAGTCAAATGGTGTCGCCGAAAAAAAGTTAAAGTCGAAATTAATCGACCTTTTAACTTATGAATTATATCTGTTTAGTAAAATGTCGTCTTCATCTTCCATCGGTTCGTTGAATGTTTTCTCAATTTCTGATGGACTAAAGTTTTCTACTTCGTCTCTTGTTAGAACGTATTCGTTCTTACCTGTCATTTCCATTTCGTCTTCTTTATCTTTGAAGAAATCCGCTAAGTTTTGTTTGAATGGTCCTGAATCCAACGAACGTAGTTCTAATTTTTCTTGTGCCGTTTTAGGTCTGTATTTCTCAAACTTAACTTCTAAACTGTCTATTTTGGAAACTAAATTATCCATTTCAGATAATTTATCTTCCATAGTTTTAATTTGATTAAACAAGTTTTCAAAGTATTCTTCTTGTTTGTCCGCCATAGTTTTTTGTGAGTCAACTAAATCGGTAATATCTAATTCCTCAACTTCTCCTTCACCTTCAGCACCAATTTCCTCAACGTCAGGATCTGTAGCAACATCAACAGGTGTTGTTTCACCTTCAGGAGCTGCTGGTGGTGCAGGTGCTGCAGGATCTGCGGGTACTTCACCCGGAAGTGGTGGGATTGCTCCTGCCGCAGGATCTGCTGCGGGATCCAATGCTGGATCTGCTGGTGGTGGAGGTGGAACCTCTTGTTCAGAAATGTAATTGTTAATCGAATTATATCGTTTAATCTCGTTTAATATTTTTTCGTCTATACTCATCTTATCCGTTAAGTAATGTTTTTATACCTTTATTGGTCTCAACTTGAACTTTTTTAAAGGTTCTCATAGTGTTATCAACTCTTTCAATTAAGCCGTCTTTCATTCGTACAGTATAACAATCTCCTGTGTCTAAATCACAAACTTGTTTAGTACCATCCCCCATATCTTTTTCAGAAACTCTTGTGTTTTTACCCAAGTAGTTATCTAATAATAATTTTGTATTCATAGTTGTTTTTTATTATAAATATCAATTAATTGTAAAAGTTTGGATGCTTCGGTAAACTTGTAATGCTTTTGTGACTTCTTGTTCAACTATTTTTTTGTCCTGTTCGGTCATCGTTGTATACACATTATCAGGTTGTTGTACTGGATAACTTAGAATGTATTGTTTGGCTATTGATTGGTCAGTTGTAAGTCCGGACTTAATATCTGATTCTAAACTAGCAAGGATGTTTTTTATTCTCAAAAATGCAAATTCTATAAAACTATCGAATGTTGTAAAACTTACAACTGGTAAATTATTTTCTGTTCCTCTTTTCACACAATAAAACTTACTATTTACAAAATTACTAAAAGAAGGACCATAGTTTTCTTTTAGATTTATTGTTGAGTAATTATTTTCGAAACCTGTTATTTTAGAACTATTTCCCGTATCCATATATATAAAACTGAACAGTATACTAGTGTAGAGTTGGAAACTTTGATTTGTTTTTGGACCTACGTTTAATTTGGTTAGTACATTAACGATTGTATCAAATAACTCCTTAGTTGTTTTAGATGTTGGAGTAGGAATCTCAATCGCAGTGTATTGTGAATATCTAGGATTCAAATTAGTTTGACAATCTTGTGATTTTGTAAGAGTTTCTTGTGCTTGTAAATTAGCTATAACGTTATTTTTTTGGAATAGTATATTATCGGAACCTTCTCTTAATTTTTGTTCTCTTTCTTGGATCTTAGTATTAATTGTCGATAATATCTTAACATTTAATGTTTGTATAAAATTGTCGATTCTTGGTAAACTATAGAATGGTTGTCTTGTACCTTCAAAATGTGTTTCAAACCCATTTTCACTAACACTATGTGAAACTTTTGTAATCATATAAGGACCTGAGAACATAGGAATGTTTCTGATATTAAAATACATCATAGGTTGTATTAGGGCGTTACCCATCATATCCACACTACAAGTATAACTTCTATTTTTATATAGGTTATACAACGAAACTGATTGTGTTGTTGATCGTCTGTTTTTACCTAAATTTGCCATTTGATTTAACATCTCAAGTGATTCAGATGTTGGTTTACCTGGATCTTGAGAAACACTAAATGATTTAAATATTTGTTGGTTTTGTCTTGTCATATCAACATTAAAACCAACCACCTTATTAGATTTTCCCCAATCTTGTTTATCAATTTGATTTTCAATTAGAGGATTGTCGCTAGCTCTTCTTAAGTCAAACGCATCATCACGATACCTATAATCAATATTATCTTTCATATCTAAATGTTCACTTGGTTTGTTTACATAATAACAAAGGAACTTAGGCGAACTATTTCTATAATCAACATTCAAAAATGTTCCAAATAACATATTACCAAATTCTAAACTACCGTCAGGTCTTGGTGTTGGGTTCTTTTGTGCGTCTTGTACATTATAAAAATTAACATACGCCGGTAACATAAAGTGTTGGAAGTTGTTTTGTACTAATATGGTGGTGACCATATCTAATAAAGTATTCTTATAATTGGCTCCGTCGATGAGGTCCATAATTTCAAAAATGTCAACCAATACTTTATCTCCAACATTTCGACTAGCTCTATCTACCAATAATACGTCTTCAAATAATGTTTTACTTTCAAAATCAAAACCTGCAATCCAACTATCATTAAGAGCTTTAAACGTTTCCCATAGTTCGGTTCTTGTTTGTTCGGTAAAACCAGCTTCTAAGTCGGCTCTATTTTGTGAATTATCTTCTTCAACAAACACATTAGGTAATTGTTTTCTTACCGCTGGTAACATAACATTTATAACGTTATTAATATAGTTGTCTGATTCTATAATATAGTCATCCATTAAACTATAAAAACTCGTGTAATTTAAATTAGGGTTAGTCAATTTTTGGGTTGCATATATCTTAATCAACGGGGCAAATTCTTGGACGTTCTTTTCGTTAAATAAAACATTTAGATCAACAAAGAAGTCTGTTATATAAGAACCACTATCTTTGTAGGCCAATTCAGGGATACTTGATTTACCAACATAGTATTCGAGAGCTTCCCATGATTTCGGGTTTTGTTGTTTAGATTGAGCTAAAGTAACACCACCACCTTGTGTTGGTAATGATCCTTGAAAATATGGTCCGTATATAATTGGGTCCTCAATAAATCTAGTTGAGAACGTATAGAACAACCTTTTGTCAAAGTCTGATGGATTACCGTATTTGAACACCACATCATAATTCATAAATGATGTTAATATATTTTGGAATGTTTCATTTTGATTGGTTATCAGGCTTGAAAGTTTTGTTTCTGGTGATGTACCAGTTGGGACTTTCGCTTTAAACAATTGTCTCGCTAAGGTTTGGAAGTTTTTAAATGTCTGATCACTAACTTCATTTGCGTTGGTTTCAGTTTCAGTTGTATTTAAGTTACTTGCGGTTTGTGATGATGGTAAGGTATCAATAAAATCGTAAATTGATCTACTGAAATTTAAAAACTCAGACTCAAAATAATCTAATGTTTTGGTATTAAACGTTGTAAATAATTCTTGGAAATCTGTATAATCATTTTTATCTCCGCTTATAATGAAGTTTTGTTGATCCTTTTGTTCATTAAGTATTTTCTTAAGATATGTTTCAGGATCATTTTTAATTACTTTCGAATTGTCAAACCATCCGTATTGAGGTGCATTCCAAAATAATCTGACAGAACCATTAAACATCGCTTCGTTACCTGAAAGTTCGGTACGCATAACACCATTCTTAAATGCTTCATCTTTTGTTTGATTTATATTGGTACCGAAAGACGGCATTACATAACAAAAACTTGGTTCCGTAGATGATGAAACAACAACAGACCATGGAGACACTCTCATCGTTCTTGCAGGATTTGATGGGTCAAAACCTGGTGTTTCATAAATGGTTGAGTTTGTCGTATTCATCATTATTAAATTTCCACTATCCAAGTTGTTTTGGATTGAGGATGATGGAATACCTTGTATAAAACTATTTTGGACGACGAACGCTGATGTTGTTGGTGTTTGACCTGTACCAATAATATAAAGACCAACACCACCTGTTGTTCCTGATATCTGACTTTGTATTGTAACATTCCCATTTAAAAGAGGACCATTAATTATGGATCCATTAACTAACACATTACCATCAATACTATTGATTTGTAATGGTGGGTTAAGTGCGATAAAATTTGATGTAAAAGCAGAAACGTTGTTAACTTTATACAAACCGTTTGAGTTTGTATCTCCACTAATTTGATTTACCACTGTTAATGGATATGGAAATGAAGATCCCGTCAATATTAAACCATTCGATATTGACGCTAAACTAACGTTTGATAATTGAGCAAAACTTCCGATCGTAAAATCGAACGATGGTATCGTCGAAACAAATGTTGGTGTTGTGGTATAAACACCTGCACCTCCCGCAGTTCCTGAAACTTGACCAGTTACAACCAAGTTAACACCTACAGATGGTATTGTTATGGTAGTACCTGTTTGAATTAAGTTATTAGTAATTGAATTTACAGTGATGGTTGTACCATTACCACTACAACTACCGGTAACTTCAAATGCTGTGGTATTACCACTAATTTCTTGTACCGTACAATTACCTCCCGTTTGAGTTTTACCGCTAAACAATTTTAAACCTTGTAAGAAGACATTAAAGTCATCAACTAACTGAGGATAAAACCCTGTGTTGATATCGGTAAATGGTTGTGTTCCTGTTGTTGTATCTAAAACTAAATTTCTTGGTGTTCCATCAATTACTAAGTCGTAATTTTTGGTTGCCGCGGAATTTGCAGGATCCCAATTTTCTAAATAATTAAAGTCTTTCCAAACACTATCAAGGTAATCTACACCGGTGTCTCTATATGTTTTATATCTATTCCAAATTGATCCGTATTTTAATATCCAAGCATAAGGTAACTTATGAACCGCCCCGAATTTTTTCATCGTCGCCAAAATGTAACTCAAATCAGTTGTGGATTCACCATTTTTGGTAACATATTTTTCTCTTAAGGTTGCTAAAGGTAAACTATTCAAGAATAGGTACGACGCAGTTTTATACGGATATGGATCGTTTTGTTTGTATCTAAAATTAAATACACCCTGTTGTACCGCATTAATAAAATACGGTGTATTCAACATCGATGTAGTTTGTGTTTCGGTTAAGTGATTTGTATAACCAGTATATTTTAAATTACCTTCGGTAACTAATTGGTTTTTATATGTTCTTGTATTATAAAAAGTTTTTAAGTTTGTAGTATCAGGAGTTACTGATAAGTTTTCAAAGTTAAAATAAGTGTAGGGTCTCTTCGTAGTTTCGTTATCATCGTTTTCGAAATTGGTTACCGTCTTATGAGTGTCATTATATTCCAAAACGTCTTTGGTATCAAAGGCTTCGTTTGCATTATTTAGACTTTTACCATTTGCCAAATTATCTCTATCCCATTTTAAATTTGTAATTGGGTAAACATCGGTAAAGTCAAAAGTATTACTACTAGATGATGAGGTTAAGTATTTCTCTAAGTTCGTAAGGTTTCTTGGGTTAGATAATGAAACATTTGGTTGTGATTTTGTAGAACTTAAGATGTCAGAATTATATACAACATTTGGGTTTTCTACGTCATTTCTAATATATGGTGTCACGAATGTACCTTTAATAAAAGTTTGCCAACTATCTCCTTGTCCTTGATTAGATATGTGTCTTAAGAATGGTAAATAATTATTACTATCTAAAAGATATTCTTTAATTTTTTTTGTTAGGAATGGATTATCTGCACCCAAACTTTTTATTACGTTTACAGCTTCATCATCACCTTCGGCTTCATATATGGATAAATCATAACCAGATGTTCTGTTGAATTTACTATAATATGAATTCAACATGAGTCTTTCATATATTTCAAAAAAGTATTTTGATTCTTCTTTGTTTTGGAATACTTCGTTTGTTACTGGGAACTCAATCGCATTTAATGTTGCTCTTGATGGTTGGTTATCTAAATCATTAAATTCTGCACCAACCTTATCATCAGTTTTTGTACGTTCTGTATATCCTTTAATGAATTGTTCTACAAACTCCACCTCAGGCCAAACTTCAGGACTATAAGCCCTATATGATGACGCAACATTTTGTGCTCCAGGATAAATTAATTCAAATTTTTCTTTCCCATCATCACCTACAGTTTCTTGGATAACTTGAGGCCAAGGATATATTGGTTCATTATTTTGTGTTGAGGATTTTATATCGACGCTTGGTGCTGTTGTTTGATTACCAAATATTGCGGCTCGTCTATAATCATTTTCTCTTTGTTCCCAAGCCTTCTTGTGAACATCATCTAACAATCTCAAAAATGCTTCACCCTGACAATAAAATACCGCCAAAATATTTCTAACCGAAGGAACAAACCCAAGACCTCCACTACCTCTTGCATTAAACTTTTCCGCCAAACTTGTTGTGATTTGTTGTTCTATTTTGGTTCTTAATGTTGCCGCTTGTTTAGACATTCCGTCTGTTATTTCCATAAAAGATTTTAGTCCTTCGAAGTAATTGAATGTTGAGTTATTGGCAATAAAGGTAGTTTGTAAAGTAGTTATGAAGTTGTTATAAGCTATATCAACTTTTGTCTGTGCAGCAGGTGGTGTTCCAACTGGTGATAACTGTCCTTTTGGCGAATTCTCTTGAGCCTGAAACGTTTTATTAAAATCAACTTGATCTGTGTTTACCGAAACTCTAAAGGTTCCTGTTGTGATGTTAAATGGAATTTGTGTTTGTTCGGTAATGTTACCGATAGTATAACTACCACCAACACCAAAAACCTTATTTTCATTTAGTCGAGCATTATATTCTTTTATAATTCCATCTAATTCAGTAAGAGCAGTTTCCCTTTGTTCGGGCGAATACTTTTTAAGGAAGTCATAAACCTTTTGACCACTCTTGAGTATTATTGGGTTTTTAATATCCATATAGGTATTAAACCATGATGTCGTAAATAAAAATACTTTTTGTTGGTATGATAACAACGTATTAGTATAGTCGGTCATAGTTGTCATGACACCCATATTTTCTTTGGTGAAGTCCGCTAAGACCTCATCAATAAATCTTTGTAATCGGTATTTTAATTGATTAAGAGTTATCTCAGGAAAATCGTCAGGAATTAATCCTTTTGATTTATAGTTAGAGTAAATCTCTTTCATCTTTTGATAACCCCTACTTACAACTGTAGGTGATGTTGCTGTTGTAGCGTCTGATGATGTACCTTGTTCTACCGTTGCAGGTGCTTGTGTTACCGTGTTGTTATACATATGTGGAACCGCCATCAAAGCCCCAAAGTTCACATAAGATAACAAAGTATATTTGTATCCGTAGAACTTTAAACTTATTATAAAGTTATGTGATGATGGATCAAATTTAGATGTAAATGACTGCAACATTATTGGGAACTTGATTGCCTTACCATAATAACCCTTTAATGTTAATGTAAATTGTGGGTATGGTAATTGGAAGAACGCAGCATATGGTGAATTGTTTCCACCTTCGAATAATGCTCGACCCTTTACGTCCTCAAGTTCAACCGTAATTACGGGTAAAAAATCTAAACCTATTGATACGTTAATACTTTTCATCCCCAAGAAACCATTATCCACAGCTCCCGGTGTTCCGTTTGAATTTAAGTTTTGTGTTATATAAAAGTCGTCGGACTTATTAGGATTTTTAACCGCAGTTAAATTTACTTGGTTTACTCCCTTCCCCTGAACACTGTCTTTACCTGTGATCTCATCAGACCAAGCGGTATCCATAAAAGTTTTATGGCCTGGATTTAAGAAATTAATCTTACCAACCGAAATTGTTCGTTGTTGGTCATTCATGGCGGACCCTACCGCCAACTTAGTTCGAGGTAATACATTACACTCAAGATTGGCATAATATACCAAATCTTCTTGTTTGACTAATCTTTCTTTTACATTACCATCTTGGTCTACTAATTTATTTGGATCAATAAGGGTAATGTTGTCATAATCAAACTCAACTAAAATATTTTCCCCGTTATCTGCCATAGTAGAAGTAGTAATTGTCTAATGAATTTTTATAATCTTGTAATGAAGCTACTAACGGAAATGGAATAGTCAATACAGCACCATCAGGTATTGAGAATTCATCACCTGTATATTGGGGATTTGCTTGTAAAATTAACCAACCAAAGTATGGGGTTCCATAAAATTGTTGTGATGTTTTATCCAATCGTGATTGACCAACTTTATAAATAAAGTTTTTATCTGAAGTTTTAGTTGGTAACGCAACACCAGGTACAACAGTCTGTTGTCCGTTAAGTAAAAAGTCCGTATATCTATTCCAATATTGTAATGCCATTTTAATTAAATGTTACTTTCCCGTTAAAGGTGTCTTTTTTATTATTCAAATTGTTATTTGAATATAGGTCTTCTATTATTTTATTTTTATCGTTCACGTTTTGTGTTACGTTAGTGTTATACTTACAAGTCTTAACTGTATTATCAGGTAATGTAAATGTTGTTACCGTTTTAAATCTTGGTCCGTATATTGTATCGGTTTCGGTTTTCGTAAATTGTCCGTTAAAAGATGTATTTGTATTAGTACAGAAAACTCCATAATTTTCACAAACCGTTTGTACTTGTGCAACCAACGCCGGATTTTTCATCACTTCTTCACCACTTGTTAAATCAATTATTACCGATGTTAACAAACTTGGGTCAGTAAATAATGGTGACATCGCAATATAAAATCTATTGTTAGGACAACTATCACCAAAAACACTTGTACCCCCAAATTTAAAGTTACACCCATCACCACTATTTAAACTGGATGTACTAGGGTCGAAGTAATTTATCACTATCTTGAGTTCAGTCATTATATCTTCAAACTCTTTGATTGCTTCAGGGACTTTAACCGTAAACACATTTGATAATGAACCTTCGGTTGTTGCCGGAGCAAAGAATGTATCACCACTCAAGTCATAAAGTTTTGGCTTGTTGTTTGTATTCAATTCGCCATCAAGTTTAAAAGCAACAACATCTAATTGTCTGAAAATGTAATTTAATTCAGTTTGATTTTGTATGATGTTATTTGTGTTAGCATTTAAAACATCTAAGATTGCCCCTTGTCTTTGATCCACAAGAGTTTTTAACTTGTCTTGTATTTCTCTTTTTTGTTTGTTTGTTATACCTTGACCATCTTGTACCAAAGTATATATAATAGGTGAATCTTCATCATCAATATCCTTTTTAACTTTTTTGATGAGGTTTTCAACATAATCTTGGTATTTGTTGTTTTTACCAAATAAAGTCGTTTCTTTTTTATCGTTTGTATAAACCGAAACATTACCTTTAACATATGATCTATCTTTCAAATACAATTGTAATACACCATAATTATAATCAGTACTGATCTTTTCTAAAGAATCATAATACGTAGTGAAGTAACCTCGTAAACCATCTTGTAATGATGTTAATAGAGGTGCGTAATCCATATCAGTATCACTCGCAATAATACCTACAGTACTTCCTCCCCTTTTAGGTTGTACACTATTAATTTGTGCCTGATCCGAAGTTGTTATTGGTGGTAAACCATTTGTTATTTTTTCAACAACATACTTATCTAACTTACTCGTATCTTCAGTTGGTGTTGCTCTTTCGTCGTATATTTCAGTATTTGCATAATAGTTAAATGATAGAGCGTTTTGTAATTCTTGTACGGGTTCTTTTATACCCATACCACCGATTATATTAAAACTTAAAGTTATTTTTGCCAACATAGGTTGTATACCAATACCTTCAGGGTTTAAATCTAAATGTAATGGATCATAAGAAATACCTAAACTTGTTGGTACTATTTTAGTATTGTAGAAGTCACCAACTCTTAATACTAATATTGGAGGTGCACCAAATGAAGTATTTAAAGCATCATTATATTTTGGTCTACCGTCAGGTCCGATCACAGGTATTGTTTGACCTGGTCTCATACACTGTTGTAAGAATGTTAATCTCGCATTTAAACCCTCAGGTGTCATGGAGTGGAACGCAGGACTAAAGAATTTGATTTTATCTTTGATTGTATCATAAATCATAGGATCAGTCTCTTTAATCACTTGGAAATAATCACATTCTGTAAATAAGTTTCTTAGTATCTTTTTAGATATACCTTCCTTGATTTTTTGTTCTATAGTTATTTTTGGTTCAGGTTTAATACTTTGAGTTTGACCTGTTAATATGTTCTGTGGGTTTGGTGTTGATCCATCATCAGGTTTTGGTATTGGGTCAGGGTCTTTTACTATTTTTTCAGCTGGTTTTGTAGCCACGACCTTTTGGATCGAAACTCTTCTACATGCCATTGCGGGTATACTATACCACTGTGATTGTGAATTAACTTTATTAGGTGTTACAGTCAAGTCTACAATATCATCGGTACAATTTACTTGTGCTGAAAGAACATCTCCTCCAGTTGAAGTTGTGACGGAGATGTCGGTAGTGTCTTCAGTAGTTGCATCGGCATCTTTTTTTGTTTTAGGTATTACTAACTGTTCTCCACTAGCAGTCAAATTTATTTTAAATTTGTCTGTTTCGAAGTATTCTTGTATTGTTTTGTCATTTGATAATTTGTATGACAGCATCCATTTTTTTACGGAATCGTTTCTTCTTTGAGATAGTTTCTGATTGTAACTAACTTTAGCAGGTGCAGACGCTGATCCGATCATATCCAAAGTTACTGATCCACCTTCGACCAACACATCACCTATTTTTTTCATAAATTCGTTTTGGATTACGTTAAAGTTACCAGTAATAACGTCGTTGAAAAATTGTGGTATTCCTCCTTTTTCAAAGGTCTGTCCTCCTGATGAAACTTCAGAGGGTGCCTTTTGATCATATGTTGTTTTATTACCAGATGAGGTATAACTATTGTACCAATAATCATATGGTTGACTTGCCACAACCTCATACGACGTTTTACACTCAGGACAGTCATTGTCAAAGTAAAATGCATAACCCACATAATCACTTAAATCAACATTGGTAGGTTTAGTATCCTCAGCTGTCTCAGTTCCTGTTTCTGTTGTACCTGGTGTTCCATCCCCACCAGTAGCTTTTTTCGCTTGATTTGTTGATGAATCTTGCGGTATACTTTCAAATACCTGTATTTGTTCCTCAGTTGTTAATCTTGGGTTATTTAAGATTTGTTGGTATGTAAATAAATCTTTTGTTGGTATCATATTAAATTTGATAGCCAAATCATATAAATCATACTTGGTACAACCAGCAAAGAATGAGTCTACAACACTTTGTACTCGTTCTCTACCAACGCCTTTCATTTGTTTTTCAATTATTGTATTCAACATAGATGGGTTGTCAACAATAATAGTCCAATTTAACTGTCCCGATCTACTTGTATTTTTATAAGTATAAATTGGTTCAGGTCTACCTAGAAAGAATGTTGAGTTAAAGTCAGGTTTTGCATCGTCAGAGAATTTTAAATCATACGGTGGAAACCACATAATTCTACCACCATTAGGTCCTTTTTCACAAACAGGTAAATCATTATAAGTATAACCTGGTCTGTCTGAAGTTCTCCACGCTAAATTCTCAATAGAGAACATATACTTCTTAACTTTACCATCGACAATATTTGTTGATCCGGGATTTCTTAACGGAGCAATGTTTAAGTTATAAGTGTTATCTAATACTGAGTAATCAACTCTTCTACCCTCTGTGGTAATACCTGCAGATTTTTGTAAGTCAGCATAGGTGTAGTAAGGTGTATCTTTTTGGAAAACTCTACAATATTCTAAGCCCGCTTGTGTCCCGTCAGCTTGATTGACATAAGAAAGAACCATAGAACCTTTTGTCATTTCTTTATATCCATCGTTAAATACTTTAGAAACTTGGTTAATTGCAGTACCTACATGTTTTAATCTCGCCTGACCTTGTACTTGATCTGCAGAATCAACAAGTCTTTGTGTTTCATATAAAATAGAACCAGGTCTAAACGGAATATCAACAGATTGGTATCTTAAATAATCAGCTGATATTTGATTAAAGTCGTCGTCTAAACTACCAGCACCACCACCCTGTGTTGCTCTAAAACCTGCATTACCTTTATACTTAGGTGATGTCCAAACTAATTGACCTGAGGTTCCTCCACCGTCACTAAAAGATTTACCCGCTAAACCGAAATTGAGTAAAGTTTCGTTTCCTTCATAAAGAATTGCTAATTCTTGTGGTCCGTAAACAATACTTTGTTGTTGAACTCCGAATTGATTAACAGGAACCTGGTTTGGTGGTCCATCGATTTGAGATGGTTCTGCATTTTCATTACCAACATAATATCCTGAAGATTGAGTTTTGTCTTGGTCAAATAACCTATTAACTGCGGCAGAAGCACCGGCAATTAATCCACCGATTAATCCTCTATTATACGCTGGTCTATAGAGGTTATAATCTAACGCGGAAAATAATGCTGATCTCGTACCATTACCTGTATTTGCAACAAAAACTTCAGATGGACTTCTATATTTGTTTAAGACTGGTGCTAATAAACCACCTGTCAAATTATTTGCAACACCAAGAGCGGCGGCGGTTTGTGGTCCATTTATTGGGTTATCATCATCAAAATAATCACCAGGTATAAATGAAACAGGAAAATAAGTACCTGTAAGTCTGTTTGCTAAAGATACTGCCGCCAAAGCAGGATTTTCAGGTACAGTAATTCTCCAATCTCTAATAAAGAATGGTTGTTGACCTGTCGCTAATAAACTAGCAGAAAACGGATCTGAAATAGTGTCGAGATTGATAACACCTATTGTAGCTTGTTGTAGTTCTTGAGCAACTCTTTCTTCGAAAGCAAACTTTAGTTGTGATGCTCCAATTTTAGCTAAGAAGCTATCCGATGATAGTGGTCCATTTGATCCAATTGGATCGTCTTGGAATACTATGTTAAATGTTGGGTAGGACGAATAACTGTAATATCCTGGATCCCAATATGGTTGGTATATATTACCAGCATTTTGGATGTCGGTAATAACGATTAGATCTTTATAACCACCGCTTGGTCCCCACTTATTTGTCACATAAGCAGATTCGATATAAAATTCATTTACAATATCTAAAACTGTATCAATTGGGTCGTAAGGACCTTGATTGGTTCCTTCTGGATTGTTTGTTGACGCAACAGAATTAATCCCAATCGGGTTACTAAAACCACCCTCAGGACCGTATTCATTTAAAGGATAAAGATCTTGGGCAAATAAATTAGTGGATACAAAATTATTCGGTGAGTCAATAACATTATTCACTGAAAGCACAACTTCATAATCAACAGGATCACCTGGTGATGTGTATGTTCCAGGAACATTATATGGTGTTAAATTCTTAACTAATAATTGTTTCCTAAAAGCATCTGAGTTACCAAACGATAAAAAACTTTCAGACATATTGTTTTATTTTATAAATAGGTGTTTGGTATATTTTTTTATTAGTTTTTTGATCCGACCATAGCACTTGGTGCATTTGGATTTTCTATTGCCTTCTTGAGTAAATCTTTACCTTCTGCGGTTTGAGTAAGATAATTAACAATATCGCCCCTTATAGAGTTTAAATCCATATCCTTAACGTTTTCATTACCATTTATGGTCATGTTAAAGTTTACATCCGATTTAGTTTCAATTTTTTGTGGTTGTGAATATGCCTCTTTGAATCTCGAAGCAATATCAGTTAAAGTTGTATTTATAAAATTTTCAGAGTTTTTAGTTAGATTTGATTCGGCATCTATTAAAGCCTGCACAAAGTTTTTTTCTGCCGCTTGTTGTTTTGATTTATCACCTGTAATACCACCAGTTATATAATCCTCAACAGGTTGACCAATACTAGTATATAGTTCTCTAGTTCCTTGAGTCGTTCCTTGTTTTGCTAAATTTTTTGTTATATCTACTTGAGCACCCATTATATTTGTATATAATTTTTCCAACGGTTCTGCAGTCGCCTTACCCATTTCAACTCCTTTTATAAAACCAGCCGTATTGAATGCGATTTGTTTTGAAACGCTAAGTTGTTCTTTAGCAACTTCTTCTATTGACATACTATTCTTTTCTTGTTGTTTCTGAAGAGCTTCCATATCTGAGGCGGTAAGTTGATCTACTTGTTTTAATTCAACTTCACCTGTCTGTTCATTTTTAACATTAATAACTGCTTTACCATCTTTTAACTGAGCCATTCCTGCAATCATTTCTTTTGTTTCTTGATCTGTTGCCAAGGCTGGAAATTGTATTTGTTTCATTTTCATATCAAAATCCGCAGCTTTGATTGACATAGATGCCAATTCTTCAGCAGGTATTCCCATTTCTTTTGCGATTTCTCTCAACCTTCTTTTAGAACCTGGCATAATTTCAAATTTACCATTTGCCTCATTAAATTTAGTAAACTCTTTGGTAACATTTATAATCTCTTTTTGGAGTCCTTCGGGATCGTTTGCCGCTAAATCCATCGCCTTCAAAGGATCTAATAATCCACTTGCGGTGACACCAAGTCTTTGTAGTCCTGCCGCCATTTCAATTGCACCTTCTGGATTAAAGATTTTATCTGCAAAATTAAATACTGTATCCATACTTATACCTAATCTTTCTGAAGTAACTGCCATTTTTGCCAAACCTTTGACTCCCGTATCAAAGTTATATAAGTTCATTTTATTTAAGTTTCCAACAACTTTATCAGAAACTCCCGCAACAGATACTCCAGCCCCTCTAGCAATGTCGGTCACTTCTTTCATTTGGTCACCAACATCATAGATTGACACACCAACTTCTCTGAAACTACTTGCAAGTTTTCCAATTTCTACTCTTGAGACATCGGCGGCTGCGGATAATTCAGTGATTGCTTCAACACCTAATGTGGCCGAACTACCCATACTGTCCATAACTTTCGCCATGTTTTGTAGTGCGGTTTCTTCAGTAATACCCATTTTAATTAATTCGGGTATTGTATCGGCAATACTTTGTTTGTATCCCTCGATACTTCCTTTAGTTGCGCCAAATTCTCGTTGTAATAGAGTTGCTCTTTCGTCTAATTCTTGAAAGGCTGTCAAATTCGTTGGGTCTGCAGCATCTGCAAATGCATTTATAGTGTCTGTTACTGAATTTTTGAAGTCTGTCAGACTTAGTGTCCATTTACCTAAACCTTCAGATTGATTGGCTAAAATATTATTAGAACTATTTTTTAATCTACCAGATTGATCACCTAATGCTTTATATTCCGCATTCTGTTTTTTTATTAACTCAAGTTCTTTTTCTAATTCCTTAATTCTATCAGTCATGATATCCTTTTAACATAAATATTTACTTATTAGTTTTGGTTTCCTCAACGTGTTTTTGGATTAAATATTTACGGACATAAGTTGGCATATTCATAAACTCAGAGTATTGAGTTCTGAATAATCTAGAAAAATAATAAAACTCGTCTAATAAAATAGCTTTATACTGATAAGAAAGGCCGAAAAAATTCCACCCCAAAAGTGATATCTACTACCACTTTTTCTCCTGACGGGGCTATAACTTCTTTTGATAGATCTAATCTTGGTTCGTTATCAATTAAAAATCTTCTAATGTGTTTAGAGTCCGCAATAGGCATTTGTTCGACAAACATAGCAATTTTACTTTTGTCTTCATCACCATCAATAGATACAATATTTTTTATCAACCTGGTTGTGATAATCGGTGCAGTTCTTTCTGAGGGATACGATTTAACAATTCTATCAACCTCTATTTTATCACTCATACTTAATAACTTCAAAAGAACTTTCTTTTTTGATACAGGAAGTGTGGTTTCAAAAAATCCGTCTTCATTTGGTTCTACTTCTATTTTTTTATAATTTAATTCGTCAAGTAAGATAGTCGATGTAAATCTCTCATCGGTTTGTGGATCAATTTGTGTAACTTTATACTCGGGACCAAAAGATGTATTACGTAAAAATAATAGAATGGCCTCAATATCACCATCTAAAAGTTCTTCAGGTCTTAAATCTCTTTCATAAATTTTGTTTCTTAATAAAGGTAATATAATACCCTCATTAACATTTTTTCTAAAATCAACCTCAGCTAAAATATTTTCATCAACGGCGGTCAAGTAACCAACTTTAATAGATTTCTTTTTAGACTTGTAAAACTTACCTTGTGTTGGTAATTGAATTACGTCATGTGGTAGGTTGAATTCCGCTTGTCCTGCTGTATATATATCTTGTTCCATAAACTATCTTTTATAATTAAAAATAAAAAAAGACCGTAACTAGTAAAGTATACGGTCTAATATAATTTGTATGTAATTTTTCTTAGTAAACCAAAATACAACGGTCCATTCTCATGTTTGTTGATATTTTCGCAATACCATCACTTGAATAAGATAAAGATCCTCCATCATATCCTGTTAAGTATGTACCTTCTAAAATCCATTTCTCAACAACAACTCCTGTTGGATCTAACATCTCAAGGTCAACGTTCTTTTTGTAACCTGCAGCATAACCCATACGTCCTGTAACTGACTCAGCACACAATCTAATCCATTCCATAACCGCTTGTGAAGCAGAAGGACCAATCGGGTCACGGAAAGTAACAGGAAGTTCTTGCCATGTAAATCTACCTGCAACATATGTTGAGGTGTTTAGGAATTGGATCTCTGTTGAACCAATTTGTAGTTTCGGTCTAGAGGTCGTCTCAACGTACCACTCATTAATACCAAGTGATGATGGAAATCTTAAAATCCATCGGTTCTCCCTTTTAGGTTCGTAAGGGATCGGCATTTTCATTAACAAATCAGCCATATCTTATTTTTTTCTTTTGTCTTTTATTTTTATTATAAATAGTGTGAAATAAAAAATTTTCTATTTACTTCAAATATTTTTCAAGTTATACATTTACTAGGCTAAACTAAATCAATATTTAGTCTTCTTTCCTCCTCCTGTATGATATATTTCTAATCCAGTTTTATCATCAAAATGTTTCTTCATTGCTTGCACATTTCTTAAATCATCATCTGAAAAACCAATATAAGGAACAAAATAATTACTTATCTTATTTTTCATAAACGCTTTTTCCTGTAAACGTCTTGAAAGGTTATTAACATATGTCATAAATTCTTTCATTGCATCAACTTTAAGTTGTTCAGGGTTGGCAGCTGATCCTTGTCCGAAACTTACAGGGTGATAACGGTTCATATCTAAATAAGATCTTAAAAGTTCTTCATCAGATAAATCATCTTCATCAGCTAATTCTCTATATTTTTTTAGATTTTTAATTAATTCTTTTTGGTTTAGACCGTGTTTGTTTTTCTTAATTAGGTTATAAACCGCATTTTTAAGAACTGAAGGAGTGTGTCCCCTTGCTGTGATGATCGAAAAAACAGATCCATTATTGACCGCCTCAACAAAATCGTCCCAAGCAGGTCCTGTAGGTGCTTTCATAGCATCTTTTAAAAAACCTTCATCACCTGGTACATTAAAATCTCTAAACGGGTTTTCATCAAAACCTACTATGGTGTGTCCCTCATATTCGAAAGGTTCTTTACCGATTTCAGTTCTGTATTCCGCAAAATCTTCTGTTGACATACCAACAACCTTACCTTTATCATCTTTGGTATAGATCTTTGTTGGCATATACATTAGGTTATCATCCCAGTCAAAAGCATAATACTTCATCGTAGGTTTCATTTGATCGTGAATGATCTCTGAAATAATCTGTTTGACAACTTTTTTGTAATTCATATAAATAAATATCACTATAAATAAAAAAGGGGAAACTTTCGTCTCCCCTTTTCATATGAATATAAACCAACTTATATATTCTCAAACGATGCTCCTGTCGGAGTAATGTAGAATGTGATGTCGATGAATTCAAGTGACCTTGTAGGTTTGATGTAAATCTTACCTGTCAATTGGTTTCTGTCAATATCCTCAGGATCTGACGAAACTGTCACACGGAAGTCAAATATACCACGATCTCTTCTGATCGCATCTAAGATTGGGTTAACCGCATTTAAGAAGTCTTGTCTAACTTGTGCGTCGTTTTGTTCAAACAATAGTCTTACAGATACTGCTGAAATCAATTTACGAGTTTGTAATAACAATCTTCTTACGTTGATTCTGTCAAGAGCAGACTCTCTAACTTGTAGAGTTTTGTTACCCCAAATTACCGTACCTACATCTGAGAAGGTTGCAATTGGGTTAATTCTACCTACATAAAGAATGTCTCTATCTTCTTGAGTCAACTTCTTACGAGCTTTAACACAGTTAACAATACCACGAGTGTAACCAGCCGCTGCGAACCATGGGAACGCAATGTTATCTGTCAACGCCAAGTTTCTTGTTACCTCAGCCGTCGGTGGGATATAGATTTGAGTATTGTTTACACTATCTCTTGTTAATACCCATGGGTAATAAGTTGCCGTGTAGTTAGAGTCAATTCCTGTATTTTCTAAGTTATCAACCGCTTCAGTTGGGTAGATTAAGAAATCTTGACCATTTAAGTTAGGAACATACATATCCACGTCAGGTGTTGTACACACGTAAAGTGAATCCGCTCTGTTAAACTCGATCATCTCAACCGCCGCTTCTACAAGGTTACTGTTATTTACATAATCAATACCAGGTGTAACAAATACGTTGATGTTTGTTGCTTCAGGGTTTGCAAATGTTTGTTGACCTAACAAGTATGCGTAGTAGTCAGAGTTCGCAAAGTTTTGAGTTCCGTCACCAAGAGAAATCTCTTTGAATGCTCCCCATCCTGTGGCGTTAGGGTATCTTGTAGAAGGACAAGCCCCTCTTAAGAATCCACTTCTACCAATTTGGAATTGATCTGTATTTGTTCTAAACTCTCTATAGATGTCCCAACCATCGAAACCACCTTGTACTAAGAATGTGAACTTACGAGCGAACAATCTGTAGTAAGCATTTGTTGGTGATTCAGGATCTGTAATGAACGGTGAGTTTCCACAGATAAATCTTGGGTCTCCCGATGTTGAGAACTCAGGACCGATTGTTAGACCACTTGCATTTACATCCATGTGGAAACCAGCAGATCTGTAATTAAATGGTAAACCATCGATATCACAAGAGTTGATTGGATTTCTCTTACCAACATATTCGAAGTAAGCAGGGTCCCAACCTAAACTATTGGATATACCTAAGTAAGTTCTTCTTACATTATCTCCTGGGCTAACCAAAGCGTTATCATTACCTGAAGATAAACCAAACGGTGGGTTGTAAATAACTTCACCAGGGAAGTCATACTTACCTTTGATAATCGGGAATGGTGAACTAGCACCTGCATAATTTCTAAAGTTGAATCCGTTGAATCCGCAAGGTAAAGCATCTATCGGTGCATCCTCACTCATTTCAACCATTACATACTTAGAGTTTAACAAGTATTCTCCGTCTAATGTACCAATTTTGTTACCGATAAAGTTGTTTTGTCCTGGATCCATAGTACAGTTTGTAAATTTCTCAAGTACTACAGGATTTGCATCTGTATCAAAATAATCACGGATCAATACGTCAAACGTTAAATTGTTGTATGTTTGATTGATAATTGAAACTTTAATTAATGTGTTTGCTCCGTCACCATCAGAAACTGTGTAGAATCTAAACAAGTCATAAACTTTGTTACCTCTTAATTCAGAAACAACGTATGGTGATGCTGGTGTTTGCCATTTGTCTAAGTACCAACCAATTGAGTCAGGATCTCCGCTTTGTGCTGAGTCTAAAGCAATTAGGTTAGGGTTAAGACCTTTGATATAACCTTTTCTCCAAGAGTAGTTCAAGAATGATTGGAATACTTCCTCAGCAAAAACAGGAACCTCGATTCGTGGTTTTTGGAAGTTAGTAATACCAAATACTTTAGTGAAATATTCGGGATCGTTTTGTGTAAGTGACGTCTCAAAGTTGTAAGCCGTACCGAACTTATCAACCACATTTACTGCGAATGTTAAATAAGGGTTTTTAAGAACTCCAGCGTATTGACCTGTCATATCTAAAGTCACATCTGATGTCCCTGTTACTGAGTAAGTTGGGTTAGTATCAGTTGTGTAAGTAGAAATACCTCTTGATCTTAAAGTACCAACAACAACATTATCATAATCAACATAAGAAGTACCTGTGTAATAGTAGATCTTACCAACGATAGTATCTGAATAACAGTCGATGTTAACTGGTGTAGGAGTTGGTGTGGGTGATGTGAAAGGTGATGGTGTAATACAAGGATTTACAAATGAAGGTGTAGGAGTTGGTGATGCCGTAACCCCTGGTGTTGGTGTAGGGTTAGGGAAGTAAGCTGTCAATCCTGATACATAAGTAAAGAATGAGAAACCTGAATAATTTGTATTACCATTATTGTTAAATAATGCGTAGTACCAAGAGTCATTAAATGCTGAATTCAAATCAGTATCGTCGAAAGAAACTGAAGGAACCTCAAATACGTTAGTTTCAGCACTAAATCCTGAACCACTTAATACATCATAATCGTCAGTCGCAATAGAACCGAAGTAAGCGATTTGTTCGTCTTCTGCGGTATATGGGTTAGTACTTGTAATTACGTTAAATACTAAGTTTTGGATTTGGTCGTTAAGAGTTGAGGTGTCACCATTAAACTCTTCATATTGAGATAATAATAGATCCTCGATTTCTGACGGGAATGAAGTTAAATACTCGATTGTTCCTGAGTCATTTGTACAACCTGTAAATTGTACCGTAAATGTTAATTCTTTTGGTGTTACACAAGTAGTTACACAAGTTGTAAAATCTGTTACAGAACTCAAACACCATACATCGATAGTGGTTGGGTCTACGTTTGCAACCGTTGTGATTGACCAAGATGGTCCTGCATCATACCCTGATAGACCAAGAATTCTAGTTACAAACAATTGGTTAGATTGTTGTAAATATGCTTTTGCGATATACGCGGCTTCGTACTTTGGAATCTGTGTATTAACAAATTTTTCAGGTGAAGTTCCCCCAAATACGGTTTGGAATTCATTAAAACTTGTAATAAAGATTGGTTCAAAAGCCGGTCCTATCAGAGTCTCTCCAGCAATACCCAAAGTTGTTACCCCAACACTTTGTGCTACAAAGCTTAAGTCAACCTCTGAAGTATAGACACCTGGTGAAACAAAAACCTTACTGTTTGTTGCCATACTAAAAATTTCTTTTAATTTATTTATTTTCCTATAAATACTTCTCAAAACACGAAAAACTTTACATTATAGAAAGTATTTATATTTTGGTAAGATTTTATTCTGCCTTAATTCTGCCCCTATGTCTAACGATAATAAAAAGATAAAAAACCTTAAGATTGACATCGAAGTTCACGGTGTCTTAAAGAAATATTGCGATAAACGTGGTATTAAAATGTATAGGTTTTTAGAGAATCTAATTATGGAAAAATGTCAAGAAAAAAAGGACATTTACGGGGAACCGTTAAAGTAATTTTTGTGAAAAAGAAAGAGATGATTCTGTAGACTCATCAATTTTAACAATATCAATTCTTAAATTATCATCAGTATTGATTTGTATTTCTGTAACATCATCACCATAATAATTGTCATTAATATAAACAGAGTAAGACTCAACGTTTGGTGACTGCTCAAAATAGAGATTACAAGTATAACTAAAGAAGTACTCTTGAGTTAACTCTCCTATTGGGTAATTTAGAGTGATTGTTTCTAATTGAACTGGTTCTTGTCTTTTTTGTGGTCGTTTTACAGGTCGTTGATCCACTTCATACATCTGAAAAGTTCGTGAGATTGCGGGACTAACCTCAAATTCATTTTCGTCCATTAAGAATCCCATCATGGTAAACTCATATTTCTGAATATAATATTTTCGTTTTTCCAAATCTAAAGAAGACTCGTCAGTAAACCCATCATTAATAATCGGAATGTAATGACCTTTAATGACTTGGTATGCTTGTCTTGAAGCGAAGGTTTCCATAACTCTTTGGTTAAGAGTATTTGCTTCCCTCATTCTATTACAAATAATTGCAACGGTATATTTCAAATCAATTGGAACTGGTTGAGGGATTTTATAAATGTCGGCACCAACTCTATTACCATCCCACGTTGGGACTTCCATATAATAATACATTCGTCTATTAGGAATGTTATACATTACAGCGGGGTTGTTTCCATATTTAACTTCAGGATTTCTAATTACCGTAATAAATGGGGGTTCGACATTCTTGTCAATATTTTGAAAGTCCCAAGTTTCAACAAACTGAGACCAGTTTTGAGTTGTTATTAAGATATCAACTACAGGAATTTTCTTACCCTCAGAAGTTATACTAAACTTTTCTTTAACAAAATCTAAGAACCCACCATCAAGATCGGCATGAAGTAATGACTTAGGTAGGTAAGTTCCATCCTTAGTAATCATATCCTTTATCTGTTCCCTTCTCGGTAAAAGAGTTTTGGGATACGTTAAAGGTAATGTTGGTTTAACTTGTTTTGGTAATGCCATTATAATCCTCTAAATTCGTTTGGTCCGACAGGTGCCGCAATTATTGTTCTATAAAAAGGTTTGAACCCTTTATAAGTATGTTTTAAATCCGATACCACACGTCCATCATTAACAACCGTATAATACCTAACAAAGTTTTCACTATCATAATATCCTATGTAATCACCAAAATCGATATCAATATCAAGATCGTCTAAGGTTTTAATGTAAACTGAAATGGTAATATTTCCAGGTTCGACTTGATCAATACGAGTAGACCCTAGCATTTTGTTTTCGGGTGATGCGATACCAACATAAGCATTAAACTCAACAGGTGGTAAAAACTTAATGCCATCCTCAACGACCTCACCATAGACATCGTCAGTTTTGATTTTATTTTTATCCACTCTGTATAGTACACAAGTGAAGTTCATATCACCTATCAACCACTCTTGACCCATACTTACTTCAAGGTTAAAATCGTTGTCCCCAAAAAACTTTCCCAATCTACTTACAGGAACACTACTCTTCATAATAGTCTATTTCTTGATAAATATTCTTTTTATTGTTATTTTTATTAAAAACATATTTTGGATAATACTAAAACACTTATAGAACATAAGGCTTTGGATTTGCTTGACTCGTATAGTGGTGCAAATAATTATATATTATACCTGAAAAACAAGAAGGAAGTCTCAAGTAAGTTTTACCCAACAAGAAATCAGGCAGAATATATTACAACTTATTATAACACCACACCAAAGGTGGCTCGTAAATGGGTTGAGTTAGACACATACTTCGCTAAAAAGTTTGCAGAAGAAAGATATCTACTACAAGTTCCCGAACAAATATATATCGAAAAACTTTTGGTTGAAAAAGAAAAATCTTATCACGTTTGGGGTAAGTTCTTTGAAAAAGATAAATTAAGTGAGTTTTGGGTTCCCAAGTCAGCACTTATTAAAACACATAAAGTTGAAAAGGTTGAAATTGATTATTCAAAATATTCTCACCGACCGCCATTAGAACACCAAAAAATTGCTGTAGAAAAACTTGCAGGATCAAAAAGGTTTATATTAGCCGATGATATGGGTCTTGGTAAGACAACATCAACAATTCTTGCCGCTTTAGAGACAGGAGCAAAAAAGATTTTAATTGTTTGTCCGGCTTCTCTTAAGATCAACTGGCAGCGTGAGATTGAGAATTACTCGGATCGACCCGTGTTTATTGCCGAGGGTAAAAAATTTTCTACTGAACACGACTTTGTGATTGTGAATTATGATATTCTTAAAAACTTCCACGACTCAGACCCAAAGAAAAAAGATGAGTCCCTATTATCACAAAGTGGGTTTGAGTTAGTTATATTAGACGAGGCTCACATGATCTCAAACGTCCAAGCACAAAGAACAAAGATTATTAATAGTTTTGCAAAGAAAGTTGATAGAGTTTGGTTGTTGACAGGAACACCTATGACTTCACGACCTATGAACTACTACAACTTGCTAAACCTCATCGAAAGTCCCGTTGCTCAAAATTGGAAGGCGTACGCCATCCGTTATTGTCAAGGATTTCAGTTTACGGCAGGTAAAAGAAAGGTTTGGAATGTTATGGGTGCGTCAAACCTTGAGGAATTAAGAGACAGAACATCAAAACAAATTCTTCGTAGATTAAAAGAAGAGGTGTTAGATCTACCTGATAAAATTATTACTCCTGTTTATTTGAGATTAAAATCAAAAGAATATGAAGATTTAATGGGTGAGTATTATGAATGGTATGATAAAAACCCCGATGAGTCATCATCTCTTACGGTTCAGTTCTCTAAACTGATGAAAGTTAGAAAGGTAATAGCAAATGAAAAAACAAAACAAACAATCGACTTTGCCGAAAACATTTTAGAACAAGGTAAGAAAGTAATTATCTTCACGAACTTTACCGACACACTCCAAACAATCTACCAACACTTTGGTAAACAAGCGGTATATCTCGATGGTAGTTGTTCTAACTCAATGCGTCAACAGTCGGTTGACTCGTTTCAAAATGACGATAAGATCCGAGTATTTGTTGGGAACCTAAAGGCTGCTGGTGTTGGTTTAACATTAACCGCCGCTGAGGTTGTGATTATGAATGACCTATCATTTGTGCCTGCAGAACACGCACAAGCTGAAGACCGAGCATATCGTTATGGTCAAAAATCAAACGTATTGGTTTACTATCCCCTATTCGAAAATACCATCGAGGGCGCCATATATGACATACTAAACAAAAAGAAAAGGATCATAAACACGGTTATGGGAGATGGTATTATTGAGAACCCTGGTGACGTGGCAGAGGAAATCCTTAAGCTAATCAATAAAAGGAGGTAATCTTTTTATGATTGGAATATTTATCAAAGATGAAACTTTCAATCAAATACGAAAATCAAGATATTAAAGAACACAAAGACTTTGTGAGTGAGTTCATAAAACTCCTACAAAAAGAATATCCCTTAAAACAAGATCTAAAAATTATCTTTATGGATGGTAAGAGGGGGGAGATGTCTACAGGTAGTAGACGTGGTGATAATCTTATTAAAGTTTTAGCAAAAGGTAGATTAAATAGGGATATCATGAGGACTCTCGCACATGAGTGGGTTCATGAATATCAAATGACAATTTTAAATAGAAAACCTGGACCAAACATCGGTGGAAAAAATGAAGACGAAGCGAACGCATTTGCAGGTCGTTTGGTTAAGATGTTTGAAAAAGAACATCCTGAATTGGAAAAAATCATGTATGAAAGTAAAAGTATAAAAAGTCGGATCAATCTTTTATCCGAGCAAATACTTTTGACTGAGAAAAAAACTATTAAGGAAAGTTTGTTGGTTGAAATGAAAAAAATTGGTATTGAAAAACTACCGTACTCATATTCCGCATTACAAAGATTTATCGACTCTAGAACTATGAACATTCATTACAACAAACACTATAAGGGTTATGTTGATAAACTGAATAAGGCGATTAAAGATAAAAAAGGTGATATGGATTTAGAAGAAATTATTAAATCCATTAGTAAGTTTGACGATAAAGTTAGAAATAATGCGGGGGGTGCTTTTAACCACGCTTTGTTTTGGAAAATGTTATCACCAAAAAAACAATTACCAAAAGGTGAGATCTTAAAAAAGATTAGAGAAGATTTTGGTAACATCAAAAAACTAAAAGATGAATTTAACAAAGCGGCTCAGGATCGTTTTGGTTCAGGTTGGGCTTGGTTGTATTTGGCAAAAGATGGTAAATTAAAAATTATGTCCACACCTAATCAGGACAATCCCCTAATGAATATTGTTAAGGGGGGTGGTTATCCATTACTTGGTCTTGATGTTTGGGAACACGCTTATTATCTGAAATACCAAAATAAAAGAGACGAATATATTTCTAAGTTTTGGGACGTGGTAAATTGGGAATTTGTTAATGACTTATTAATTAGTAGGACTTCTAAGAAAAAACTTAACGAGTCAAATGAAATAAATGAAATAGCACTTAAACGAGATTCCAAAATAGATTATTTATGTCGACAATCAAAATCAAAAGAATCACCTTATTGTCAATTAAAAAATTTCAGAGATGGTTTAGAAGATGATTATTTGGTTACCGAATTAGAGCGTTCTATTTTTATATTAGACCAATTCTTTGCGATGAAAAATGTTGGTACGTTTCCCGTAATCATAAAATTAGCCCTCCAAGACACAAATAGAACTGTAAACTTTTTAGAGTTGGTTTCAGACTTTATTGTAGATAAAAAATATGATGACGACCAAGTAAAAAAAATATTAACCAAACAAAGATATTCCACCTCAATACCTAAAGATATTGAGGGGTTATTGGCTTATGCAAGACAAAAAGAACACAGTAAATATGAAGATAGATTTTCAGGTGAGTACTTTGAGAAAAAACCGACAAAATTACAATTGGATTATAAATGTTCTGATGACGCGAAAGAAACATTAATAGATGTGTTAAAACAAGTTCATTCTGGCACAGAGACTTTGGATTACACATTCTTTCAGATAACATCTTGTTTATCTAAATCATTTAAAAAAGGTAGTTATTATATAAAGGCCGATTTAATTACTAAACAAGATTTAAAAGATGAAAACGGTAAAGTTATATTTCCGAGTGGATCATTCTTTGAGGTTAAAAAAATGGACCCATTCATAGATAGTTATTTATCAGAGTTCTTTTCCATTTTTAAACAAAGCTCACTATCAAGTGAAAAACCAATATATCTAAATCTATACAACGAATTAATTGATAAAATATTTGTTTGGTTAAACACTAAACCTTCGGCTCAGGAATATCTCGATAAAGTTAGAAGTCAAATGTCGGGTATAATCTATGAGGGCGATTTAATTGTCCCTATTAAATATATTGATTTATATTGGTCCAACAAAGGTCAAAGAGGTTGTGATGAAAAAAGACTATCAATAAGGTTTAGAATAAAACCCGAATATAGTAAAATTGATGGTTTCTTCTTTAGAGATAAAGATACTTTAGAATCAGTCACTTTGAATGTAAAATCAAAGGACAGAGAAAAGATCGTTTGTACTAACTAACACAAACTAATTATTAAAGATATTTATAGAGAAAAAACTCTATGGCAATTATCAACGAACCAGAAAGAAGTGAATTCTACCAAAAAGTAAGACACCTTTTGGGTGCTCCTTTGAGATCGGTAGAATTAGAAGACGAGATGATGGATACTCTTTTAGAGTACTCTATTGATGATTATTCACAATACGTACAAGATTGGTTAATTGAATCTCAGTGGACTTCTCTCTACAACTTAAACTTAGATACACAATCTTTAGCAAGAGCTTTCGTAACCAAGAGTTTAGATTTTGAAACGAGGTATACTTACGCGTATTCTAAGATCGTTGGTTTACAAGCTGGTGGTGATTGGGTAATCAAAAAAGATTACGTACAATTAGTACCCAACCAACAAATATATGAAATACCTGCGGGTAGAGAAATCAACGAAGTACTTTGGTTTTCACCCACAGAAATGAATAACATGTTTATCGACCCATGGTCTTTTGGTGGTATTGCCGGTGGTGGTATCGGAGGTACAGGTGGATTCGCTCAAATGGGTAATATGGCTGGTAGTTACTTCTTAATGCCGGCATTTGATATGTTATTGAGAATGCAAGAGATTAACATCCAAAGAAGAATTATTTCACCTGATTTAACTTATTATATCACCGCATTACCTGATGGTAAAAAAGCATTACACCTCTTAAATGTACCTGGTGGTAAATTTGACTTCGGTAATGCAGAAATGGCACAACAAAGAGTTTGGTATTGGTATTATGATGTTGGTCAAGGAGATAGAGATAAGTGTTTGGCAGATAATCCTGACATCGTACTCTTACCATCTGATGTACCATTCAATAAAATAAGTTGGTATAAACTTAATAATCCAGCACAGATTTGGGTTAGAAGGTGGTTTACCGCATATTGTAAAGAAACTTTGGCAAGAGTTCGTGGTAAATTTAGTGGTAATCTTAAAGCACCTGACGGTGATTTAACTATGGATTACGCATCGTTATCTACTGAAGCTAAAGATGAAAAGACAAAATTGATTGACGAGTTGATAGGACCTGAAGGTAGGTTAACAAGATTACGTCCTGAAAAAATTATGGAGAGAGAAGCATTACTAGCGGAAAACTTAAACAAACAACTTAAGTTTAGAGCCATGCCTCGTCAAATATATGTAATATAATTTTATGGCAATCATTAGAGAAAAACCGGTAAGAAAGACTGTAATAAAAGGAGATAGAACTTTAAATTTAGATACCTATGATACCATAGTTGTTAGTGATGAGTTTTATTCCACAAATGGAGAATCGTTAATAATTGTTAGAGATGTTGATAGTTGTACCATAAAATTAGACTCAACCACAACACCAGATAAGATTGTAATTAAAACTTTAACTAATTGTCTAATCTTACCTGATGTTGGTCGAATTGACGACGATTGGGATGAGATATCCGTAGTTCGTGGTGCTTGTGTTGAGTTAAAGAACGTCAAAGGTGTCTGGTACATTCTCTCCTCCGATGGGCTCAAGATCGAATAAGTTTTGATTTGGTAGATATTTCCACATATAGGAGTCTGAATCCTTGTACATGTGGTAAGGAGTTTCACCAACCCTATTCCAAAAAGACATTTCCTCATTAGAGATCTCCATCACATCCTCTAATTTATCTTGGTCACCCTCATCAAATGGTTGTCCGTTAATTAACTCACACTGAACTTTAGTAAAGAAAGGTCTATCTTCAGGATTTTTAACCAATAAACCATTTCTAACTTCTTGTTGGAACACAACCAATAAAGGCTCAACTCTTTTGTTGAAAGTCGCTATCGCTCTTTGGATGTTATACTCACCTGTCATAGTCGGGTTATCTTCAAGGTCAGATGGATCAATACGATAACAGTTCAACTGAATAATTGATTCTGCAGATTCAGGTATTGATGTTCCGTAGTTTTTCATATAAGTGTCGATGTGTTCTTGTGTCCACCCTTTCTTTGGTTTGTTAACTTTCTGAACGTCACCATGAGATGCTTTGGTTCCGTTATTTACATAAAAGATTACCTCACCAAGATTTGCATTTAACTTATCTCTAATTGCCAACTCCATATGTGCTTGTCGAGACATCAACGCCCCCGCCTTAGTTTTGGTTTTACTTCGTGCAATATAATCATCAATACTTTGTTTGATCTTAGCTTTGTTCGCAATATCCATTAACGGAATCTTTTGATCAAAGATCTTTTGTACGTATTCATAATACCACTCAACAAACTCTTGTCCTTTACCATCAAGTAATAACTTAATTCCCTTATCCAAAAACTTCTCAATATAGATCGGCATTTTCTTAGACTTAATTGAGTTTCCTGTAAGTTTGATCTTACCTTTAGCGGTGATAAGTGCGTAGTTCTTACGAGCTAAGTTAATACACGCTGGCCATTGTCCGTCAGTGTCAAGTGCCATCTCACCTCTCATTGCAAGATCATTAAACTCCATTACATCCGCTTCTTCACCAACATATTCTTTACCATCAACAACTTTCCAATTCAAACCCTTACCGACGTATCTTCTTGTCTCAACACCTTCAGGGACTGAGAAGTTAATACCATCCGTATCCATTACGAGTGGTGTATATCCACGATCCATAAAGAAGTGAATCATCATACGAAGATACTGACGACCTGTACAAGTAATCATCTCACCCTTATCCATGTCACCCCAATGGAATACCTGTGGAGCAGACAAGGCGCCGAACATCGAGTTGATAAAAATCTTAATAGGTAATTGTTTACGATCGTAAGATGTTGATTTCTTTTTATCAATACTCGCATATTCCTCAGCAAGTTGTTTGTATTTGATACGAGTATTACGGAAGTAAGATAATAAACCTTTCATCGCACCTGTGACATCACACTCGGGGAATACATCGTGTACCAACTGAATAGATGGATATAGAGACGAGTAGTCAAGTTTTAATACGTTTCTTGAGTATCCTGTTCGGATCAGACGAGAAAGTCCTCCTACGAAGTTTCCTTTATCATTCTTAGCAGGAATTGCAAGTCCGTGTTTGTAAGACCAAGCCAACATTA
>Ga0114918_10000508_pt1 | contig 33741 bp, 33 predicted proteins | sample LantaG_FD_87015 | JGI IMG/M metagenome (GOLD analysis project Ga0114918, IMG submission 87015) | Deep subsurface microbial communities from Baltic Sea to uncover new lineages of life (NeLLi) - Landsort_02402 metaG | ecosystem: Environmental > Aquatic > Marine > Oceanic > Sediment | place...
ATTTCATAGAAATTTTAGGGACTATCAATTAAAGATAGCATTAGATCTTCCTTTTAGAATCAAAGCACCGTTTTTGGGTGGGTGGTCAGCTAAAGGGTTTCCTCATTATGGTCAAGCATCAGGTGAACTAGGGTCAAAATTAAATCCAGGTATTAGTTTATTTGCTGGCACTAATAAAACGGTCGGTGAAATGAATATTACTTCTGATCTATTAAAAACAATAGTGTCTGATACTAACCATGGACTATTACAAAATGGGTCTTCTAAGATTACTACTTTTTGGATAGACGGAACTATAACTACAGCGGAAAATCCATTTGTAACATGTTTATTTCCTACAAGTGCAGGAACATTAAATATTAATACTCGACCTCATTGTACATCTATATGTGTAGATGAAACAGCATCATATATAGATATATATATTTCATACATAATGAGAATAGATGCTACTGGATTAGGTAAGTGTTCATTAATAAACCACTCGTCCAAGAAAATACACGATGTTACATCTTTAAGTATGTCTAAGTATTTATCTATCGATGGTAAATTTCAAAATATAATAGTTAATTATAGTGTTCCAATGATAGCTAAATATAGGTTTACTGGAATTGGAACTGGGTCTGCTGTTGGTTCGACTGGACTAGAACTATTAGGTGTTGTAAATCCTACTTTAGATGTTACTAATAGTGCTACTAAGATAGACTCTTCGATTGCTGCTGGATGCTTTCCTAACTGGAGCACTATTCCTAGATTAACAATTGTAGATACAGACCTCGCGGTAGAAACTCCATACTCGAGTTGGTCAGCAATAGCTAATAATTATTCGACTTCTACTATGATAAAAGACCCGGACTATTATTCTCCAGGCCATAGACTTCTTAGTCTGGTTGGAATTGATCCAAATATTACACCTGGACCATTTCAATATAATAGTTCAACGTTATATATATCTGCTATTAATACTAGTGATACCGACGTTTTTACTAATGAGAATTCTCCGAGTGAAGGTCCTAAAGTAATAGATCTAGGGGCTATTATAAAATTATATGATCCTACGTTGGTCACTAAAAATATTTGTAAATTATCTGCAGTTAAATGGGAAGATAATTATATTGTAGCAATTACATATGGTAATTATAATAAATTAGATAAGACCATGGCGTATTTTACGGTACTACTTCAAATAGATGCGACCGTGTCTATTAGTAGTACAACCTGTAGTATCATTAGAGTGCTCAATGGTTCTGCGTTTACAGACCTAACGGTGGTATAACATGTTAGAAAGTGGATTATATTTAGCATACGTAACTCCAGATGGTAGCTGGAGTATAGATACTATGGCTGGTTTGGCGTCTACTCCATTGGCTATTACGTCGTCTACGATAGCTGATCAGGATATCAAGACCTGTATTAATAATGCTGCTGAAAAATACACGTCGCATATAATGGGTCAAAAAGCTGGCTCTCAACCTGATAACGGATGGGGTTTAGATAAAACTTTTCATCCTGGAGCTGCTCATTCGAGACATGACTTTAATAACGATAAGAAGTATTTTTTTGATGTTATGTTATCTGAAGTGAATGATGTATTGACGCTATCATATTACTTTTTCGATAATAGTCCACATAAAACTATGTTATGTCCGTTAAAAGCTACTACTCATCAGATCACTAACGATAATAGTATATATTCTACTGCGACATCAAAAGATAAAACAGTATGTCAAATTCACGATAGAACCGATATGAGTGTCGTGGATTCAATTATATGTAACGGTTCTGATATTTTATATAATGTAACTATTGACTCAAAAAAATTAATATCATATGGTGCTACTATAGATTACTCTATTAATTATAATAGTAATCAAATTATTGCTTCTGTGTCTGGCTGTTCTAATCTAAGTAATTATCCAGATATTAATTTACCCTCTTCTAGTTTTGAATTTATCTCTGCTATTAATAATCAAAACATTTTTGATGGAATGAGTAAGGTTATATCTATATCGTCTAATGGTGTTACAGATACTCTTTCTGCTACTATAAATTTTAACGAGTCGACATTAGAAAGTAATGGAATTAGCTATAGCGACCTCGCGGGATCATTAGCCGGATCTGGTATATTTAAACTAGCGTCTAGTGACTCTGGTAAAAATATAAGTGTTAGTCCTAGATATGATTCCAGTATATCTTTTTATACGCCTACAACCACTCCAAGCTTTAGTCCAAATATTACTGGTATTTATGGTAGCAAAACAATACAGGCTATAATTCCTGAACCAGATTCGGTTAAGTTTGCTTACTTTCATACGAGTGTTAACCAAGATTTAATAGATCCAGCACTATATTCTAATGGGTCTTTTACTATAGATTTTGATGGAATACATAAAAAGTATATTGGAAAAGCATTAAAATTACGAGTTATGTATGATGGACTTGGGTCAAATTCGTATACAGATTCTCAACAAATTTATCCATTTTATAATAACTATTATAATCTAGTAGACTTAGAAATTAAATTAAGTGGAGTCGTATATGCTGGTGACCCTCCAGTTTCATCAGGATATGAGGCTGTGTGGTTTAGTTCTATAGATGAAGTCGTACAAATTAATAATCTTAGTGAAACGTTTTATTCCTCGGCCGATCCCATAGTATATCTGTCGTTTGCATTAGCTCCTAATCTTACCCATATTAATGGAGAACAAGTAGAGGCGTCACTGATGCCCCGACCCGCGACGGCGTACCTTATAGCCGTACCGTACGATCCTAGTAGTCCATTACACTCTCAGCGGTCTAATATATACTTTGCTGCACCGTGGCAATTAGGCACAGGTGTAACGTCGGCAGATGAACGTAAAAAATTCCCAAGTGTTAGTAGTCTACATGCAATTAACATGCTAAATAGTGCTGACGCGTTGGGTGCAGTCACTACACATAAAACATTAGCAGTTGCTTCACAACCATTCTCTAAAACGACTTATACTACTAATAGTTATGTAACTCTACCAACTGGTAAATATGGTCTTTTTCTGGTAGTTTTGTCAGAACCAGACGACGATCCTGATATTGTAACAACTTCTGAATTAGCCACCGCGTATTGCATTTCTAATCCTGGCTCAGATGTAACCTTTGAAGTACCTGTGAGGGTCAAATAATGACATTACCTGTAATTTCGCTAAGTACTGATATATTATCTGGTGTAACATTCGATGTTTCTAGAGACTGGGATCCTAACGGACTACCTATATTTGAGGTAACGTCGATAGAGCCACTACCACAATACTTATACCTTAAAACAATATTACATCCTTCTGGTACTCCATTGTCTATAGATTATGTTAGTCCAAATGGATCGTCTAGAGCTACATTTGTAAGTCTTATCCAGAACTCTGGGTATTACATGCACGATTTTACAGCCTATAAACCATCAGGATATTATAGTCATGATTTTACATTAGATTATGACTGGGGCAACACGTACTATCAACTTGGATACTACATAGAAATACAGAACTCCTTTGGACAACCTGTATATCCTCCACAGTTTGCAGAACTAACTGGGTATTATCTATCTGTTGCACCAAAACCGAAGGCTATGTACACTAATGTGGTATCCCAAATATCTGGGTCCTTAGATTCACAAAGATTATTACTAGATCTTAAGTACACGAATTATAGTAGACAAACAGTATATGATATAGCAAATAAAGAATTGTCTGATCCTGCTCCATATCTGGTTACCATAAGTGGAGTAGATGGTTATCTCACTATTAGTGGGACTGACCTCGGAACAGTTCCTTTTAATGCTGATAACTATTTTTATTCTGGTCTTAGCGGTATTAGGTTAAATTTATTATTTAACGATGGTAATATTAGTGGTATGACTGAAGAAGCAAACGTATTTGATTATGATGTGCGATTGTTTAATATTGATCAGTTAGGTGTTCCTAGTCCATACTTAGGATTTAGTACTAAACCATTTAGGATAGACTCAGAAACATTTGACCAAGGCGGTTTTACAAACTACTCTCTTATTAGACAAGACGACGCACTAACCTTAATTCGTCCAGACACAGTGAAGAAAAAAAGATTTAGTGTAGGAATAGAAGACCTAGGATTAATTAAAACTTCGTATGCAAGTACAGGGTCCTTTGTTTCCGATTATTATACACTAGATAATCCTATCTATACTTTTTCGTTAAAAGTAGATGAATGGATACCATCAATTCCTCAGGTAGATCCATATTCAATTGTAACATATTGGATAGAACTTGGAAACAAAGAATGGATTAGAATATCTCCTGTAACTAGATCAGACGAATTGGATACTGATGGTGCTGTAGTTCCAAAGATACTAGTATTAGATAAATTAAACGAGGGAGTAATCTCTAATGCGATTAAAGAAATTTTACCAGAAGTTCCTGTTTATTCCTTTAGATTAAGAATAGATATGAACATGTCTTTCTTAACATCTGATTTATTTATATCTCCTGAGGTTAGGGAATATGAATGTAATATTACTGACAAGAATAATACTTTTTAAGGAATAACAATGAATAGAAAAATTAAGATCTTATACGATAAAATATTCGAAGATTTTACTAAAGGTAAATATGGACCTCCTCGTATTCCTACTCAAAAAGAAGTTTTATATAAACTTAATTCTCTTACGTCAGACGATTATTCAGCTATAACTAATAATTTAAAACTGGACGACATAGATATTAACGAGATACGTGAGAATTTTTCTAGAGTCGTAGACGATATCGATGTATTATATAGATCTATAGAAGATGAATCTAAAGACGTTTTAAATCAATTGACTAACTCATTAAAAGAACACAACGGAGTTAAACGCGAGTTAAGAAACATAGAAGAACGGGCTAAAGATATACAGGCAGGTAAACTTGGATCAGAATATTTAAAGTATGTACATTCTGAAACATTCACATCATTAGATAATATAGATGTAATTAAAACTACTACTGATTTAGATAAGATGTCGCCTGTTGTTGATATTAAAGCTGGCTCTATGTATATTCCAAATTCTACTGCAAACATAATAGATCTTAGTCACTATAATAAAACTAAAATAGATATAACTAATACCGATTATATTGGTACTATTTCAGAGGCTGCTTACATAGGTCAGTCTGATGCCGGGTCAATGCTCAATCCTAACGACGCTAGACGTTTGGTGTATCGTGTTAAAACTAATGTGCCTACTGCTCTTAAATCTAGTTTTGTTCTCAAACTGCGAGCAGATGGAACACAGGTAGATATTAATGCTGTAGTACTAAATATAGATGCATCTAATACTAAAGGTGTACTAAGAATTCTATATAGAACCGACACAGGGTGGGTAGATGTTCCTGGCCTCGGTATTAAAATGTTAGAGTATGATAAAAATGTATTCAGATTTGATCCAGTTAATACTTCACATCTAAAATTTCAGTTCGTTAAAGAACAACCTGATTTTCCTGCATCATTAGAATATTTTATAACCATATACGACATAGCTATTATCTACGCGTATACACATAAAACTTCTACTCTATATTCTAAAAGCATAAAAGTAAATTCATACTCTACAGAAAACCCAGTTATTGGTAGAATTTCTGCGTCAACAGACGCTATCGTTCCTCAAGGCTGCAAGGTTGAGATATCTGTAGCTAGGGATAAGGCGGTAAGAGGATATTTTGTAGATGAAGATGGAGAGTGGGTAGACCCATCATCGATTAACATTCACTCGTTAGTATTTGACCAGGCAAATGAATACCCTAAACGTCACGTATTACTGTCTCAAGTTAAAGACCATCCGGACTTGTCGGGAATAGCTGAAGAATTTAGTAATACAGATTTTGAATGGATAAAAATTAAAACATTAGATCAGTACGATGATAATAAACCTAAAATTGTAGAGTTTAATGGAACAATTAAAAAAGATCCATTTGATAATAGTTTATACCAAGGTCCTGATTATTATAAATTTGGAGACGTTAGATATAGTGGAACGTATCCAGAATCTCCACATCCAGAAGATCCCCTCGACGCGTGGTTCTTAAGCGGTGTAGCCGATGTATCTAATCCATACTGGTCTTATATGGAGCCACTGGTTAACGATGGTCTGATAGCCTCTGGAGCTGATTTTGGAGACCCTACAGGATTTCCTCTTAACTATTATAATTATGAACTTGAAGAAACTATTAAGTTTGGCGATTATTATAATGTTACTAATGGATGGTGGCGTCCTGCGTCTGAGTTAGTTACACCTACTGGAATTTTTTCTATTGATGATTTTGATCCATATCCAGACTTTTATGTTAATCAAAATAGATACTATATACTTTATAAGTTTGATACAGTTACGTTACCAATTGAGTCTACTATAAAATTATATACATATGAAACAAGACCTATAGAAGATTCTAATAATGTGTTTCCTCATAATTTTATTTGGAACTATATAACCAAACAGAAGATAAACTCTAATACTTTAGGTAGGTACGTGTATAATCCTTCTGATGCCATTACATATGATTCTCCTTTTGGATATGAAACTAAGACTCCTGTTGCTACTGGAGTTATTTACATGCCTTTAGAATCAGGACAAGTATTTGTACCTGGGTCAGTGCGTGACGTCTCGTACGAGTATCATAATAACTCGCTCGAAGTTGGTACTGATTTTATTGTAAAAAATGAAACTACTACTAGTCCATACGTAGATTTTGGAATATCATCCAATATATCGCAGAAATTAAATGACGAAAAAGTTGTTTTAACTTATTCGTATTATACAGAAGAAAAGTATACTTCGTTTTGGGAAAGTTATATATTAGTAGATTTGGATAGTTATATAACTATCTCACAGACGCTTCTAGAAGAAGACCAACTAGTTAAAAATGTAATAGTATTTAATATTGATAGTGGAAAAACCACTAACTATGAGATGGGCGATGATCAATTAAAAATCGACCTAGTTAAGGGTACGTATAATATTAAAATTTTCTGTTTAAGTGATCCTAACACTAAGTTCTGTAAAGATATAACTTGGAATCCATCTATCGAAACCTCTACTTCTAAAGGTCCTAACATTAGATGTGTGTCTAATATAGAACCTCTAAGAATAGTAGATTTTAATTTATTATTATTTAGCACACCATACGAAAAGGATAATAGAGCTGCACTTATTAACGACTCAGAGGGCTTCAGCTACATAGTTGTAAAAGAGCCATCAAAAAAGATTATTCGTGGATACTATTTTGATTTTTCTGTTGGATCATATAAAAAGAACGAAGCTCAACTTATAAGTAACACAGGACATTATAAACGAAGATACATTGGTGGCGACCCAGCAGAAACATATATCACTGGTAGCCAAGGTACTAATATAATAAGTAACACATTTGTTAGTTCATTAAGTGGAATAATACCAATAGATGCATCTATCGCGTTAGATTCTACCTGGAACGAAGGAAGAATATGGCCTCCAGAATTTGCGAATACTGATACGTCGAAGCTTTATATGGTTCATTCTACATATGGAAATCCAATTACACTAGACGACTATGGTCTTGGAGACATTAATATAGCTAATAAAGGCCATCTGTTCTATAATACAGGGGAAAACCTCCCAGCTTTCTATACTATTGAGTATGGATCTGTTAGTGTAAGTGATCCAACTAAAGATAGATTCTTATATAAGATAGACTTACTTAGCGAACATGAAGTAAATACTCCAATAGTTAATTCTGTTAAATTTGTAATCAACGAGGAACTCGAAGATGAGGCGTAATTTTCCATTATTATCTCAACAAGTCAGCGACATCATATTAACTGCATATGAGCATTATGTATATCTACTTGGATATGATAATGATAATGGAGTTACGTTATCTACTGGTATATATGATACAATAGAAACCGAATATGAAGATTATGCACAAAATTATTTGATATTTAGAAATGATATAACGCTGTCTGATGTAAATACGTCTGGTTCGATAACAAATAATTTAGATAAAGTAGACTTTGCTCTAAAATTATTAAGGAGATCTGGGTATGCCCAAGTATAATTCAAAGAAAACACTGTCTGTATATCCTGATATAAAAGAATTACAGTATGCAGATAATATAGATAGTGTAGATTTAAATAAAATGTTTCGTTCTATTGAAGAGTCTTCATTACGAGCATTAATTAGAAGTAGAGAACTTACAAGTGAACGAGATAGAATTCAACTTGGAGTATTAAAATCTTTTCAGTCATTGAATACTAGATATGCTTCTCTAAGTTATATGAACGATCCTGGATATGCAATTGCATCTTCATATAGTAGACCTGCTGTAGATGCTAATGTGTTATATGATACTGCGTATGGTAATGTTACACTACCAATAGTAGGATCATATAGTAAAATTCCTCGTGGTGAAAAATATGACGGGAAAGTATCTCCTCAGGTCCAAGTATATTTTGGTCCATATGGTGGGTCATTAGTAGAACAAGAATATGATAGTGAAATTTTTGATGCGTTAGATGGAACTAATACTTCCTTTTGGATTCAAGAGGTGACCCCATTAACAGCATACACGATTAGAATTGATTTGCCTCCAACATTAACTAAAAGATTTAATTATATAGAAATCCATCCTTTTCCAATTTATGGTTTTAATATTACTGGTGTTAGATATGTAGATAATTTTTCTGTCGTTAGAGATGTAACTAAAGAAATCTATGGACTTAATCCTCTACAAAATAATAAAGGCGAAACTATTAAATTATATCTTTCTCCTAAAGATAGTAATGGAACTATTTTAATAGATGTATTATCTTCCGAACTAGGAGTAGTAGGGTTTAGTAATATAGATGTTAAGTTTCTAGATTTTGAAAACACATCACAGATTGGATATATGGTTTTTGACTCATTAGATGGTAGTCAGGTAGAGCTAACAGATATATTAGTAGACTACTATTTCGATAATGCTAGGGCCCAAACTTTGGTGACTCAAAATAACCCGCCCATCCGAGCATGGTTAAAGACAGGATACTTTAATCCTAATTCTTCAAATAGAATTAAGATAGAATCTAATCCAATACTTGGAATAGATAAAGAAATTAATTTAGCTGACCCGGACGAAACCGTTGATATTAATGCAGTTATAACGTTAAATAAAACTAGTACAGTTCCTGAATATCTTTGGTTTGTTTTTGAACTCAAAGAAATAAATACTACTACTCCAGTAGTAAAAGGATGTAGAGTAAAGTACGATAGAGTGGAGTCAGTATAATGATGATTAATAAATATAGTGCCAGAAAATATATAGATATAGCAGAAGATTCGCGACTACGTGAGGCTGAACTACGAAAAAAATATCAGAAAATGTGGTTCATAGAAAATTCTCATACTGACACTCAGGGGTTTGCTTTTATTGAGTCTCACGTTGAGTTATGTTCTGACTTGCAATCTACTGTATGTTCTAACTTGTGTTCTAATTTAAAGAATGTATTCACGTTAGTTATTGCATTTAGAGGGTCTCAACAGCCAAAAGACTGGCTGACTGATTTTAATGCTTGGCATCAGACAATGCCGTATGATAATGTAGATAGTAATATTAAAGTTCACACAGGATTTATAAATGCCTATAAATCTGTTAGAGACCAAGTGCACGCGATTATAGAAGACGTGGAGTCAAAAGTTAATAGAGTGATTATTTGTGGTCATTCTTTAGGTGGTGCCCTTGCTCAACTATGTGCTGTAGATATTCAGTTTAACTTCGATAAGAAAATAGAATGCTACGCGTCTGGTTCTCCTGCTGTTGGGAATAAAGAATTTGCTGCGTCATATAATATAAGAGTTCCTAATACTGTACGAACATACATGCGAAAAGATATAGTACCAATGATGCCTCCGGCAAATTTTCAAAAGTCTGTCGGTGGGTATAAACAAGTAGAAACTAAATGGGCCATTGGTCCTACTAATTTCTTTTGGGGTTTACTACAGTGGTTTAAACCTAAAAAAGAAGAATCTTTTGCTGCTAATTTAACAAACCATGCTATTTTTATGTATAAGACGTGGATGGAGAAATAATGAATAGTAATAACTATGATAATATACTGGTAACTTTGCAGGCCAGCATAAAGAACATTGAACGAAGACTTGGCGTGATAGAAAATAAGATACGTGCACTAGCGAGTAGTAGTGAAATAGGTGTATCTGAAGCACGACTAAAGTCTTTAATAGGAGACAATTCTACTCTAATTAATAGGCTTAATGAAAAAATAGGCACCATTAATATCCCTGAGGAAACTAGATGGTACCTTGAAAATTCAGAGGTCGAAGATTTTAGAGCAAACTTTGCTAAGTTGCGTGCTATGATAGCTGATGTAGAAGCGTTATATCAAAATGTTGTTGCATACACAGCATCCAATGTTTAGTCTTTAAGTTTAATTCCATCATCTCCTAAACATCGTTTAAGATAAGAGCAGAATGCACAGCGAAAGTCGCCGCATGTCTGCTCTCCTTTTATATGCTGGTTATATTTCTGCTTAGAAATTCTTCCTACTTTAAGATTACGTTCTAGTTCTTCTTGGTTAAATGATAACGTGTAATCCTTTGGAGGTAATACTTTATTTCTTGCATATGAATATGTGTTATCAAACTTCTCAAATATATCAGATATTTTTATTTTAAGATCGGCTAGTCTAGAGTCTATAGCTTTATGAGTAACACCATCAGATAGTAACGCGTCGTATCCTTGTATATCCTTACATTTAATAGTAGCGAGTTCTGTTCCGTCCATAAGTATCGGAGTAATAATCGCGTATCCCTCACTATCTAAATCTATTCTAAAATATATAACTGTACCATCTCCTCTATTAATATACATTAGATACATTTCTGCCACTGTTAGTCCGTCTATCTTATTAGAAATCGTGTACCATTTATAGGACATAGCTTGCATTAGGTTGTTAGCTGCTGGTAATGGGATACTACCTTTAGAACCAAATACCATATCTGCTTTATACCCGTGTACAGTCTTACATTCTATTAACTTAAATACCTTGTCGTCTCTAATTAAGAAGTCTGTTTTTCCACTCATTACTACTTTGTTAGTTGTTCCAGGCATTTCAAATTCTATTCTATTCTGGCCTGATACAAGCATACCGCTGGTTTTGAATTGTTCTAGATAGTGATCTTCATACATTAGTCCGGCATCACAAATAGTTTTAATTCTTACCTTTGGCGGGTTAGTATAACCTAATCCTAGTATCTTATAGAATAATGACCGTCTACATTCTCCTACATTGAACTGTCCTAAGGAGGCTAAGGATTCACTGGGCCAACCTATATTTTGTACTCTAAAGGATGGATCTTTTTCGGCCTCAATAGCTGCAACATTTGCTTGGTATAAAATTTTAGCGAACATAAAGTTCTCCTTTCATGAGATATAATATACTTTATTCTAGTATAGGAGTCAACCCCCTTGACAAACATTTTGAATTCTTATATATTAAAAGCGGAGCTGAAAAGGGAAAGGGAGAGAAGAGAGGATAATATGAATGATTTTAATGTAAGAAGATTAGAAGATGTTGGTGAGAATAATAGTGATTTTGCTCCTTTAGTATTATTACCGGACGGTACCGGTATTAATGTATTAAAGATTGTAATGATTGATACTATTAAAGAACATGATGGTGTTTATAGTTTTGACATATGGTTTGCTAACTCGATGCATAGAGTGAGTTTTGTGGGAGAGCTTGGTATGACGAGTAGTCCTGAATCTGTTGCTAGGCAATGTAGAACAGAACTGTTAAAAATATGGGGTAGTATGATTATTATATCTAATGAAAGGTATTGACTTTTGAGTTAGAATGTATTATATTATGTACATGAATACGAAAACATGTTCTAAGTGTAGAAATAAATTATATATAGATAACTTTTACAAACGGTCAGATAGAAAGAGCGGATATAGTAGCCAATGTAAAACGTGTGCGTCTGAATATTATACTGAATGGTATAGGTCTAACAGAGAAAAGAAAATACAATCAGTTAATAGGACCAATCGTCAAATAGAAGAATCTAAAAAGAACACTGGATATTATAAAAGACCAGATGTTAAAATAAAGAGACGACTTAGATATAGGATTTGGTCTGTATTAACAGGAAGGTCTCACTCGTCATTAGATTACATAGCATGTTCTACTTCAGAGCTAAGACTACACTTAGAAAATACCGCTAAGGCTAATGGTTATGATTTCATATGGGATAAATTTGGATCGAATTATCATATAGACCATATTATTCCTTGTTCTTCTTTTGATCTGACTAAAGACTCTGAGCAGTTAAAATGTTTTCACTATACTAATTTACAAATATTATCAGCGAAAGATAACTTAACTAAAGGAAAGTCTATATGTCAGTTACAAAAAAACAACTAGAAGAATTAAAGCGTCCTCTTTCATATAAATGGAGAGTCCAAAGTCAAAACGCGTATAATGCCACATGTGTAGCATATATAGACAGTAGAATAGTACAGGATGTATTAGATGACTGTGTTAGTGGTGAAAATTGGCAAGATGAATACATATTAATAGATGGTAAATTATTTTGCCGACTAGGTATTAAATTTACTGATAAAAATGATAATTCCGAGTGGGTATGGAAAACCGATTGTGGAACAGAGTCCAATACTGAAAAAGAGAAAGGCCAAGCATCTGATGCCTTTAAGCGTTCTGCTGTTAAGTGGGGTGTTGGTAGATTCCTATATTCTATGGGGCTTCAAACAGTCAAAGTAAAGAAGTACGAAAATAATGGTAAGATGTATCCATGTAACGATTCTGGAAATATTCTTTGGGATGGAAATGCTCTTACTGAGTTTATTACCAAACGCCTAGCTAGCTCAGAGAAAGTTTCACCTCCAGTTGGAGGTGTAAATCTTCGAAACGAAGCAGCTGAAGCAAGGGCTGCTAGGTATAATGATGCACCGACCGATGCTCAGAAGTCTTATACCTCTGATACTAATTGGAGTCCAGACCTAGTAAACGAAATTAAAAAGTTAGTTCGTGGTAAAAAATCAGGAAGTACTGTTTTAAAAGATTTTATTCCTGCGTATAATGATGCTAATAATACACAACATACTAAGATTAGCGATTTCAAAACTGATGCTGAGTTGTCTGTTTTGCTTGAACTCGTTAGGTCTACTCCACCTAGTGAGTTGGATGTATAACGGAGTGCCATACACCTCCTGTATGTAGGGGTCTCTTCGGGGACCCCTTCTTCATATTAGGGGTTGACAACCAGGTTGAAATATAGTATATTATAAGCATAAATATTAATGGAGGTTAATATGGCTTTAGATGTAAATCAAGTAATAGCAGATCTTAGACCAAGACTTAGAACCTACCTAGAATCAAAAGGCGTCATCATAGACTCAGGCGGATTCTTTCGTTGTATTCATCCAGAACATGACGATAGACACCCTTCGTGCTCTATAGGTGGTAGCCCTAATGAAGAAGTGTTCCATTGCTTTAGTCGGGCTGGCCACGATGGTAACATCTTTACTGCTGCTCACTGGCTAGATAATATGCCTGTGTCTGGTGAAGAATTCTTCAACGACACTCTTAAAAAACTAGCAGATCAGTTTGGAATTCCATATGAACCTATGGAACTTTCTCCTGATGTTAAAAGAGAAGTGGCTAAATGTAGAGCATATAGAGACGCGTTAGGTGTACTTAATAGTATGACCTATAGTGCTGGAGTTTTAAAGTCTACGCACGTAGGTATTAAACATTTACTAGATAGAGGTATAAGCGAAATATCTATACGAAACTTCGACGCGTGTGTAATCGATTCCTTTACTGCATATATAGATGCGATGCATGGTCTAGGTTGGACAGACGATGAATTTCTTAAAGAAGCAGGACTTGCCCATAAAGGTATCTTCGATAGATATTCTGTAATTTTTCCTATATACGATAAAAAAAGTAGACCAGTAGGATTTGTTTCCCGTAATACAAAATTTAATCCTAATGACCACGGCACTATGAAGTACGTAAATAGCAATAATTCAGATATATATTGCAAAGGAAATATACTCTATAATTATAATAACGTATATAAGAAACCTGGACCTCTGTATATAGTTGAAGGATATTTAGATGCTGTATATCTTACTCAGGCAGGGTTAGAAAAGGTAGCGGCTATTGGTGCTACAATTCTTACTGATAGTCATATAGAGATGCTTCTAGAAGATAATCAGAATGGAATAATCTTATGTCTAGACTCTGACGAAGGTGGTAAAAAAGGTACAGAGATAGCACTTGAACGGTTGGCTCCTCTGAAAGCATTTAATATTCAAATATTAGACTTACCTAAAGACGAAGACCCTGATTCATATGTAAGGAAGAATGGACTAGAAAAGTTTAGAGATTATATATTAAAGTCTGCCTTTACTTGGACTCTAGAGCAGTCCACATCATTTAACGATGACCTTGTAGACGTAGCAAAGAAAGCCATTCCTACTATAGCTACCGAAGATAGTGCTGTTACACGACTAAAGATGATTAGAGAACTTTCGCAGTATACGTCTGTTCCAGAAGTAGAAATTAAACGAGACGTAGAAGCATTATTAGATAGACAAGATAGTAAATATCTAGAAGATGTTAGGAATATTAATCAGGCTGTTCAATTTAAATTAAATAAACGTAGTCTAAATGAAACTAGAACTATTCTTAGAGAGGCAATGGTAAAGTTAGATTCTATTGATGAGAAGTATAGTCAAAAGTCAGACTTGCAAGGAGACTTCTTTGATAAACTAACAACTCTAGAATCTAGAATACGCGGCGGAGATTATAAGTTTGGATTAAGAACTCCAAGTTTTCCAATATTTCAAAAGATTCTAGATGGCGTTCCATATTGGGCAAATGTAATGTGGATAGGTGGTAGACCATCGGCTGGAAAGTGTCTGAGACCAGGAACACCAGTACTTATGTATGATGGAAATATTAAAACCATAGAAAATGTTAAAATTGGTGACTATTTAATGGGACCGGACTCTAAGCCGCGAAAAGTATTATCTTTAGGTTCTGGTGAAGATAATATGTATGATATTATTCCTAAAAGAGGAATGGTTTGGGGTTGTAATGAATCACACATTTTATCTTTAAAAATGTCTTCTGATAATGGAAGCACGTATAAAAAAGACCAAGTGTTTAATCTAACTATAGAAGAATATTTATCTAAAAATAATAAATTTAAACATCATGCTAAACTATATAGGTCTGGATGGGAATTAGAAGAACAAAATGTGCCATATGACCCATATTTTATAGGTTCGTGGTTAGGTGATGGAACATTAGGAAAACCAGAAATAACAACAGCAGACACACTAGAACTCGAAGAATATTATCAAGGTTTTGCGGCAAGTAATAATCTTACGTGTAAGAAAGTGCTACAAGAAAGACAAACATATAGACTATACTTTGGTAAATGCGGTGGAAAAATTAATCATTTATATTCATATATTAGAGACGTATGTATACAAAATAACGAGAAACGTATTCCATCTGCGTATTTATTAAATTCCAAGTCCAATAGACTAGAATTATTAGCAGGATTAATTGATACTGATGGTTCATTGTGTAGAACAGAGTCTCATTCATATGAAATAACTACTAAATATAAAGGACTTAAAGACGATATATTATATTTAAGTAACTCGTTAGGGTTCCTAACTACGTTTAAAATTAAAACTGTCACGTTTAATAATAAAAAATTACAGTACTATAGAATACACATATCAGGAGACATATATAGAGTTCCTGTTAAACTATCTAGGAAGAAAGCAACTCATAAAGATAGTAGAACTAATCATTTGAGTACAGGATTCACTATAAAACATGCAGGGAAAGGTAAATATTATGGTGTAGTATTAGATAACGATCATTTGTTTTTACTCGGTGATGGAACAGTTACACATAATACTGCGTTCATGACTGCTATGGCTATGGACATAATAGATGCCAATGACGATGCGGTTATATTCTATCAGTCTATAGACGATAACTTGGATCTACTTATGACTAAGATGTTAGCCGTACGATCCGGCCTTACTACTACAGAAATTCGTCAGTATGGTAAACTAAGAGGAAATGATAAAGATGCATTTGAAGAATCTATGGTGTGGTTACGAAGTGTTAAGGATCGGTTAATAATTGCCGATGCGTCACATGGTAATACTGTTGATAAACTTGAGTCTCATGTGTCTTATTTTTGTAGACAGTTTCCGGATCAAAAGAAACTGTATCTATTAGATAACTTTCATAAACTTCAAATGACTAGCAGAACTGGAGATAAAAGAGCAGACGCGATTAGTGATACTAGTTCTCAAATTAAGAATATATCACTACTTAATGATATCCCTATTATTTCTACAGTAGAACTTAGAAAACTTGCTACTGAAAAAGATCGTCCTACAAGACAGGATATGCAAGGAAGTAATAAGCTAGACTACGATGCGGACGTAATAGCGTTAGTTCATAATGATAGACAAATTAATAGAGAGACTAAATTAGTTTGGACTGGTTCGTATAAGGATAAAGTCGAAGAGATGCCGTATATTGAAATCGATATAGTTAAAAATAAGATTAATGGTAGAGATGGAATGATTCCTTATAGGTTTAATAAGTTTAACATGAGATTAACAGAAGATACGTATGAAACATGGGCGGCTTTAAAACAACAAACTCCTAGAGCAAGGTCATCTAATTTCTAATGCCATTTAATCAAATTTCATGTAAAACCTTTTGTAAGAGATGGTTCGGTTGTTCTTACTATACGCAGAGTCCATCGTATAGTAAGACTATCGACCTTATATTTGATAGAACTCTTAAGGACCAGGCTAGTACAGAGCGTCCTTTTATAGACTGTTTTGTAGACCACTATAACTCTAGATGTTTAACTGGTGTACGATCTATATATGCAGAAGATTCAGAAGAGTTTGATATCAAGTGTACTACTATGGCCATGAGTATGTCTTCCTTTTTAAGTAAATATGAAGCACATCATATTAGAGATTCGTATCTTTTTAGAGGTAGAATTAATGGTCGTGTAGGGTGTATAATTAAAAATGAAAAATCTTCGTATGTTGTTGATTTTTCGTATTCTAACACTCAAGATACATATAATAATATAGGATATTATAAATTAAATTTATACTTGTATAATATAACCCATGACCTTACACACGATGGAATGGTCTATATTCCAGAGTCTAACTCATACTATATGATTAAATTTAACCCATCCGACTATACTATTAGACGCGGATTCTTACAAACAATTATTAAAAACAGGGCGTATAATCCTGGATATCAGTGTCTTACATGTGAGGTTAAAGACTGTAAGCCACGATTAATTATTAGGAGAAATATATGAGCATAGAAATTAGAACTAAAAATGGTACACTTATTGCAGAGATATCTGATACTCTCGATGGAGAAGACTACGTAATTGTTAATAATCAGAAGCGTAAACTGCGTGATGTATATCAAGATAAAACACTTAGAGATGAATTAAACGACGAAATCAAATCACATCGTGTTACAGATATAGAGGACTAATGTCTAATAACATAATTAACCATATAGATGTAGATCAATTGCCTGAAGACGTGCAGACTGCTATCTATAACGAGTTCGATAGAATGCCTGTTAAATATAAACTAATTATATTTTCCAAGCTTATACATGGGTATTTATTTAAAGTTACATCTAATGACTTCTTTAATATAAATAAACAAACACCTACCACTGTGTATCGAACATTTATACATAACATAACTGAGGCATTAAATGAATAGATTTAGACCAAAACCAAAAGTGCGAGGTATACAATTACCATTAGATAAAAATACAAAACCTATTAGAAAACCATTGACAACTACTTTGAAAACTAGTATATTACCTACTGTTGTTGATGTTGAACCGGAGAGTATTATTGAATCTGAGATCCCTAGAATTATTACAGGAGAATCAACTCCAATTTCTAAACCTGTTGAAACTACAGTGTCCAATGATTCTAACACGCATAAATCTCGGAAAAAAAATAAGCATAGAACAACACGACCTGATTCACAAGATAGCAAGATGTAATAATATTCCTGTTACTTATATACCAAAATATTCCTGTACACTATTCTTAGGACATACTAATGTCAAAACGTATTCTGATCGTTTCTGACTCTATTAAACGACAAACTGGATATGCTACCGTTGCGTCTAATATTATCAAAAATCTTTTTAAAGTTGAAGGCTTTACAGTTGCTCAGTTAGGTTTAGCTGATATACCTGTGCCTCCAGAGTATCAACCTCCAATTCATTACTACTCGTGTGTTAAAGTCCATAATGAATGTTGTGGTAGAGGACAAGTTATCGAGTATTGGAATCCAGTTGATAAGACAATGTCTTTTCTAATTCCAAATTTATTTGTTGACTTACATCCTAAACAAGGGTACTATTGTGAGAAAGCTGGTAATCAGGCAAATGATGCTTATGGACAAGACTCAGTCTTTCCTGTCATTCAACATTTTAAACCAGATGTAGTGATAGCTATTAATGACATATGGGGACTATATCATTTTAACTTCCTTAAAGATAGAAAAGCATTTTTGTTTCTCCCATACTTAGCAGTAGATAGTGAATGTTTTCCTATTGAAATCCCTGCACAGCGACCTGACCTTCCTAAAATAAATACAATGGAGTGTATAGGAGCTAGTAATAAAGTGGTAGTTTTTACTAATTGGGCAAAAAATACTATTAATCATTCAGCTAAGATCGTATTAGAAAATAGAGAGTTTAATAACATTGAAGTTATTCCTCACGGAGTTGACACTTCTATGTTTAGACCATTAGAAAATAGAGACGAGCTAAGAGAAAAGTTTTTTGGATTAAAGCCTAACGATGGAACTATTATAATTGGAACTATCCAACGGAATCAACCAAGAAAAAGATTAGATGCTATCTTTCAGACTCTTGCTATTTTGAAAAAGAAATACTCTACGTCTTATAAAAAAATATTATGTCATTTTCATTGTGCTATGGACGACAAAGCTGGATGGAACCTTCCGTGGTTGGCGAGATACTACGACGTAGTGGACATGTGTGTTTTTGATGATAAATTGAGACCAGGGTTTGGAATACCAGTTCAGATTTTGAATGAGATTATCAACTGTTATGACCTACATTTATGTTTGACTAACTCAGAAGGTTGGGGACTACCAATTCTCGAGACTATGGCCGCTGGAGTACCTAATATAGTTTCTGATTATTCTGCACATGGTGACTGGGCCGCACCTGCTGCTTTAAAAGTTAAACTTGCGGCAAAAATTCATGAGATTAAGACAGATCACATTAAAGGTATAGTCGACGTCAATCATGCAGCTAAGCAAGTAAGTTTACTATGTCAGTCTAGTAAGATGAGACAGGAATATAGTTCTAAGTCACTTAAACTTGCACGTAGTCTTGAGTGGTCTAAGGTGTGTGAACAATGGACAGCTCTGATATCTTCATTAGATACTAGTGAATTAACAGAAGACAGATATAATATTCTTAAGACAGATATAATGGCTCTTCCTAGATGTCCTGATGATATTACTATTCCTTTTATACTACCGGAGATTTAATATGTGCAGACGATATGAAGTAGTTAATGATACGTGGGAGTGGGACAATATAAATTTTATAGATATTAAAAAAGGTATGGTTATTAGGGCATGGGACACAGACGAAGTCGGTAATGTTAGCCTTGTTACAGATGATAGTCATACAGAATTTTTAGTTACTAGAGAGCCATATAAAGAACCATATCCAGATGTAGGCATAGCAGTTCCACTAGGATTCGATGGACATCTAGCTGACATGATTGATGTTGAACCTGCTGGAGGTACTCGTGTATAATATATTACTTAGGTATACCGAATGGCGTTTAACAGTTGAACAAATTTGTTATTGTGTATTATTTCTCACACTAAGGATTAGCTAATGAAAATAGTAATTAGAGGAGTTTGTTCTAATAGTGGCTTTGGTGTTGCTACACAAGGACTTATTCGTACCGCGATTGCTGCAGGACACGATGTTAAATTCTTTCCTATTAATGCTCATTTACTACAGCATAGAAAAGGGTTCTCTCCAGAAGACCTAGCTTGGTTAGATTCTATTTCTACAGAAGATATATCTGAAATTAAAGATTCAGTGTTAATAGATGTAGGTAGTCTCGTGTATGGAATGAATGTTCCTGCTATCCCTGCTATTAAGTCTATTTTTTATACAACTTACGAAACTGTGAGAATTCATGGTGACTATGTAGATTTTATGAATAAAAAGTATAATGAAATTTGGACTGCTACCAATTTTAATAAGGTGTCGTTTACTTCTTCTGGTGTTGAAACTCCGGTAAAAGTAATTCCTCATTATATAGACTTGAATAAGTTTGATCCTTCTGCTGAACCAATGAACATAGAAAATAAAAGAGGATTTAATTTTATAATGAATGCCGATCTTTCTTTTAGAAAAGGTATACATTTATTGATTCCTGCTTTTGCTGAATCTTTTACAGATAAAGATGACGTGTCTTTAATATTAAAATTAACAATGTCTAGTCCAGATCCAGAAACAACTGAACGAATCATATATCGTAATTTAGTGGAGATTTTATACGATCGTGGCCTATTAGATAAAGACCGTGCTCCAATTTTAATGTTAGTTAAATACTTAGACGCAGATAAGATGTCTAGTTTTTATAATACAGGAGACTGTTACGTAAGTCCTCACTATGGTGAAGGATTTGCATTAACAATAACTGAGGCAATGGCTTGCGGTGTACCGGTATTAGCTACAAAAGCTACTGGTCCAGTTGATTATCTTAATAGAAAAACAGCAGAGTTTATATCATTAGATAATAAGTTGCCAACTATTCCAATTACCGATCCTTGGCAATTAAAACTTGATCCTAGATATAGAGGTCAAGAGTTATATAACCCTAGTTATAGCTCTCTTAAAGAACAACTAGTAAAAATATATGAACAACGAGATACATTTAAATCTGAAAAAGGTCCTGCTACTAGAGAACAGATATTAAAGTATATGAATCTTGAAACTCTCGCTACAAAGTTTAATATATTGCTTGGAGAATAATATGAATTCGTGTATTACTATTAAAGCATTTAAAAGATTTGAATATTTTCGACAAGTTATAGAATCACTAAATAATTGTATAGGTATTGAAAATATTCCGGTGTATATCGGTATTGATCCAGACGCTTCTACAAAAGATCGAATGTTAGAAGCTGCAAATTTATTGAAGTATAAGGAACTTCATATTACATATCATGAAACTCAACAAGGATGTGCTGGTAATACTAAGTGGTGTTTTGACCAAGCGTTCGAACTGAATACATATGACTATATGATACATCTAGAAGACGACACGCCAGTAGCTCCTGACTTTATTAACTGGATGTTGTGGGCTGGCAAGCATATGGAAGATAGGGTAAATATGTTTGCTGCTTGTCCATTTACTCGTAGATGTTCTGGGGGCGATGTCAATAAAGGCACAATAGATAGTTCTACCTTTAAAGATCACTTCGACTGTGGTGGTGGTTTTGGTATGTTGCGTTATCAGTGGGAAGATATTAAATCTTTAGGTGGTATGTTTGGTGCTGTCGGTAATTGTGGTACGCTTCTACCTCCAGAAAAATGGAAGCATAGGAACGATTTGCATATAACATGGAAAGGCTCATGGGCTTGGCCTTTCAATAGGTATTTTAGACGAGGTAAGCTGTGTATATATCCTGATATGAATAGATCTAACAACATTGGTTCCGATCAAGGTTTATTTAATCCTAATCCTCAATGGCATAAAGATAATATTTATGTTAACCGATGGGCGGCGTCCGATGAATTTAAAAATACAGAATGGACTAATTTAACTTATAAATTACCGGGATAAACTATGTCTAAATTATTTGCTGGGCCTTGGGTTGGTGAATTTGGTTGGGAACTAATGATGTGGCAAGGACATATTAGAACTATTGCTGAAAAATATGATGAGATTATTGTGTCTGCTAGACCCGGTCATGATTATTTTTATTCTGATTTTTGTACTGAGTTTGTGCCTCATAAAGAAATTGGCCAAACAGATATGGAATTATGTAACAATAGAATCAACGCAACGTTCCCCAATAGCTGGAAAGAAAAAGGGTATGATATTTATTTACCTAGGAGATTTCCTCGACTAAAAAGTGATCCAAACGGAAAGATATTTAATAGTCAAACCTTTATACAATACGGCGAACCTCAGCCGGAGCTCCATTACGATGTAGTCATACATGCTAGAAGTACTGATAAATGTAGGACTGGCTATCGAAACTGGCCGGTTACTAACTGGAAAGAGTTAGTGCAACGATTGGCCGGTCTTAAAATATGTACTATTGGTGCTCCAGATGGAGCCATGGCTATTCCTGGAGTTACAGATCTTAGAGGCCAGTCCATTAAGGATACATGTAATTTATTAGCTAGTAGCGAGTGTGTAGTTGGCCCGTCCAGTGGACCAATGCATCTAGCCTCGTTATGTGGTTGTACTCATATAGTATTAACAGACCCCTGTAATAGATCTAGATATGAATCAGAATGGAATCCGTTATCTACTACTGCTATAGTTGTGGATGAAGAGGGATGGACCCCTTCTGTAGATAGAGTATATGGTGCTATTAGAGGAGCGATTTAATGAAAGTTATATATGTAGGGGTATTTAATCCTAATTCTACTAACTATGCTCAGGCTATTGGTTTTGAACGAGCGGGATGTAGTCTTATTAGATATGAATATAGAGACCGTGCACGAGAAATTGGAGTAGATGCCAGAGACTCTGAGCTTATACAACTGTGTCAACAAGAAAAACCAGACGTGTTTGTAATAGCAAAGGGTAATACTATTAATGCCAGAGTGATAGTAGAGTGTAATAAAATAACTACTACAGTCTTGTGGTTTATGGATGCTGTTAATGCCGGACATTGGAACTCAGAACTACAAGATAAAATTATTCATTGTAACCATGTATTTTGCGACAAGACACAGGCTGTAGATCTTGGTCTACAACTTAATCCTAATACTCATTTTCTATGTGAGGGATATGACTCTGATGTAGACACTCCTATAAATGTACCACAAGATATTAAAGTTTCCTTTATAGGGGCTCCTTACGGTGCCCGGGCTTCTATGTGTTCTGCTGTTGGTGCCAAAGTTATACAGGGCGTATATGGTCTTAATCATTCCAGGGTTGTATCTAGATCTCAAATTAATTTAAACTCGTGTACAAATAACTGTGCTTCTGATAGAGTCTATAAGATACTGGCGGCTAAAGGATTTATGCTTACAGATTCTTGGTATGGTATGGATAAGTTGTTTACTGCCGGTAAGGACTTTGTGGTGTATACTGATACTCAAGACTTGAGAACTAAAATTTCTTATTATTTAGACCATCCAGAAGAACGAGAAGTCATCCGTGCTAATGGGTTCAATTCTGTCCAGAAATACTCTAGACATCAATGGGCTAGTAATATTATAAAAACTATTTCCTCTTGACAATTACCTTGGAAACTATTATATTATAATAACCTAGGAGTTTAAATGATACCCAATTTGTATTCTGAAAAATGTACCGGCCCGCTTGTTAGAATTCCTCCGTCGGTAATTCGCCGTTGCGAAGAACTACCTGACTATAATATAACACCACTAGCGGGGCTTCTATTTTATATTCCTCAGTTAGAGAACGTCAAGACCATCTTAGAGATAGGTACCGGATGGTGTCTTTCCACCATAGCCTTCGCTTCCGCTCTCGATATAACTGATGGTCGAATGCTGTCTATAGATACACATAATAGAAGCAATATTCTACGTAATTATCCTGATCTTACACCTAGGATTACACAAGTAGTAGCGGACTCTCACAATATAGAACAATGTTCTAATATTATCAGCGTAAATGGTTTTAAAACTTTCGATCTTATATTTATTGACGGGGATCATACCTACGAGGGTGTTAAGAAAGACTTTGAGTCCTTTGTTCCGTTTTTAAATCCAGATGGAATAGTTTTAATGCACGATATAGCACTTACTGATCCAGACAAAGGCGTAGATAGTATTGATGTCGATAAGTTCTGGGATGAATTAGATGAAACCGCCTATAGCAAATTTCCGATCTATGCTTCTAGTGGATTAGGATTAGTTCGTAGGAGAAAATAATGAAATGGGCACTGATACATCTGGGTAGCGACGTTGTATATGGTATGACGTTTTTTGCTAAAGAACTACAAGATAATAATGAAGAGTTTCATTGGTTCGACGGAGATTCAGAGGATATCTTACCTAAGCTAGAGGAGTATATGCCCGACTATGTTTGCTTTGGTCCCCTTTCCTCAGAGTTTGAAACAGCAGTAAACCTAGCCAAAATGGTCAAACGATTTAAGTTTTCTACACGTACAGTTTTTGGTGGTCATCATGTTAAAGTTCTTCCTGACGAAATTAATTCCGAGCACATTGATTATCTGGTACTCGGTACTTGTTATGATATAATTGACAAGATTATATCATCCAGTCCAAATACAGTTATCAATGGGTCTTATAGGGCTCCTTCAGTTATGGACCCAGAGCTTGATATATATTATACTCAGGTACCTCGCATCGGCCGACGGCCTAGAAAATATATCATGTCTCATTGGGGGTGTACATATAACTGCTCGTATTGTGGTACAAGTGCTACTCGTAAGGCTGTTGGTTCTAAGATATATAAGGAGTGCTACCTCACTAGACGTCCAGTAGACAATGTCCTAGCAGAGGCCCGTATACTTCAGAAATTTCATACAGAAGAAATCGGTCTGAATGACGACGATGTGCTACACGACACTAGAGGGGGTTCAGGTACTGCTTGGTTGCAGGACTTTGCTAAGAGGTGGAACAATGAGATAGGTGTACCATTATATGCTAACGTTACACCTAACACAGTAGTCAAAGCCGACGACGCTGCCATAGCCGCCGTCGCTAGTATAGCTAAGACGGTTCAGATGGGATTACAGACTATCGATGCTAATGTTAATAAGATATTCAATAGATCCTTCCAGTCAGAAGAACAAGTAATTCAAGCGTGTGAACGACTCATATCTCACGGGTTAAAGGTTAAGTTAGAATTGATTATAGGGGTGCCTAATATAGACGGTCTTGTTCCGGAACCAGTAGAGAGTGCCATACGCACTATCAATTTTTGTAACAAATTAGCCAAGCTCTTTCCCGGTAAGATTAAAGCACAATGTAATGCGTTAGTGGTGTTTCCTGGTACTGATATGTGGACTAAATGTATCGAGCAGAAGATTAACATGAGGGACGCTTGGAAAAAAGCATTATACGAAGGTGTTGGTTCTATTATATTTACAGAAGAGGAAGAGAATAGACTTAAGAATCTGATTAAGCTTGCTACCATGATTGTTAAATTTAATTTAGACGACGAGTGGATACGAGCACTCATTGATATGAGGATGACTGACTCCGCTAGGCTTAAGTTCTCGCAAAACCAATATCTAGATAGTCTTACATTTAGACTAGGCGACGATGCCAACGAACTAGATTTTCAAACAATTTTAAAAGACATGACATTTAAATACTAAGGAGTCACGATGAAACCTTTAGGAGTATTTGTAACCACATACATCAGCCCTAGTGGTCGACATGGTGGTGCTAAATTTGGTCAGGATCTATGGAATCGATTTTCTAAACTATTAGTTCCAAATTATTTAAAGTATCAACCCGGCATCGATATGGATATAACATTCCTTGATACTGGTAGTTCACATCCTGGATATATGGGTGTGGTTAATAGTGCAATGGAACAAGATAAACGGTTCAAATATCGCAAGGTTCCAAATGTTGGTGGTGCGTCGTGCGGTATTAAATATGTTATGCATGGAGCTCCAGAACTAATGGATGAATATGAACACTTCTTCTTTGCTGTAGATGATACAGTATATGTAGAAGGTGATAACTGGGCTAAAGAATTAGTGCACGACTATGTTAGTAACCATAATCTTGGTAAGATAGGTCTGATGGGTAGAAATGTTCGTACACTTCCGATGGCACCCGACGGTGTAGTTAAACCTGGAATGTGTGTACAGGTTCCCAGGATGTGGAACTGTAGAAAGCTAGAGATTATACCACACGTACATGAAGACTGGTGGATGATAGACAGAGAAACGATCAAAGACCTGTCCAAGGTTTGGTATGATCCTATCCACTCTAAAGAATCTATGGAGTATATTAAGCAGTATGAAAACATGGACTTTCAGAAGGTATGGACTATGGGTGCACACTACAAAAACTTTCATGTCGGTAGAGAGATTGATACACCTATTCGGATTACTCGACTACTACAGAAGAATATGCTAGGGTATGACAGGCTTAGTGGTGAAAAAGTATTTGCAAGACCTATATTCTAACGGAGATTGACATGAGAATTACAAACATAAATACTATCTCAGCATTGATTGATAGACTTACGACAGAACACGTAAAGAGAATGTCGTTTGTTATTAATAATCAGCCAGATCAGATAGTACATCAGGATGAGATAATTAAAAATATTAAAGCAGAGCTTCTAATTCTTTTTACTGAAGTTCATGACAGTGGCAAGTATGAGTACCTAAAAGAGTTTAGGAGCACCAAGCCCGGTATAGTTAATAAGATAGAAGAAGTTATCACGGTTGACCTAGAGAACGTTGAAGCTGAGAAGTGTAGAGCTGAGTTCCTTCGACAAGGCAATGTTGATTTAATGACTACTCTAAAGAACGATCTATGGTTGCGTCTGGGTAATGAGAAGCGAGCTCATATTAAGAATGAACTAGACGAATCCTTTAAGGACTATATAGAAACAGACATGAGTTTAGTCGACGCGGGCTTTAAGTTCGGCCTAGCTCAAGTCAGATCAGAGATAGAGGAACTAGTTGAGTTACTAGCTAAAGAGAACCTTAATAATATGTTAGAGATTGGTAGTAAACTCGGTGGTAATTTCTATATACTGGCTGTTCTTACTACAGGTAAGAAGATATCAGTAGATCTTCAAGGTGGTGCCCACGGCGGATGGATCTTGAATGATCATCCATATCTTGGTGATATTTTTAAGAGAAGAAACGAATACTTCAATAACTTTAAAGACACTCACATGGTCTCTGGTGATTCCACATCTCAAAATACTGTAAATCAAGTCAGTAAGATACTCGACGGTGAGCTGTTAGGTCTATTGTATATAGACGGTGACCACTCGTATGATGGTGTATTGAAAGACTTTGAATTATACTCTCCGTTCGTCGCAGAAGGTGGGTATATTATCTTTCATGATATAGTGGACTCTGACTTTCATAGAAAACAGGAGTGTGGTGTCGCTAAACTATGGAATGAAATCAAGCCAGGATATAAGAACACTAGAGAGATTATGGCTGGGGAACACTGGGGAGGGATTGGAGTTATAAAATGCTAAAGAAGTTAGGTATATTTATTACTACATGTTTACGCCCCGGGTATAGACACGGAGCATCTATGGAATCTAGGATGTTCGAGTCTTTTAGAGCGTTGATTAAAGCTTACGAACATTATGATACAGGTATCGGTGATGATTATGATATATTTATTTTAGATACTGGTAGTTCTGTTCCTGGTTATGATGAGTTTATTACCAATAAACTAGCTGAGAATCCACGGTTGCACAAATTAAATATTCCTAATAACGGTGGCTGTTTCGCTTCTATGAAATACCTCATGCACCACAACCCCGACCTAGCCAACCAGTACGAATATGTTCTATTTTCAGTAGATGACGATGGAGGGTATCCTATTCAAGACGGCTGGGTTGTAGATCTTGTTGACAAGTATACTACTAGTCCAAAGGTTGGTGTAATGGGTAGATACTTAGACACTATACGACTGGGTCCCACTGGTCTAGTCGATCATAGAAACACTTGTCCTCACGTAGCTAAGATCTGGGGAGTCACTGAAGTAACCAGCGTCCCGCATCTTCATGCTAATTGGTTCTTCATGACGTCTCAGGTTCTATCTGATCTTGGTAGTGTGTGGTATGCTCCTGTAAAATCTGAAGAGGGCATGGCCTATCAACAGAAGTGGGAGAACGAAGATTTCTTTAAACTAGCAGACATGAGAGATAATAGAAAGACATTAGATAATGTTCATATCGGTAGAGAAACCGACATGACCCTGAGGTTTAGTTTAATAGATAAGCAGGGTCTTTCATATGAGGGCACATCTTTCTATCCTAATGTAGTACAACCTTATAAGAAATGGAAATCTAGGACCTTAATAATTCCTGGTTTTCAAGGAGAATATAAATATGAAGATTAATACGGTAACAGACCTTGCCCTGTCAGGAATTCAGGTTGCTAGATTCTCTAGGTTTACTGACCATCGAGGATATTTTACAGAGACATTCAGACACAGTGATGTACATCCTCACATAGATCTTTCTGTTGTCCAATGTAATGAGAGTTATTCAAAGAAGGGTACTATTCGTGGATTACACTTTCAGTGGAATCCATTCATGGGTAAACTTGTTCGCACTATATCAGGACACATGGTCGATGTAGTTCTTGATATTAGAAAAGATTCAGTTACTTTTGGTCAGGCTATTATGTATGATATGCCTGCGTCTGTAGAAGAAAACTTCCAGGAATGGATATGGGTACCACCGGGTTTTGCTCACGGTAACTTCTTCTTAGAAGACACAGTCATAGAGTATCTCTGTTCGGGTGAGTACAGCCAAGGGTGTGAAGCAGGCATCTCTCCTCTAGCAGAAGACATCAAGTGGACTTTCTGTGATCAGGAACTTCTGAGGAAGTTCACAAACCTAGCTACCTCAGACGACCTTATAATTTCAGACAAAGATCGTGACGGCCTGAGCGTAGCATCTTGGTTTAATAATACTAACTCTAAAGAATTTACCTTGGAGACTACCAATGTTTAAAGACTCTGAGATACTTGTCACCGGCGGGAGCGGTCTACTTGGTACCACTCTTAAAGATATCAAACCCGACTACCAATATCCTTCGCACGCCGCATTCGATATCACTGATTACTCTAGTATCGATAACTATACGCAAGACCTAGCCGCCCAGGGTATAAATATTAAGTGTATTCTTCATTTCGCAGCGTTCACTTCTCCTCCTAAGGTAGAGAAGGATCCAAAGCAGGCATTGCTAACCAATATAGTTGGTACTGCTAACGTGGTTCGTCTATGTATGAAATATAATATTAGAATGCTGTATACATCAACCGACTATGTTTTTGATGGTGAGAGTGGAAACTATAAAGAGACTGATCCTGTATTACCTATAGGCATCTATGCGTGGTCTAAACTGGGTGGTGAGACGGCTGCACTGATGTATGACAAGTCTCTCATAATCAGAATGTCTATTAGTCCCGACGAGTTTCCTCATCCTAAAGCATGGATAGATCAGTGGACTTCTAGAGAGACTGCGGCACAGACGTGTACTAAGATAATCAAACTGGCCGATTCTGATGTCACAGGAATTATACACATTGGTGGCAGAAGACAATCAGTATATGAATTTGCTAAAAGCTTGAGTCCTGATAAAGATATAGGAACCCTTGAACGCAAGAACGCAAACTATGCAGTCCCTAAGGATACGTCATTAGATAGTAGTTTGTATGAAAGGAGTATAGTATGAGAATACTAGTAGCAGGAGGGGCTGGGTATATAGGTTCCCGATTGGTGCCCGAGTTAATTGATATGGGATATACAGTCGATGTAGTTGATCTGTTGTGGTTCGGAAACTATCTACCTAAAGACGTTAATGTAATCCAGAAAGATCTCTTTAAGATGGACGAGACAGACCTAACGTCCTACGACCAAGTAATATTTGTAGCGGGACTATCCAATGACCCAATGGCAGAGTTGTGGCCTTCTGAAAACTTTATTCAGAATGGAGCATGTGCCTCATACCTAGCATTTATATCTAAGCATGCTGGAGTTAAACGATTTATCTATGCGTCTTCGTGTTCCGTCTATGGGTATACTGTAAACGAATTATTCGACGAAGAGAGACCTACTACTTGTAATTATCCCTATGGGATTTCTAAACTACAAGGAGAGCGTGGCTGCCTACAGATTCAGGACGAAAACTTCTCAGTTATAGCTATCCGCAAGGGAACTGTTAGTGGGTATAGTCCACGTATGCGATTAGACTTAATAGTTAACACTATGTTTAAAGCCGCTATGATGAATAAGAAACTTATCGTCAATAATCCTGCCATCTGGCGACCTATCCTTGATATCAGAGACGCTGTGTCTGGATATATTAGAGCTGTCCAAGCGGACCAGTCCGTTAGTGGCGTCTTTAATATATCTTCAGGTAACTATACTGTGGGTCAAGTCGGCGAGATAGTACAGAAAAAATTAGAAGATCTATCTGGAGAGAAGATTAAGATAGAGATAAAAGACGTTAAAGATTTTAGGAACTATAAGATTCTTAACGATAAGGCTAAGGTATGTCTTGGATTTGATCCTAAATATAAAGTAGAGGATATAGTAGAAGAGCTTTATATACACAAGGATGAGTTTAAAGACTATAATTATCCTAACTATTCTAATGTAGAAGTTCTCAAACGTATTAAGAAGGAATCTGATAAATAATGTATGATATAGATATCATTATACCCAGCTGGAAAAAGCCAGAGCTTCTTAGGGTGATGATACCTTTTCTTAAGTCCTCGTTAACTACTAATTCTAGAATTATTATAGTTCTTAATGAGGTAGATCCTGCGTCTAAAAAGATACTTGATAGTCATAATATTATACATATAGACAGAGAGAATAATATTGGACCTTCTTCTGTTGACTACGCGTTGCCTATTATAGACTCTAAGTATGTAGTCAATGCTAATAACGACATGATCTTTGCACCTGGTTGGGATAGGGTTCTTATTGATACTTTAGAAGAATACTATCCCGCCACCGCTTCTTGTTTATACTTAGAGAATAATGGCCCGTTGTTTTTTAGAGACAACATTGGGCCTTTTAATGTTGTGACTGGTAATAAATTCCTTTCTAATTTTTCCAAAGGAAAATATAATCATTTAAAGAAAGTCTACTCTGTCGCTCATCCTATAATTTGTAGGACTGAGGATTATAAGGCAGTCAATGGATATTCAGATAACTTTGATAAGGAATGGATATCTTGTTTTGGAAGAGGTCTTGATTATCATTTCGCTTGGAGACTACTACAGTTAAATAAAGACTATAGATTTATTATGAATCCTAAGGCTGTTGTATTTCACGGTTCATCTTTAACGAGAATTGCAGTAGAAAAAGAAGGACCTAGAAATGTATTTGAATCCAAAACTGGTATACTACCTAAAGACTTTGTTGCTTCTATTAGAAATTTAAAGGAAGTATAATGTTCTCCTTAATTATAGTCACCTGGAATAATCTCCCCTACTTAAAAGTATGTATAGATGCTATTAAAAAGAATAGTGTCTACGACCACGAGATATTAATCCATATCAATGAAGGTCGAGACGGTACAGAAAAATGGGTACAAGACAATGGTTTTACCTACACAAAATCTGATAGTAATGTAGGTTTACCGCAGGGTGCTAATCTTATAAGCGAACATGCAACTAAAGACTTTGTATGTATGATAGATGATGATATATATGTTCTTCCGTATTGGGATGAGTGTCTAATAAATTTTAGAGAAGAACATTTTGAATATGATACCCCTACATGGGTGGCTTCTGTCAGAATAGAGCCTGAAGGCGTTGGAAACCCTAGCGTTATTTCTCCTTTTAACTATGGTAGACTTCCGAACTTTAATGAACAACAATTACTCAGCGATTATCTGAAGCTTCCCAATCCTGGTAATATGGTTGGGGTTCAACAGACTCCTTTATTACTACTACGTAAACATTGAGAACAGGTAGGAGGTTATCCTACCGAATTTGGTAAGGGTATTGGTAGCGAAGAAGGACTTGCTAAGAGAATGTGGGATATAGGATGTAGAAACTACGTAGATGTAGGGTCTAGTCTAGTGTATCACTTTCAAAGGACTTCTACTAAAAAGTTAGACAATTATACATCACACGCACAGAATAGAGAGTTACAATTTAAAAAATTATTTGGAATGACTAGTAAAGAATTTAAAGAGAATAACCTTAACTGGAGACAACCATGGGTCAAAAGATAGAATTCCTTAATTTAGGAGTACAGCCAATAGCCAACAACTATCTCAAGAACTCTCATGCCGACGAGTATTTATATGAGCTAAGAATTCAGTATGATACTGATACACATTTAGTGTCTCTTGCTGACGATGTTCCAAAAGATCTTTTATTCCATGGCGAGTATGCTTATGAATCTTCTAAGTCGTACCCTATGATACAACATTTCAAAGAAAGTGCTGATGCAGCACGACATTTTATACATGATAACGAAAAAGTATTAGAGATAGGTAGTAACGATGGTATATTTATAACTAATTTTAGTAGGGAACAGTCTGTGGCGGTAGAACCGTGTTCTAATTTTGCCAAAGTTACCAACGACAAGGGATATAAGACTTATTCTGAATTCTGGAATACTGAGCTTGCTAGGAAGATCAAGCAGAATGACGGACCTATGAGTGTTATCTTTTCTGCTAACTGTCTTAGTCACATCCCAGATATCCACGAGACCTTCGCGGCTATCAGTATAATGTTAGCCGACGACGGCGTACTTATAATGGAAGACCCTTCGTTACTACAGGTCATTTCTAATTGTTCCTATGATCAGTTTTATGACGAGCATTTCTATGTGTTTTCAGCCACCGCCCTAGATAACATACTAGCTGAACACGGGCTAGGTATATCCAAGATAGAACATCTTCCTGTACATGGTGGTTCTGTTAGATATTACATTACTAAAAACATAGACCGTACTCAGTCCATACTTGAATTTAAAAATATGGAAAAGTTTTTTAAGCTTGACTCCTTAGATACTTATAAATTATTTGCTGAGTCCGTTTCTTTATCTAAACAATTATTAAAAGATCTACTTATTAAAATTAGAGCCGAGAATAATAAAATTATAAGTTACGGGGCCACTGGTAAATCTAATGTTGTTTTTAATTATTGTAAGATAGGTACTGAACTCATCGATTATATAACAGACACTACTAAATTTAAACAAGATAAATATTCTCCCGGGATGCATATTCCTATTATCTCACCAGAGGAAGGCTTCAATGATTCGGTCGATTATGCTTTTCTAGGTGCTTGGAATTTTATTGATGCTATCGTAGCCAAAGAACAGTCTTATAAAGGCAAGTGGATAACACATGTCCCATTCCCTAGGATATATAATGCTTAAAGAAGTAACCAAAGTTTGGGGTCGAGAAGAGTGGCTTGTTAATACTGATCTATATTGTGCAAAATATCTACACATCACCAAGGGAGCACAATGTAGCCTTCATATGCATGTCATCAAAGATGAAACATTCTATCTTATAAGTGGACGCGTAGAGATAGAGATAGATAGCGGAGGGGGTAGTGTTTTCTATTCCTTACCGCAACCTCTTGAGTCTATTAGAATAGAACCGAAAGAATACCATAGATTTAAGGCACTAGAAAACAGTATACTA
>Ga0114918_10000509_pt1 | contig 33714 bp, 32 predicted proteins | sample LantaG_FD_87015 | JGI IMG/M metagenome (GOLD analysis project Ga0114918, IMG submission 87015) | Deep subsurface microbial communities from Baltic Sea to uncover new lineages of life (NeLLi) - Landsort_02402 metaG | ecosystem: Environmental > Aquatic > Marine > Oceanic > Sediment | place...
CACACACACACACTCACACACACACACACACACACACACACACACACACACACACACACACACACACACACACACACACACACACACACACACACACACACACACACAAAACCAAGGTCTACGACCTCCTCTCCGACCTCTCCACCTGGCCCTCGTGGCGCCGCAACCCCTTCTCCGGCTATTTACTGGGAGCGGTGACGGCCGGGGGGAGGGACAGGCTGGGAGTGGGAGACCGCTTCGGGACGATGAGCTCGCCCGCTGCCTGCGGCGTCGTTCCTTTACCCGTGAGGCAGCAGGTGACTCAGGCCGACGGGCGGTCCAAGCTGGCGTGGGAGGACGACGCGGTGTGGGGTCTCGCCGCCGGGAAGAGGTCTTTCAAGCTGGAGCGCGGGAAGACGGAGGTGGTGGTGTCGTCGGCGGCGAGGGGGGAGGAAGAGCAGAAGAAGGAACGCGGTTTTTTCTCGTTTGGCGGCGGCGGCGGCGGAGGAGGCGGCTCCGGCTCTCCGAGGAAGCAGGAGAGGACCAAGGTCACGGTCGAGCACGAGCGCGCCCACGGCGGTCTGCCCGCGGTCCTGGCCCCGGCGTTCGCGATGGAGCGTGCCAATGCGAGGTGGCTGCTGGACCTGAAGAAGGCGGTGGAGAGCAAGAGGAAGCAGGAGGAGAAGGCGCGGAAGCAAAAGGGGAAGAAGTGAGGCGTCGCGTGCGAGAGAGAGAGAGAGAGAACAAGGAAAAAAACCCGTTCTTCACTTTTTATTTCCATTCAATTTTCTCTCTTCTTTCTTCCTTTCTTTTTTCTTTTTTCTTTTTTTGCAAACAAGAACGAAATTCAAGAAGATAAGAGAGACAGAGAGAGCTTATATAAATAAGAAAAGGAGGGGAAAAAGATCAAATCGAAGAAAAGGGAAGCAGCAGTGCTTTGAAGTTTAGGCAATTGTTGTTGTGAAGTTATTTTATTTATTTTTTGGTTTCTCTCTCTCAATTTTTTCTTTCAAAAAAATCAAACCGCAGGGTTGTCAACGACCGCCGTCTCGTCATCCACCCCCTTGTTGTCCCCCGAGTCCCCCTTCGACTCCGTCCTGAACAGTGCCGCCCCCCTCGCGGCCCTGTTGCCCGAGAACTTGCAACCCGCCACGTCTCCCGAAACGTGCGAGTCGTAGAGGCCTCCGCCGAAGGATTTCGCTCGGTTCCCTTTGAAGGTCGAGTCGACGAGGTTGCCCGTCGAGGAGCCGCGGAAGACGCCGCCGCCGAAGGTGGCGGCGTTGTTCTCGAAGACGCAGCCCTTGATGTCGCCGACTGAAGCGGGGGGGGGGGTGGAGTTTTGGAAATGGAGGGAGAGAGAAAGGAGAGAGTGAGTTTTGGAGTTTTTATCAAACGAAAAAGAAAGAAAAAAAACCGACTTTCGGAAAAAGTTTCAAAGAAAAAGTTCCTCGTCAACAACGCACCGACTCCCTGCAGGTAGAGGCCGCCGCCCTTCTCGGACTTGCCGTAGGCGAACTTGTTGAACGAGATCTCAGCGTTGCACTGGTTCATCTCGACGCCGGCCGAGCCCTTGTCGGCCTGGAGTTGGTTTTGGTTTTGGTTTTGATTTTGAGTTTTTTTTTTTGAAAGTGAAGAAACGGAAGAAGAGTGAGTTTTTTTTTGAAATTTCTTCACCGCTGGTCTCTCTTCTCCGCTCTTTGTCTTCTTCTCTCTTCTCGTTTCATTTTCCTCACCGTGTTGTTCACGAAGACGTTGTCCTGGAGGCTGATCTTCTTGCAGGCGTTCTGCCAGACAGAGCCGGCGTTGCCGCCTGTTGTTTCGATTTTTTTTTAAAAGTAGAGTTTTTGAATGACGAGGTGAGTTTTTTTTTCGTCTTCATTTCTCTCTTCTCTCCCTTCTCTCTCTCTTCCCCTTCCCCCTCTTCTCTTCTACCCACCTCTGTTGTTCCTGAAGCTGTTCTCGGTCACGTCCCCGGAGCACTTGGTCTGCCACAGCGCCCCGCCGGCCTTCTTCGCCAGGTTACCCGTCCACGTGTTTTGGAAAAAGGTCGCGCGGCCGCAGTCCTCGACAAAGAGCCCCCCCCCGTTCTTGGCGGTGTTGAACAGGATCGAGCTGTTGTAGATCTGCAGGACCGTAGCGTTGACGGCCGCGACGCCGCCCCCTTCACCGCGAGACGTGTTGTTCAGGAAGGTCGTGCCATTGATGATAAGAGACGAATTTTGGATGTTGATCGCGCCGCCCTGCCCGCCGCCGTTGTTGGTGAACATCGAGTCGAGCACGCGGATGATCGACGAGTCGTTGGCATACAGCGCCCCGGCCGCGGAGTTGTTGCAGGCGACGAAGGTGGAGTTGACGATGGAGGCCCTGGAGTCGGCGAAGGCGATGGCGGCCTTGCCCTGTTGACGAGAGTTTTTTTTTTTTTTAAAGATTAAATTTCGAAAGAGAAAAGAAGAGAGGTGAGCAACGGAAGACCTCCTTTTCTCGTCTTCTACTTTTTCTTTTTCTTTTTTTCCCCCCTTTTCTCCGAAAACCCTAAAAAATCAAACTCTCTTCCTCCTTACCATGTAGTTCAGGTTGACGAAGAACGAGTTCTCGATCATCACATCCTGTCCCCTGATCTCGATCGCTCCCCCGGGCAGCTGCACTTCTTTGATGTACTCGACGCCAGAAAAGTTGCCCGCAAACGGAGCGAACGCCGGGCCGGCGTGCATGACTAATGGCTTGGGCCCCCTGCAGGCGATGTAGGCGGTGAGCAAGGGCCTGTTTCCGGGGTTGAGGGAGCGGCGTCCTCCCGAGGCCGAGGTGAGGATGTTGTCGGCGGTGGGGCCTGTGTTGTTGGAGTGGAGTGGGGGAAGTTTTGGAAGAAAGAAGAGAAGAGGTGGAAAGAGAGAGAGGGTGAGCGAAACAAACGACGACGACGACGAGGAAGAGCGAAAGAGAGAGAGCAGCGCCATCGTGCTCGCGTCTTCGATGAAAAAAGGGGACGAATCCTCTCGACACCAATTGCTGGCTCGCTCTCCTACCTTTCGATCCAAAACCCGCGGTCGACAAGAGAAAACATTCGTGTCCATTTCGACGGAAGAGAGAAGAGGCAAAGAAGGCGAGGAAGCAATGCAAACGAGGGCGCGAAGGGAGGCAGCATTGACAGAATCGCTAGCCAAAAAAAAAGAAAAAAGGCGCGCCTCCTTGATTGCTTTGATTGCATCAATAATCCCTATCGCTCTCTCTCTCTCCGAACTCCATTCACTTACCCTGCAGGACCATCTCGCAGACCGTGTTGGAACCAGAGTCCTTGACGGACTTGAGCAGCGAGCCCGCCACGTAGCGGTCCACGAGCGGCAGCCCCTCGTCGTTGAGGATCTTCTGGCCCGGCTCGTATTTCGTCGCCAGCTGCGTTTTGGGGCGCAGGCCCTGGGGCTCCTCGGAGGAGCCTCCCGCGTCGGCGACGGCGGAGACGGCAGCGGGAGCAGCAGTGACAGGCGCGGCAACGGTAGCATCGTCGGCCACGGGGGCGGCGACAGCGCGGCGGGGAGCGACGGGAGCAGCGGCAGCGTCCGCATCGGGCTCGGCGACCGACGCCCGCTTCCTCGGCGCCGGTGCATCCGCGTCGGGTTCCGAATAGACCGCCTGCGCGGCGGCCCCGCCCGTCACGAGCAGCACGGCCGTCGCGAGGAGCAGCGCGCGCGAGCGCATGGTCGACATCGGAGAGCGTTTACGGTGCCAATTCGGTGTCGGAAAAAAGGGATTGATGGGGAGATAGCTCCAAGGCGAGAGCTTTCTTTCTCTTTTTTTTCTTCGGTTGTGATTTCTCTTCGGCGCTGACCTCCTAGACCTCCTCGACCTCGACCCTCTCTTCTTTTTCAAAAAAACTTGCAAGCGCGCGCAAGAGCGATTTACTGTTACACAAAATAATACACCAAACAAATCTTTCAGTCGGGCCATGCCGCGAGCAGCTGCTCCACGGAGCGCGAGTGGCGGCGAGGAGGGGGAAGAAGAGAGAAAGGCGGCGGAGGAGCGATCTGCCGTTCCTCTTCTCCTTGCCTCACTCCTTCTCTTTCTTCCTCCTCCTCCGCCTGCAGCGCCCGCAGCCTCGCTGCCAGCCTCTCGCCCACCGCTGCTCCCCCATAAGTCACGCCAACGAAGGAGGGGAGGAACCCCTCGAAAGAAGGAGAGGAAGAAGGGTTCGAGGAGCCCGAGGGCCCCTTCCATTCCCCTCCTCCTCCTCCTCCTCCTCCTCTCTCGCCGCCGTTGCCTCGACTCTTCCTCCGCCTCTCCCACCTCCCGAGCGCCACCGTCAGCAGCTCCGCCACCGGCCTGGCGTCGTAAGGGGGAACGCAGGGCCTGAAGTCTCGCTGCTGATGCTGCTGTTGGGGAGCAGGAGAAGGGGAAGATACAACAAGAGCAGCGGAAGCAGCAGCAGCACTCTTCTTCGCCGCCTTCCCGCGCGCCCTCGCCGCCGCCCTCACGGCAGCGACCGCCGCGGCGTCCGGGAGGCCGAGCGCGACGGTCTGTCGTCCTCCTGGGTCCCTCGGAGAAGGAGAAGGAGAAGGAAAAGAAGAGAGCGAGTCCACGAGCAGGGAGCCGCGCGTCTTTCCCCTCCCTTCGCAGCGGAAGAGCAGCAGCGAAGAGGAGGGAGAAGAGGAGGAAGAAGAAGCTCCGCCGGCGCCGGCGCCGGCGACGGCGGCGGAGCCGCAGCAGCTCGAGCGAGAGAGCTCGCCCATCTTCTTCTTCTCCCTCTCTGTCTTCAGCTCGAGCATCTCCCTGGGAGGGGCCGTCACCGTCGTCGCGGCGGAGAGCGGGCGCCACGAGAAAGAAGAGTGAGAAGCGCCTCCCCTTTCTTCGTTGCTTTCGGCGTCGACGACGATGACGACGCTTCCTCCTCCTCCTCCGCTCGCTCCGCTTCCTCCTTCCTCGGGCCGCAGCCTCGAGCTTCGCGCCCCGCGCTCAAACGCGCAGCAGGTGGCGATACCGCGCGAGTCGACGGCTAGCACTGAGCCGCGAGTCGAATGAAAAGAGGAGGAAGAAGAGGAGGGCGAAAGGGAGATCGAGAGCGTCGTTATCGGCGACGCGGCGGCGCTTTCACTTCCGCTCCCGCTTCCGCTTCCGCGCAGCTTCCACGAGGCCAACGCCGCCGCGGGCCTCCTCGAGTCGTAGAGGAGAACTTCCCGCGCGTCCGTGGCGACGGCGAAGAGATGCGAAGAAGAAGAAGAAGAAGAAGAAGGAGAGGTACAGAGAGCGGTGGCGAGCCCCCCACTCGGGAGGAGCGACGAAGAAGAAAGAGAAGAGCAAGAAGAAAGAGAAGACGAAAGAGAAGAGCGAGAGGAGCTTGGCGGCGCCCTCAGGTCGACCAGCGCCACGCGCCTCCCTTCGGCCGACAGCAGCGCGTGCGGGTGATTGCGCAGCCAGCTCAGGTGCAAGTGCGGGCAGGGCGGGGCCCAAGGGACGGAGGAGCAGCCGCAGGAGAGCGGCGAGGAGGAGGGAGAGGTTTTCGCGGCGACGAGCCGAGCAGCGAGTGGCCGGAAGGAAGAAGAGGAAGAAGAGGAAGGAAACGGCGGCAGCAGGAGCGTTGAAGCCGCCTCCTTCGCGAACGGTAGCGCCTCGTAGATCGCTCCCCCTCGCTCTGTCGCGAACGCGAGCTGCACCGGAGAGGAAGAGGAAGAGGAGAAAGGACTCGAAGCGGAGAGAGCGACAGCCGAAATCCTCTCAGCCGCCTGCAACGCCAAGGTTTCCGTTTCCCTTCCTTCTCTTCCTCCATCGACGCTGCTGCTCCCCCAGGTCTTTCCCACGGCATTGTAATCGTAGAAGGAGGGCTCGTTCAGGCTCATGGCGTGTAGAGAGAGCCAGTGAGAGGCCACGACGGCGAGGAAGGCGCGCGGGTTTCCGTCGCTTTCTTCTTCGCCGGCCGAAGCGGCGGCGGCGCTGGCGCGGGAAAGCGGCAGCCCGACTCCTGGGAGCCGCAGCGTCTGCAGGCAGGCAGGGACTTGTTTCTGCTGCTCGTCGTCTTCATCGCTAGAGTCTTCCTCTCCTGATTCGGATTCGTTTTCGCTGCTGCTGCTGCTGCTAGCTCCGTCGGAGGGCCAGGAGCCCGCGGAGTCTTTGTCGTCGTCGCCGTCGTTTTCTCGCCTCTCCTTCTTCCCCCGCCGCTTCTTCTCCTCTCCTCGTGCTCCTGCTCCTGCTCCTGCTCCTGCCGCTCCTCCGCTCGTCTTTCGCCTCCTCGCAAACCGCAGCACCACCACCTCTGCCTCCTGCCCTATCTCCCCGGCAGGTCGAATGCAGAGGACGTCGTCGCCCTGGCCGTGGCGGCAGCGGACGGCCGCGACCGGGGGAGGAGGAGGAAGTGAAGAAGTCGAACTCGGAGGAGCTGCTGTTGCTGTTGTTGTTGCCGTCGCTGCTCCTCCTCCCGGCAACGAGCAACCCGCCTCCTCGACCAGCAGAGACCGCACCAGCGCCCGAGGAAGCATCAGCAGCGAAGCGGCAGAGGGGAAATCGGCGTTCGATCCGCTCCAAGCGCGGGCGTCTGCCTCCAAGGCGTCGAGCGCTTCGTCGGCGTTGAGGAGGGAAGCTCCTCCTTCGTCTTCGTCGTCGTCTCCTTCGAGAAACGTCCTCCTCTTCTTCTCCTTCCTGCTCCTCCGCGCCGCGACGCTCGCGCTCCAGCGCGCCTGGAGCTGCGTGCCCGCCTTGAGCGAGCGGGAGCGAGCGGGGCGGGTGACGCTGTTTCGTTGTGAGCGTTGAGGTTTTTTTTTTTTAAAGTTGCAGAAAGGTTGAGCTGGATTTCCTTCGACACCGATTCCACCTTTCGTTCTCCCCTCTCTTTTCCCTTCACCCGTCTTCTCTTACCCTGGACGCAGCATCGAAGGTCTTGTGATCCCGCTGGTGGTCGCAGGGACGACATAGGGGGCCAGGGCGCGGGGGAGCACGGGCGCCGAATGTGTCGTCGTCGTCACCGTCATGTCGTCGCCGTCGCCTGGCATTTCGTTCGCTGCAGCGGCGGCGGCGTCGTTGCCGCCGCGCTCCATTGCGCCTTATAAAGGCTTCTTTTGCCACTCCTCTATTCACAGCAGCAAAGAGACGTAAAATAACTCTGTCATCGCAATAAAGGATGAATAGACCAATCGACACAGAGGGGGAGAAAGCGGGGCTAGTAAAAGATTGGTTTTTTGAAAGAGAGAAATGAACCTACCAACAGGGGAGGCGCCATCAGATGGCTTTTTTTTTTGGTTTTGCAATTTTTTTCGAAAAAAACTTCTCTACTCTCTCTCTCTCTCTCTCGCGCGCGCGCACGCTCGCGTTCAAGGCAGCAGGCTGGGCATAGCCAGCGCCGCGTCCCCCGTGTGCGAGTTCGCCTCGATCTCGTCCGCGGGGTCATAGCCCCGCGGGCGCGCGTGGCTGTCTGCCGCCGCGGCGGACCCCCCTCCTCCCCTCCTCGAGCTCCCGCCGCCGCTCTTGCCGCCGTTGTTGTTGCGGGTTGTTCTCGGAGCGGGGGAGACCTCGCTGCTTCCTCCGTCCGCGGCCGAAGAGTCCGAGGCGACGGGGGCAGAAGAATAAGCGATGGAAGCAGCAGCAGCCGGCACCACCGCAGCCCCGTCGGGCCAATCCCCGGACTCGATCCTGGATTGGGACAGCGGGATGAACGAATGGGCGTTGCTGCCGGCCTCGGGTGCCGCGTTGGGGTCGAGGAAGTGGCGCCGGGGCACTGGGGGAGCGCTGTCGTCGCCGCTGCTGCTGCTCCTGCTGCTGCTCGCGGCAGCGGCGGCGGCTGTGGGCCTCTCCTCGCCCGCTCCCGCGGGCGTGGCGTACCCGGGCCTGCGCGGCGCCGGGGCGGCGGAGGCGGCGGCGGGCTTGGCTGCTGCTGCTGCGGCGACAGGAGCCGTTGCCGTCGTCGCCGCCGCCGCCGTTGCCGCCGCTTCGTCGTCCGCGGCCAGCGCCGGGGGCACGACAGCGTCGGCGTCCACGGGACCAGCAGCGAAAGCAGCTTCGACGGGGGAGGCCCACGCCGCCTTTTTGGGGACGGGAGCAGCGGCGGCAGCGTCAGCGTCGAGGGGGCCAGCAGCGGCGGCGACGACGGCGGCGGCTTCGGCGAAGCCGCTCTTCGGCCTCGCGGCCGTCGATACCGCAGCCGCGGCCCCCGCAGTGGCTTTGGACGGCGAAGACACAGGCACAGCGGCGACGACGGTTTTCGCGACCGGAGCAGGGGCAGGGTCCGCGACGAGGAGGGAGCCGTCGCCTCCGTAGTAGGGGTCGTCGGGCGACGGTCCGTCCTCTCCGTTGGGCGGCGGAGAGGAAATCGCCTCCGGGGCGGCGGCGTCTTCGCCTCTTTTTCCAGCTGCTGCGGCAACAGGAGCCGCAGCAGCAACGGAATCGACGACCTTTTTGGGAGCCTGCTGAGGCGGCGGCACGGCAGCGCACCCGACCTCGGCGAACGATAGGGAGTTCGGGTTCTTCGGCGCCGTCGGCGGGTTGCAGCGCAGGGCGACGGCCTTCTTCGAAACCTCCTCGCTTCCTCCTCCTCCTCCTCCTCTCTTCAGGCTCACGCTGTATCCCGTGGCCGGGTCGGGCGCGAAGGGAGGGTAGTCAGTCATCACGAAGGTGGCTCCCGAGCGCAGCACGGCCTCTGCCCTCGAGGGCGAAGGAGGCGAAGCAGAGGAAGCAGAAGAGCCCGCGCTCTCGACGCCGGCAAAGTCGGCCGACGCCTTGACGAGGAACGCAGACCTCGCCGCGGTCGAGATCGCGTCTTCCCACTTGCTCAGCACCTTCGCCGGGGCAGCCACTGGGTTGCCCACCTGGTCCACGGCGATGGCCTTGGGGGCCAGGTCCAAGAACAGAGTGTCGGGCCCGGCGGCGTCCTGGGAAGGGGCCGCTGCAAACGCAGCCTGCTTTCCTCCCGCGCCGCCTCCTCTCTTCGTCTTCGCCATCGTCTCGGCGTAGAGGGGCGCGTGCTTCCCCACGACGACGACCAGGATGCGACCCCTCATCGCGTCGACGTCGGGCCAGCCGCGGCCCCCGCGGGCCAGGACGTTCCGAGCCAGCAGGGAGCCCGAGCTCATGTTGGAGGCGGTTCTGAGGTCCTCTGGCGTGAAGAGCGTCGCAGAAGGAGGAGAAGAAAGAGCAACTGCAGCTGCTGCTGCTTCAGTCTCGTTGCTGCTGCTGCCACTCTTCAGGTCCTCAACCCCCCCCGCCCTCTTGCCTCCGAGGGCGGCCCTGATCTCCTCGTCCAGGGCCACCAGAGCAGCGGCGTCGATCCTGGGAGGGGAAGTCAGGGAGGTAAACCCCGCGGAGAGGGTGAGCTCCTTGAGGAGCTCGTCGAAGGTCGACGAGGTTGAAGAAGAAGTTGAAGCCGCTTCCGCTGCTGCTTCCGTGCTGTTTCCTTCGCTGCTGCTGTTGGAAACCACAGCTGCCTTGGTAGAAACGACAGCTGCTGTTCCTCTTCCTTTCTTCCCCACTCTAGCGACGTCGCTTCCTTTGAAAAGAGCTTCGTCCCTCGGCTCGACGAAGACGACGACCGGCGAGTGGCCCGGCGACGCGTCCGACCATCCCTTCAGGTCGGCGAGGCAGATCGACAGCGTCGCGCAGACCGAAAGGCCGTCAAAGTCCGGGTCGGCGAAGACCTTGAAGTGGCGCGGGTTGGAGTCCATGAGGGCGGACGTGGAGGCGGCGGAGGCGGCGTCGCCGCGGCCGCGGCGGTCGCCTCCCGAGGAGGCACCGCCGAGCTTCGGCGCCGCCCAGCCCGAGCTGTAAAGAGAGGAAGAGGAAGAAGAGTTTCCGTTTCCGACTCCGTCTCCCCACGCGTCGAGATGGAAGGCCCTGATCCCCTTCTCCGCTTGCTCGGCAAGGGGCTCGCGCGTGACCGGAGAGAGGATCTGCGCGAGCGAAGCGGCAGCGGCAGCGGCAGCGGCAGCAGCAGCAGAAGAAGAACCGGGATTGTCGTTGTTGTTGCTTTTGGCAAGCAAGGCGTTGGCGCCGTCCTTGGAGCGGAGGAAGGCCGTGGCTGCCCTCGGGGGGGCGACGCGGTAAGAGCGGTGCGTCCCCAGGTACTGGAGCTGGAAGGGCTTCGTTCCGGAATCGCGGGGCAGGTCGTCGAGGGCGCGGGAGGCTGCCGCTGCCGCCGCGGCCTCGGCGCGGGAGGAGGCCAAAGCAGCGTCGGCCTTGGCCCTGGCCGCCTCGGAGAGGGCGGGCGACGGGGCAGGGGCGGGAGCCGGGTTTTTCTTCTTGGCTTCCGCGACGGAGGGGGTGAGAGCCAAGAGGGCGACGAGAGCGACGACGAGCAGGGCGAAGCCGCGCCTGACTCTGTCGGTCGAGGTCATCGTTGTTGGCGGCGAGGGACCTGGAAGAAGAAGAGAAAGAGAAGAAGAAAGAAGGAGGTTGAGTTTTTTCGGCGCTGATTGATTTCGAATCGAGACGACGAGGGGGAAGTAGAAAAAGAGCGAAACATGGACGCGCTTTCTTCGCGACAAAGCACTTTGTTCTGCAATTATTTGCCCTGTTCAGCAAAGGGAGACTGTTTGTCGTCCGAGGGTACAGAATGATCGCGATTTGAACGAGGCGCAGCGACGCTAGGGGAGGGGAAGGAGGAGGATTGAATGATGGAAGCGATGGCCAGCTCGATTCGGTTGAAGCAAAGCAGCAGCAGCGCCGTCGTCGATGCTCTTTCTATCTCTCGCGAAGAATTGCGATGCGTGCTTACCGCTGCGCGCGCACTAGTCTCGGAAGCCCAGTATCAGAGAGATATAAAGAGATATCCTCAGAGCGCGGAAGAAAGCGCCGTTCCCCTCGATGAACGAGGAGAAAACTAGCTCAACGAAAAGCGATGGGTTTTGAAACCTCGTCGCGAACGAAAAAAAAAAACAAAAAAAAACGCTCTCTCTCACTGCCTCTCTTCGACCTTTTTTCACTTGGCTTGCTTCAGAAGACAGGGCGCGCTCTCCTCCGTAAACGCCGTCTCTTTGAGCTCTCTCCCGTCAACTTGCTCGAGTGTGTACGTCTTCTCTCGTTCTATGCACGCTCCGCGCTCGTTAAAGACAAAGCTTGGTCTCGACGAGACGCCAATTCACCAAAAAAACGCGAGCAGCAAAAAAAAAGAGAAAAAACGCGGCGGCGGCAGTTTCACCGCCTTTCTAGCCCCCTCAAAAACTCACCTTTTCAGCCCTTGCTTCCATCTTCCAACCACAAAAGACGGTACTAACGACCCTTGAGACCAGGAAACGAGCAATGGCGGACCCACGGCGGTGGCAGAGGAGGAAGAGAGGCAGGCGGCATGGCAGCGATGTTTCGTTGTCGGTGGTGGCGTCGTCGCCCGCCGCCAAGCTCTCGCTCCTCTCGCTCATTCTGCTCGTCGCCTTCGCGCCTCCTCCTCCCTGCGCCCGCGCCCAGCCCTTCACCATCAACACGTCCACAAACGAGGTCTCGCACATCCCCTGGATCAATGAGGACGCGGTCGTGGCCAACCAGGTAAGAGGAGAAGGGGTTTTGAATTGGGCATTTGAAAAAAGAAAAGCTGAGGGAAGGCATGCGGCAGTCACAAGACCTCTTCTTCTTACTTTGACCTCCTCAACCTCTCCTCTTCTTCTTCTCTCCTTCTTCTCTTCTTCCGCTCCTCCCTCCTCCCACCTAAAACAACAACAACAACCAGAACGTCCCCACAAACTACGGCTCCACGCTCATGAACAACGTCCAGTCCGGCTCCCTCAACGCCCCGCGCACCGCCATCACGGGCTCGCAGGACAACTTCTACGAGAGCTGCCCGAGCCAGGCCGCGCGCCTCGCCCTGCCCGGAGCGCCGTGCGCCGCGGCGATGGAGGCGCTCAAGGAGTTTTCCGCCGGGCTGGCCACGGCCGAGTGCCGCATCGTCGGCCTCGCCATGAGGTCCCAGCCGGGCATCATCCCCCCGGACTGCTGCCCCGCCCTGCGGCAGTTCGTCAGGGACGGGTGCGCCTGCGACACCGCCACGCGCTTCGTCGCGCCGGCGGCCGCAGTCAAGATCATCGACCTCGTCGCCGCCGTCCGGGTCGCGCAGGTCTCGGTCTGCGCCACCGACGAGTACGGCGGCGCGATCCCCAACCCGTGCCGCAACATCGTCAGCTGCGAGGTGAACGCCCTGCAGGGGCAGGTGCTTCCGACGCCGGCGCCGAGCAGGCTGCTGTCGACGGGGACGACGGGCAAGCCCCCCCCGGCCAAGGCGCCGGCCGCGCCCGGGTCTGCGGCGGCGGCGGGAGCGGCGGGAGCGGCGGCAGTGGCGAGCGCTGCCGCGCAGCCGAGGCCTGCGGGGGCCGGGGCCGTCCCGAACGCCGTCGACGGCGACGGCGGCGGTCCCTCTCACGTTGTTCCCGAGAGGGTTGGCATCCTGGGACACCCGATGGAGAGGGTGGAGAAGGCCGAGGGAGCAGCTGGAGGAGCGAAAGTGGCAGCGGCGGCGGCGACGACCGCTGCTGCTGCTGCTGCTGCTTCTCCCTTCGTTGTTCCCGCCGCTCCCGCGACCGCTACCGCTCTCCCGGCGACCAACGCCGCGGCTCCCAGGACCGATCCGGCTCCTGTCGCTCCTGCCGCTGCTGCCGTCGCTGCTGTTGCTCCGGCGACCGCCGACACTGCTGCGCCCGCCGCGCAAAAGCCTTCAGCTGCCGCCGCCGCTTCTTCCTCGGCCGCTGCCACCGTTGCCCCTCCGCAGCAGCCCGTGCCCCCTCAGGGCGCCGGCGTGCTCCGCCAGGTATACAAGCAGCAGCAGCAGAGAGAGAGGCACGTGAGGCCAGACGGGCCGCCGGAGCCCCCTCCTCGCCGCCGCAAGGGCGGAGACAGCGACGGAACCCGGAGAAGGAGGAGCCTCCTCCTCCAGCTCGAAGAGGCGGAACCCGCCGCCTCTTCCACTCCCACCTCCGGCGACCTCGACCCGGCCACGCTCTTCGCCGAGGACGAGGGAGAGCCCCTAAAGCCCGAGGAGGCGGCCGCGATCCAGGCCTCGGCCGACGCCACGGCGGCGGTGCTGGCAGGGACGATGACGCCGACACCGCCGCAGCGGCCGCCGCAGCGGCCGCCGCAGCCGCCGCAGAAGCCTCCTGCGCCGCAGCCGCGTTTGGCGAAAATGACGGACCCCGACCCCACGCCGCCGGCGACGAAAGCAGCAGCTCCTGCAACAGCAGCTACTGCGGCGGGATCCTCAAGCAACAACCCCGTCCCCGTCGCCGCTGTCGTCTCCGAGGGGGGCGTCGTCGCCTCTTCGAACCCGGGGAAGCTCTCTCGCGTGACCGACAGCGCTGCCGCATCCGCCGCTCCTGTGGTTCCCGCTCCCGGCAAGCTCTCCCGCCTCAACGAGCCCACGCCCAAGCCCACACCCAAAGCCGTCGCTGCCGCCGCTGCCGCTGCCGGTGCTCCCTCGGCGGCTGCTAAAAAGATGGCCCCGGCGCCGGCGCCCTCGTCCAAGGCGGCAGTGGTGCCGACGCAGGCCGGCTGGCTGGGGGCGGTGCCCTTACCTACCAAGCCGGCGCCGACGCCGAAGCCCGTTGCTCCTGTCGCCGGCGTCGTCGCTGCAGGAGGAGCTGTCGTCGCCAAACCGGGCAGCACCGCGCCCGTTACCGCTGTCGCCAGAGCGCCCGCGGCAGCCAAGAAAGAGGTCCCGATCGACTGGAAGTGGGGCCCGCACCCCGCCAAGTGGTTTGCGTCGTGGCCGCGCGTCAAGAAGAACGGCGAGATGCAAAAGTTCATCAAGACACCGGGCGTGGGGAACTTGCCCGACCCGAACCCTTACTACGTGCCGAACGCTAAAGAGCAGGCGATCATCGACAAGAAGGCGGCCAAGATACCTGCGTGAGTAATATTAGAGGAGGAGGAGGAGTTGGAGTTTTTTGCGGGGGTCGAGCGCGAGAGAGAGCGAGAGAGAGGACAAACAAAAAAACTCACTCTTTCCCCCCTCTTTCTTCCGACTTTCAATTCTCTCTCTTCTACTACAACTAAAAAACACCACCACCACCACCAACAACAACAACATTCTCCATAGCTGGACCAAGTACGAGGAGAAGGAAAAGGAAAGAGAGGAGAAAGGCATCCTGAAGCCCTTACACCTCTTCACGAAGGACGCGCCGCCTCCCGGGAAGCTCAACCCGATGAAGGCGCTGATCGCCCCCACTACTAGAAAGTACATCGAGGGCTTCAAATGGGTACGAAGTAGAGGTTTTTGACGGGGCTTAGAGAGAGAAAGAGAGAGAGAGAAAGAGAGAGATAAAGAAACGGAACGGAACTCACCTCTGTCTCTCTTTCGTTTTTTTTCAAATTTTCAAAAAAAACAAAAACCAAAAAAAACTTTTATCAAAAACATTTTTCAACGACAGGAGACCGAGGACGAGTACCAACTGCGGAAAGAAACGGAACCCATCAAGAAGGAAAACCACAAGCGCTACGTGCACGGCCTGGCTCCCATCCCCTTGCCGGGAGAGGTCGTCACGCCTCCCTCGGCCGCACCAAAGTCGACGGCGGCGAGGGCTGGCGTCGTCGCGGGCCCGAGCGGGGCTCTCGGTGCTTTCCCCCTGGCGGGCCCGCAGGCCGGGGGCAGCAAGGCGATGGCGCCGGCGGGGAAGGCGCCGGCGCTGGCCCCGGCAAAGACGCCGGCGAAGGCCCCGGCGAAGGCCCCGGCGGTCGCGCCTGTGGTGGCGGGGGCGAAGGCGCCAACGGCAGCAGCAAAGCCCGCTGCTGCCGTCGCCGCTTCGCCTCCTCCTCCCCCTCCTCCGCCGGCAAGTCCCGCGGCTCCCGAGACCGCGGGAAGGCTCTCCAGGCTCACCGACCCTGCCCCGGCCTCCCCCGGCTTACCCTCTCCCCCTCCGCCCGTCCCGGCGGGCCCCCCGGGCAAGCTGACAAGGCTCGGGAGCAGCGATGGGGACTCTGCTGCCGCGGCGGCGGCGGCCTGGACCATTGCCAAGGTCCAGGCCGCCGGGGACGACGAGGGAAAGGTCGATTCTTCTCCTGCCGATTCCGCTCCTCGTGGCCCGCCGCAGAGGCCTCCTCGGAGGAGCCGGCACCACGACGGGGAGAACAGGAAGAAGAGGCGGCGGAATTAGAGAAAGAAAAGAGAGAAAAGAGAAGAGTAAAGAAGAGAGAGAGAGAGAGTTTTTTTTTTTTTTTTTGCGTGTGTGAAACTGCCTTTTTTTTCTCCATTCCGTAACAAAAACCTCTCCCTTACTCCTTGCTCGTCACCACGAACAGCGCCAGCACCCCGATCAGCACGTACTTCACCGCGGGATAATCGTTCATCACGATCGTCACCCTGCCGACGTGAGGCAAAAAGCCGACGACGCGTCCCATGACGTGCTCGCTGCCTCGGAGCCACCGCTGGCCACGGGCGTAAAGAGCACGGTCGTCGCCCCAGTTGTTATCTCCCTTGGTCAGCAGGAAGGGGCCGCCCGTGGACTGTTTTGGTGGTGGTGGTGTGTTGTGATTTTGAAGAAGGAAGAGAGCGAAGTGAGAAATAAAGAAGAACAAGAAAGAAGAAAGAAGAAAGAAGAAAGAAGAAAGAAGAAAGAAGAAAAGATTTTTTTTTACCTTGATCTCCGGCTTCCCGCTCTTCTCGTTTATGCTCTCGACGGTTCCCGTGCGCATCAGCTCGCCGCCGTCGTGGACCTTGATGACGCGGTGGACGATCGGGATGTCTGTTTTTTTGGAATTTGAGTTTGGAAAAAAAGGGTGAGAGTTTTTTCCCCGGAAAAAACCCGAAACGCGAAAAAATCAAAACTCTTTTTTTCCTTCATCTCACCTCGGCCCCCGATATTGAACACGACGATGTCGCCCGAGTTGAGCGGCGGGCCCTTTTGCGCCGAAGACAGAAACAAGATGTCCCCTCGGTGGAACCCTGGCTCCATCGAGCCCGAAAGGACGACGACGACCTTGAGAAGAGGAAAGAGGAAAGAAGTGAAAAAGAGAGCGAGGGTGAGTGTCGGGTTGTTTTTTTGTTCACTTCTCCCTTCTTTCCTTCCAAAAAAACAACAGCGAGACCAACTCACCGGCGACTCCGAGCCCGTGAAGAGGATCAGAGACTTCCAGATCATCAGCGCCGAGGTGATGATGAGGCCTGCAGGTTGGTGAAGAGAGGGGAGAGGGAGGGAAAGCGGAAGGTGAGAGTGAGGGAGGTTGTCAAAGAAGGTCGAGGAGGAGGTCGAACGAACGAACGATCGATCGATGTTCTTCGCCACCATCTCAAACTTTTTCCGCACCTAGGTTGACCGCCTGTAAGAGCAGGTGTTTGAATCCCACGCCGCTCAGGTCCCCAAACACCGCCTCTGCTCCCTTGTGGAGGAGGGCCTTGCATTTGGCGCCGAGGGAGGTGGGCGCGGCTGCTGCCTTTTTCGAGGCCTTTTTCGGCGTCGACGATGCTGATCGAGGAGGCATTGAGTCGATCGGTCGAGAAAGAAAGAGCTTTGCAGAGAAAAAGGGGCGCAGCGTGCTTTTCCTCTTTCTGAATTGGTCGTGGGCGTCGAGATCTGTGGTGCACGAGGAGGAGAATTGGGGGATGCGAGGGGCTGGGAGCGGAGCAGCAGCGAGAGATGGAAAGGAGAGCTCTTGTTTTTTCCCCTTCGTTTGTCGAAAAATGAAAAAAAAAACGCTCACTTTTTTCTTCTCGTCCAACTCATCAAAAAGAAAAAAAAGAAAAGAAAAAAATGGACCTCGCCTCCGAGCGCCCCCTTCCGGCGCATTTGGCCTCCGTCGTGCCCGACCCTGGCCGCCCGCGCGTCGACGAAGCCCCCTCGCTCGAGAAGCCAAACCCAGAAAAGTAAGAGAGAGAGGAAAGGTGGTGGAGAGAAGAGAGTGGCGGCCCCCCTTTTCTCCTTCCCTCACTTGTGCCCTCACTCAAAACGAAAAAAAAAAAACAACAGGACCCCGCGCAACAGATCGGTGCTCCAAGCGCACGCCGCCTTCTTCGACTTCGACGGCGACGGCATCCTCTCTCTGTCGGACACCTTCAAGGGGATGCGCGCCACGGGCTTCAACGTCGTCCTGGCGGCGCTGGGCACGGCCATCATCCACGCGTCTTTCTCGCTGCCGACGACGCCGCATGTCGAGGTGCGCCTGCCTTGGTTTTTGAACTTCTCTCGCCGCCGCGGGACTCAGAGCGAGCAGCGGCAGAACCCTACGCTCTTCTCGCTGCGCCTCCCGGACCCTTTCCTGCGCGTCTTCATCTCCAACGTGCACAAGGGCAAGCACGGTTCCGACTCCGGGACCTACGACACGGAAGGGAGGTGAGACGAGAGGCGGGAAAGGGCTTTTTTTTTGGAGAAGTTTCTTTTTGGCCGTCGAAGAGAAAAAAGAAAAGAAAAAAACTCACTCTTTTCTCTTCTCTCTCTTTCTCTCTCTTTCACAATCATCATCGTCACCCCAGGTTCGTGCCCGAGCGCCTCGAGGAGTGCTTCTCCAAGTATGCGGGCAAGGGAGACGCCTCCTCTTCTTCCTCTCCTTCTTCCGTCTCGATGACTCCCGTGGAAGTCGCCAAGAAGAAGGCCGCCGCCGCCGCAGCCTCGCTCACGCTCGACGAGACCAAAGGAAAAGCCTCGGCCGGCTCCGTCGTCGACGTCGGCCCTCGCGACTCGCTCACCTGGGCCGACATCCGCCTCATGCTGAAGGGCAACCGCGCGCTTTTCGACCCCTTCGGAGCCACGGCGGCAATCCTGGAGTGGGGCGGGTTGTTCTGGCTCGCGGCGCAGCGGCGCGCGTGCGACGGCCGCTTCGTCGTCACTCGCGAGAGGGCGCGCGCCGCGGCGGACGGGACGCTGTTCGCGGTGCTGAAGGCGGACCGCGAGCTCGCGATGGCGGACGCGAAGAAGAAGAAGGAGGAGGTTGGGGGGAGGTCGAGGGGAGGAGGAGGGAAAGCGGCGACGACGCCGGCGACGGCAGCGAAGAAGAGGTCGTCGCCGGCGGAAGCGGGAGGCGCTCCGCCCTCCTCTTCCGCCGGCAAAGGCATCCCCGCCGGGCGCCGCACGCCGCCGCCGGCGACGAAGGTTGACCTTGCTGATCCCTCCTCGCACCCAGCGTCGGCGAAGAAGGCGCAGTGAAGAATTCAAAAAAGAAAAGGAGAAGGAGAATAGAGAAAGAGAGTAGAGAGTTTCGCAGTAGCAGCAGCACAAAAAAAAACGCATTTTTTTTCCTTCGCCAAAATCCATCGTTGAGAGAGAGAGTTTCGTTCGTTGAGTGTTTCTCTGTTTGTTTTACAAGTGCAGTTAGAGTTTCTTTGGAAAAGAAAGAACAAGAAAAGAGAAAGAACTTCAAAGCGCCGCGGGGCGCAAGTCTCTTCCCTCTTCTCTCTCTTCTCTCTCTTCTCTCCCTCCTCCTTCGTCCCTCCCCCTCGCCGCCGTCGCCGCCCTCCCTCGCTCCCTGCCCCGCGCGTACGCCTGCCACGCCTCCGCCGCCCTAGCCACGGCCGCGGCGCGCAGGGCCGCCGCGGCGACTCCCCCCGCGCGCCCCAGCGCTGCCGCGGCGGCGCGGGACTCGGGCGTGGCGAGCAGCGACGACAGGAAGGCGGCCGGGCTGGCGCCATCGCTCCCCTCGGCGGCGGCGGCTGGAGCGGAGCGGGGAGCGGCGCAGCGGCGACGAGGAGAGGCAGCAGCGGCGGCCGAAGTCCTTCCCGCAGCAGCACTCGCCGCCGCCTCGCAGTGCCTCCGCAGCGCCTCCCTGTAGGTAGCCAGCGAGTGCTCGGACCTCGCCCTGGCGATGGCGGCGGCGGCGCTGGCCGCGGCCCAGGGCCTGGAGCCGCTGAGGTGCGCCGCCGCGGCGTCGGCGGCGGCGGCGTCGCCGAGGGCGTGGAGGACAGGAGCAGCTTGCGTCGTTGTTGTCGTCGTCGTCGTTCCCCTCCTTCTCCGCTGCTGCTGCTGCTGCTGCGGGCTGTTCGCTTGCCCTCTCCCCCTCCTGCTCGTCCTGCTCCTCTTCTTCTCCCTCCTGAGCGGCATGGGAGCACCCGCCAGCCTCAGGCCCGAGAACTCGGCCGAGGCCAGCCCGGCGGCGACGACGGCCGAGATCGCAGTGCCCGTGCCAGCCGACAGGGCGCCGGCGGCGCCCGAGACGTCGAACAGCAGCGTGCCCAGCGGCCTGTAGGCCTCGGCCGCGGCTCGGATGGCGTCGACCGAGGGGATAGCCGTGGCCACGAGCCTGGCGACCCCGGAGAAGCCCGTGCCCAGGAGGCGGGGCACTGGGTCGCCCGCGGTGACGACGTTCGCGAAGGCGAAGCGAGGGAAAGAGGAGACGAGAAGGTTTTCGCTTTTGTTTTCGTTTTCGTTTTCGTTCTCGTTGTTCTCGTCTTCTCCCCTCGCCTTGGCCGCAAGCTCCGCTGCCTCCATGAGCTCGTCGAGCCTCGTGTGGGCGGTCTTTGCTTGTGAGGGAGGGCAGTGGAAGACGGGAGGGGCGCCGAAAGTGACGACGCCGCCGCGGAGGAGGAGGAGAGGAGAGGAAGGAGGAGCTGCTGCTGTTGTTGTTCTCCTTCGTCGTCGTTGATGCTGCTGTTGCCCCGCTTCCGCTCCCGCCTCTGCCTCCGCCGCCCTCGCCGAGGCGGCCCCGAAGACCCTCTTCGCGGAGCCGGACGACAGGAGGTCCAGGGCCGCCGCGGAGGCGTACCCGCCCCCCAGGGAGTGGCCAGTGAAGAAGACAGGGACCGTGAAGTCGTCGCTGCTGTCGTTTCCGCCGCCGTCGCCTTCGTTGCCGTCGCTTCTTCCTCCTCCTCCTCCTCCTCCTCTCGCCCCGCCGTGGCACGAGAGCAGCCGCAGGATCGAACGCAGGTGCCTGCGCGCGCCCGTGAGAAAGCCGTGGTGGGCGTGCAGAGGAGAGGAGTGCTTGGCGGCGTCGGGCTTTCCCCTTTTTCTTCTTCTTTCGGTCTCGCTCTCGCTCTCGCTGCTGCTGCTTTCGTTTCCTCCCCCCCGTCTTCCGTTCCCTTCTTCTCTGCTGCTGTTACTGTAAGCTCCGAGGGGCGCCAGGGCCTCTGGTGCGATCGCGGCATCGATGAGAACGTCAGCGGGCGAGGCTGTCCCTCGGAAAGCGACGACGAGGCACTCGAGGTTTCCGTTTCCGTCGCCGTTTTCGTCGTCGTCGAAATGCTGAAGCTTCAGCCTCCACAGGCCCCACTGCTGCGGCGACTCCAGGTCCTCTTCATCGTCATCGTCGTCTTCGCTGCTGGCGAGGTCGTCGAGCGGGCTGCGAGGGTGCCTGTGGCGGAGGCGGCGAGCCTCGCCGTGGCCGCCGGCGGGGCGGAAGTGGAGCAGCCGCGCCGTCGCCGTCGCGGCTGCAAAACCCGAGTTTGAACTCGAGCTCGGAAAGGTGGTTTCGATCGGCGTTTCTCGTCCGACGTCCGCCACCGTCGCCGTGTAGACCTCGTCGGAGAGCGCCGCCAGGGCCGAGAGCAGGCGCAGCGTCGCCGGGGGCTGGTCGGCGAGCGGCGGGAGGTCGAGGGCCGCGTCGACGGCGTGCTGGGTGGAAGGTGGAAATGATGAAGAAAAGAGGTTGAGTAGAAGTTGCCAAAAAAAAACCGATTTCGATCTGCGAATTCTCTTCCTTTCCGAGCCACCTCTTCCTCCCTCTTTCTCCCTTCCCCCCTCTTTCTCCTTACCGCTCCGAGCTGGGCCGCGGCCTCGAAGGCCCGGGAAGCCCGCAGGCCCTCGATGACGGTGCCGGCGAGCGCGGCGAACATCGAAAAAGAAGGGCTCTCTGTCTTTTGATGCCCGCGAGAGAGCGAAAAACGGAAAAAAAATGAGGGGAAGGAAGCAGCAGCGACTTCGCTGCGTCAAAGCTCTCTCTCTCTCACTTTTCGTCTTTGCCTTTTCGACTTCGAAGAGAAGAAGCGACATTCCAACCGCTTTCCGCTCTCTTTCCTCCGCCTCTTCTTTCAAACGACGATGTCCCCGTCCTTCCTCGAAACGCTGGCCGCGCTGGCCAAGGCTCCTTCGTCCTCCTCTTCGTCTTCTTCGTCGTCGGCGTCATCAAATGCGGCGATGTTGGAAACCGCCGCGAGGGTCGCCGCGGTCGCGGGCGGCCTCGCCGTGCTCTTTTCCACGCGCGCGTACGCCCTGCACTACGTCGACTCCGCGATCTCTCTGGCACAGGTATGGAGGAGGAAGATCGGAAGAGAGTAGAGCGAGAGAGAGAGAGAAAGAGAGAGAAAGAAAGGAGGAAGAGATGTCAGATCGAAAAGACACGTCGTCGTCGCCCGTCGTCGCCTCTCCTTCGCCGCTTAACCCCTTCCCTGGCTCGAAACGCCACCTCCAACCACCAAAAAACCTCCAACAACAACACCAACAACACCAGGGCAACCACTCCCGCCGCAAGCGCAACCAGTTCCTGAAGGGCAACTTCGCGCCCGTCACGGAGGAGCTCCTCGAGAAGGACCTCCAAGCCTTCCGGGGCGCGAGCCCTCCTTCGTCAGACGACAAAGCAGCAGCTGTTTCCGTTCCTCTCCCCAAGGCCCTCGACGGCGTCTTCGCCCGCGTCGGGCCCAACCCTGACCTGGCCTCGCGCTTCTCCGGGGACTACCACTGGTTCGATGGGTCCGGGCATGTGCACGCCGTCAGGATCAGCAAGGAAGGGAAGGCGATCTCCTACTGCAACCGGTGGGTCGAGACGTCGAGGCTGCAACAGGAGAGAAAGGCCGGAGTGCCCCTGTTCACCAACTTTGGCGACTACCGCGGCTGGTTCGCCGCCCTCCACCTGCTCGTGGGCGGGGCGCGCAGGCTGCTGCGCGCGAAAGACTCGTCCCAGGGAGACGGCACCGCCAACACCGCCCTCGTGTTTCATGCGAAAAAGCTCCTGGCCTTGCACGAGGGGGACCTGCCCTATGTCCTGCGCGTCGCCTGCGACGGCGTGCTCGAGACCGTGGGCAGGCTCTCCGACTTCTCCAGCACGAAAGAGAAGGAAGGCAACGACGAGAAGAAGGAGAAGAAAACGATGCGGCACCCCTTCACCGCCCACCCCAAGGTCGACCCCGCCACCGGCGAGCTGTTCGGCATCGGTTACAACGTCGAGTCGAAGCCCTACCTGTACTACTTCGGTTTGGACAGCGAGGGCGGGCTGAAGTTTGACGTGCCGATCGACACGCCGGTGAGGATTTTGTTTTAATTTTGAAGATAAAAAAGAAAAACGCGCGCGAAGAAAAAGCTCACTCTGAAAAAAAACCCGAAACTTTTTCAAAAACAAACAAATAAACAAACAAACAAACAAACAAACAGCACCCGACGATGCAGCACGACATGGCCATCACCAAGAATCACGCCATCTTTCTCGACCCCCCGCTCATCTTCAAGCCCGAGGCCATGCTGGGCTCCTCAAGCAAGATGCCGTTCGTGTTCGACAGAACCCGGAAGGCGCGCTTCGGCATCATCGACCGAGAGGCGACCAAAGAGAGAATCTCTTCCTCTTCTTCTTCCACCTCTTCCTCCTCCACCGACTCCACCCGCTGGTTCGAGCTCGACTCGTGCATGTTCTTCCACGTCGCCAACGCCTGGGAGGAAGGGAACGACAAGATCAAATTGTTCCTCTGCGTGTTCGAGGACTTCGACCTCGACCTCGACCAAGTGAAGCCCGTCGAGGAGGAGAAGAAAGGTTCAACCTCTTCTCCTTCCGCTTCTTCTTCCAACAAGAACTCGGCGAGATCGGGCTACGCCAGGCTCAACGAGGTCACGCTCGACCTCAGGACGGGACTGGCGACGCGCCGCGTGCTGAACGACGACCTCTACGGCGATTTTCAGGATCAACGAGAGGCTGACGGGTGTCAGGAGCAGGTTCGCCTACGTCGCGACGAGGGACCCTGCGTCGCCCGTGCCGCTGTTCGACGGAGGTAAGGAAAGGGGTTGAAGTGAAAGTGCGCGCGCGTTGAAAAAGAGGAGGAAGAAGAAAACAAGCTCTCACTCACTTGCCCCCTCTCTCTCTTCGGGAAAAAAACAACAACTTCAGTTTCGAAGGTCGACCTCCTGGCCAGAGACCCCTCCAAGGCCGTCGTCGCCTCCTTCAAGTACGGGAAGGGGCGCCACGGCGGGGAGGCCACGTTCGTGGCCGACCCGCACCGCAGGAACGGCGGCGCAGAAGACTCGGGCTTCCTGGTCAGCTACGTCTTCGACGAGGCGACGCAAAAGTCCGAGCTCGTCGTCCTCGACGCGCAGAACCTCGGCTCCGGCGACGCGGGCTTCCGCGTGCCTCTCCCGGCGAGGGTTCCCTACGGCTTCCACGTCGCGCACGTGGTCGAGGAGGAGCTGAGGAAGCAGGAGGGGTTGATCGCTGCGGGTGGGAGCGGCGGCAGCGCGGCGAGAGAGGAGTAGATTTTTTTCTTTTTCCATTTTTTCTTCATTTTTGCATTTTTTTTCCGTTGAGAGAAAGAGAAAGAGAGAGAGAGAGATATTTAATACGGGGAGAGAGAGAGAGAGAGTTGCAACAAGTAAAAAATGATGAGACAATCGAAAGAGTCAAAAGTAAGCCGTCCGAGTCTCGTTTCGAACGCGGCGGCGGAAGAGGAAGGTCGGAGAGGGAGGAGGGTCGGGGTCGAGAGAGGGAAAAAAAAACGGAAAAAAAATCAAGGCCAGCGCAGCGATTTCAGCACAAATTCTCATTTCATTTTTCTCAAGACCCATTCTCCAGGTACGTTTCCCCGCCCTCTACCCACCCGCATTCTCTCTGCTCTCCCGCCAATTGCGGTCTCTCGAAGACGCTCTGTGCGTCGAGCGGAGAAAGGGGACCAGGAGAAGCGCGCGAGATACTTGATTTGGAGCGCGGATTGTTCATGCCGTGGATGACAACTTCTCAGCAATTGTTGTTGCTCTTTTGTTTTTTTCCGTCGCCCGAAAGGCAGCACCGCCGGCGTGATCAGGGTTTGCAATCGCATCCAGCGCGATCTGGAAGGTCTTGCAAACGACCTCTGCGCAAGAGAGTGATCAAAACGGCGCTCTGTGGGGCGAATTCGGGGTCGAATCCGGGGGTGGGGCCTTTGAAAGAGGGCGACAGCCCTTTTTCTTTTCACGGCACAGTCACTCGCTGCCGGACGTCAAAACAATGGCCCCCCGCTTTGGCTCCTCGCCACCGCACCCAGGCATTTCCAACGGCAATGCTTCGCACGGCTCGATCGAGTTTGAAAACGCCGATCTCAAGACGCAAAGTGATTGACAAATCGAGGGACGGGATTTGAATCGGCGAGCCCAACGACATTGGTTCTCTCCGCGCAAAAGAAGGAAGGAAAGAAAGAAAGAAAGCGTCTGTTTGCACCTTCCTCTCACCTCTCCTCTGTCGACCCTTTTTCTTCTCTCTATCCTGCACAACAGCCTCTCTCTCCCCTCCACTCTCCCCCCCTCAACCCAAAATGTTCAAGTCCAAGGGCGGAGCCGGCCCGTCCGGCGCCGTCACCTCCGCTGACGCGGGAGGCTACGCTTCCGGCGGCGCCATCCCGACCGCCGCCGCCGCCCCGTCGACGCCGACGGTCAAGACCGAGACGCGCTCGCGCTGCTGCTGCTGCTCCGTCGCCCGCGGCTTCCTGCTCGCCCTGCTCTCCCTCCTCCTGCTTGGAGCTTTGGGCTCCTCGGTGGCTTCGCTCGCCATCGGCCCCAACCAGGGCCTGACCCGCCCCGGAGCCGCCGTGGTCCTCGACGGCACTTCTTTGACGAAAGCGGCCGAGTCGGTCGAGAACGTCGGCAAGCTGCTCAAGGGCTCGACGGGCGAGGTGGACCTCGAGGTGCGCACGGGCTACGTGGGCTGGGACGACAAGTCGGCGGCCTCGACCAACTCGGGCGCGCAGACGCTGAGGACGCTGGGAGAGTCCCCGGCCGTGGGCTCGCAGAGGTCGCGCATCGTCGGTGAGTTTTTTTAAGTTTGATTTTTTTATTGGTTTTCTTTCTTTTCAACCCTTTTTCGGGGTCTTTCCCCGACTTTTTTACTTCTCCAGGCTCTCCAGGACATCCACTTTTCTTTCAGTTCTGTTCTAGAGCAACAGAAAAACCGAAAAGCTCACGGAAAACCTCGAAAAAAACGATGAAAACTTCAAATTCCTCAGGCTACGTCGTCCTCGGCCTGCTCCTCCTCTCGGCCGTCGCCGCCTTTATTGGCATCCTCTCCGCGTGCTGCTGCGGCTGCTCGGGCTGCGCCCTCGCGACCTTTGCCGTGCCTTTCGGGTGAGTAGCGAGAAAAGGGAGAGAGAGAGAAAGAGAATAGGAAAAATAAAATGATTCAAACTCTCTCTCACACGCTTCCTCTTTCGTTCTCTCTTCCTCCAAAAAAAAACCCACTCCACCCACCCTCCTCTTTCCCCAGCCTCGTCCTGATCGGCTCCATGCTCGCCTACTACTTCATCGTCAACCGCGACGTCAACAAGTACGCGCACGACGCCTACCCTCTGATCCCGGCAGAGAAGACTGTGGTTCAGTACCCGGGCTGGTCCTGGTACCTGGGTGCCGCCTCGGGCCTGCTGTGGCTGCTGGCGGGCTGCATCGGGTGCTGCATGCCGGCGAGGACCAAGAAGGTGACGACGGTGGTTTAGATGGGGAAAGAGGGAGAAAAGAGCTCTTCTTCTTCCCACCACCAAAAAAACAAAAAAACAAAAAGCTAAAAATGCGCCCTTTTTCTCAAGTGGCGCCAAAACAATTCTAGTGCGAAGAGTGATAAGACACGGTGTGCGATGAAAGAAAAACAACATCGTCGTCGTCGCTGCTGCTTGCCGCTTCGCGTTTGAGAGAGAGAGTGAGAGAGAAAGAGAAAAATGATTAAAATTCCAGTTTTTCGTTTTTTTTCTTTCCCGCCCAACCTCTTTTTCCCCTTTTTTAATTAAAAAAAACAAAAATCGAGGGTCCCTCCTCCTTTTAAAATGACGTTTTCGAGCTGTGGTTTCTTTTCTTTTCGTTCTCGTCTCTCTTGAAAGTGTCAGCGAAGTGAAAAAGTTGAAAGAGAGAAGAAGGGAGTGAAGCGAGCGAGCGAGCGAGAGAGCCCTTCCTCAAGTTTCTCTCATGGAAAACCCAAAACCAGCGACGAAACTTTTTTCTCTCTCTCTTCTCAACTACACGAATCCAAAACGAAACAAATCAAACCACAACCAAAATCCAATCTCAAAGCCTCAGCGTGCACGGCGACGCCGAGTCGTACAGCTTGTCGATGTCGACGGCCCCTTTCGGAGCCACAGACTCGAAGAACTCGAGCACCTTCTCGACGATCGCGCACGTGCCGTTGGCAAGCGAGCTCTCTGCGTTGAGGACCAGCAGCGGGTCGTGCAGCGAGCCGCGCAGGAGCACCCAGCCGCGCGTGCCCGTTCCCGAATCGTCGTCGGACTCGTCCACGCGGGCCCGCCACCCTTCGTGGTTGACTTCTTCGAGTTTCCATTTCTCTCCGGCGCCGCCGGCCTCGATCCACTCTTTGAAAGAGGCCAAGGTCTCCTTGGAAGTTTTCGAGATCTCGGCAGGGTCTTTCCCCAGGACCTGCATCCTGATCTCGACCGAGTCCGCCGGTTCTTTCAAGGAATGCAGGACCGAGAGAGCGATGTCGTGACCGGGGGATTTCTTCGCCTTGGTCCCCCTTTTGGGTTTTTCGGCGCCATCGCTCGTCGAGGTCGTCGAACTTTCCTTCTCTTTCTTTCCTCCTCCTTTCCCCTCTTCCTCCTCCGCCAGCACCGCCCTCGCCAGCATGATCACGATCTGCGACGCCGAGTAGGTCCCGTCGTCCAAGAAGTAGTTCTCCGCCATCGCGCCGTGGCCAGAGGTCTCCATCGCCAGCTCGCACCTGTCGGAATTCGTCGAATCCGAATTGATCTCGACGCACTTGTTGATGACGTTGCGGTAACCCCGACGGTACCGCACGTGCTTCCCCCCCTTCGACTCGATAAACTCAGCCAGCCCATCACTAGTGACGGAATCCGTCACGATGCTGGTGCCTGGGTATTTGAGCAGAACAATGTGTGCCATCAGGGCTATGTAGCGGTTGGAGTTGATGGGTTCCCCGGAGGCGCCGACGACGGCCGAACGGTCGACGTCGGTGTCAACGACGATCCCCAAGTCGGCTCTGGCAGACCTCACCATCGCCACGGCGGCTCGCATCGCGGCCTTGTCTTCCGGATTGGGAGAGTGGTTGGGGAAGGTGCCGTCCGGTTCGAGGAACTGGGAACCCGAAACGTCAGCCCCGAGGGGGGCGAGGACGCGGGTCGCCAAAAAGCCACCGCTGCCGTTGCCCGCGTCGACGACGATGCGGAGTCCCGAGAGAGGTTGCGCCCTTTTGTCTCCGGGGGCGTCGACCCCTTCGATAATGATCCTGCGGAGGTGAGCCTCGTAGACCGGCATGAAGTCCACGGAGGCGACGGAGCGGCGGTCCGAGGAGAGGGCGGCGTCGAGGACGAAGCCGGTGCCGTCGGGCGGCGGAGCCGTCGCGTCAGAGACGGCGAGCGACTTGGCGTCAGGGGTGAGGACCTTTTTGCGAGGTGTGGAGGCTTTGGTTTTCGCTCCGGGGACTTCTTTTTCTTCCTCCTGTTTTTGGGTCGTTGGTTTGTTGAAGTGGAGGACGAAGATGGAGAGAAAGACAGAGAAAGAAAAGGTGAGTTTTTTTTTGGACAATTTCTTCATTCGAGAAAAGAAGATTAAAAAAAACTCAACTCTCCTCCTCCTCCTCCTCCTCTTCTTTACTCACCTCCTCACTCGCGGCCTCGGCGTGCGCCCCCGCAGCCAGCCCCAGCACCGCCTTGATATCCGCCTTCTCGAACCCTCCATCGCTAGTAAAAAACTTGAACCCGTTGCGGTTGAAAGGTAAATGAGAGGCAGTGATCATCACCCCGCCGTCAAACTCGTGGCCCTCGGCCACACACGCCATGAACATGGCTGGAGTGGTGGCGAGCCCGCAGCGCGCCACCTGGCCGCCGGCGGCAGCTACGCCGGCAGCCAGGGCCCCTTCGAGCATGGGGCCGGAGAGGCGGGGGTCCCTGCCCACCGCTATCCGGGGGAACGGAGAAGACTGTTCGTCGTCGTCTTTTTTTCCTCCTTCGCTTTTTTTCTGCCTGAGGAACTCGACGAGGCCCTTCCCGATGAAGAACGCCACCGCGGGAGAGAGGGTGAGCGGCTGGCCCTCGATCCCGGCGATGGCGACCCCGCGGATGTCGGAACCGTTCTGGAGGCGCGAGTAGATGAGCTCGGTCGGGGAGGAAGAAGGAGAAGCGTCCGCCGAGGCTGAAGCGAAAGCGGCGACGGACGAGGAAGAGATGGCATAGAGGCGGCGAGAAGGAGGAGGAGGGGCTGCTGTTTTTTGTTTTTTGTTTTTTTTTCGAAAGTTAAGTGAGCGACTGCCTCTGCTTCTAGGAGAAGGCGAGGCGAAGAAGAAAGAGGGGTGGAAGTTCGAAAGTGGAAGGAGGCGGAGGTTGAAGAGGTTGAAGAAGAGGTCGAGGTCGAAGAGAAGAAGCCAATCGACTGTTTCCTCGACCCCCCCTCAAAAACGATGCCTCCGACAACTCGTAATGTTCGAGCTTGAATGCGTCCTTGAACGAGTCCGCATAAATATTCGTCCTGCTTCGATTGAAAGCATAAAAACAGAAATCCACCAAGCGAGCAGGTCTCCACGACGCACCGAAAGAGCGCATGCTCGACTTCGCCATCATCGCCATTGCCTTTGCGGCGGCGGGCGAACAAGGAAAAGTCGATGGAGAAACGCCCCTTCTCCGCGCCACCGCGTGCGCCGCCACTGCCCTCTTGCTGCTGGCTGCTAGGGGAGCTGTCTTCCGCATTCTCGGGGCCAGTGTCGAGCGCATCTTGGTGGAAGATAGAGGGGGAGAAAGGAAGGGCTCAAAATTGAGAGAGAGAGAGAATGAGCAAAAAATCAGCTGGCCGCTCGATCGAACGAAGAAGAATGAAAAAAACGGAAAAAAAAAACCGAAAACTCTTTCCTCTCTTTTTCTCTCTCTCACACTTCTCGCCCTTCTCTCCCCTCTTTCCTCTCCGAATTCCGGTCTCTCTCCCGCGCCAGAGCGAAGAAGAAGAGCCACCCTTTCAGCCATGAACAGCAGGCCAGCGGCTCTCAGGTGCCGCGCCGCCGCCGCGGGCGCGAGCGCGAAAGCGGCGCCAATGGTTTCGATTCGTCGTCCGGTCGCCGCAATCGCGCCGATGGTGATGCAGCAGAGCAAGCTCTCCTCCGCCGTCTCGCCTCTTCTCCAGCGCAAGCAGCAGCGCCTCCAGCCCCTCGCCTCCCCGCCTACTGCGACCTCCGCCGCTGCCGCCGCGGCCTCGTCGGGAGAGCCCCCCGCCAAGAAGTCCACGGGCTTCGTCGCCGACCGCGTCGCCGGGCTCAAGGCCCTGGCGACGCCGTTCTCGGACCCGGTCTCCAACGGCAGGCTTGTCGCGCTGTGCCTCGCGCAGATGCTGTGCTCGGTGACGACGCTGATCCACGACACGTGAGTGCTTAAATTGGGGCGGAGTGGGGATTTTGAGAAGAGGAATTGGGGCAGAGAGAGAGAGAGAGGAAGAAAGACGGAAGGAAGAGAAGAAGATAGAGAGAGAGCCATGCGATTGAAAGGAGAAAGAGGCATCGCGCTTCGTTTCTTTCTTCGACCTCAACCTCTCCTTCACCCTCACCACCACCACCACCTCTTCCACCCCCACCACCAAACCAACTCCAACCCCACCAGCTACCTCCCGGTCTACCTCCAGGACGTCCTGGGCCTCTCCAACTCCAAGATCGGGAACCTGCAAGCGATCGCCCAGTTCCTCTGCAACGCCTCCAAGTCGCTGTCCGGAACTCTCGCGGATGTTTTATCTCCGGCCCGCATGGTCATCTTCGGGACGCTGCTGACGACGCTCAACAAGCCGATGTTCGCCGCTTCGGGCTGGGTCTACGCCAGCTTCGGCACCCTGGCGACGCTCTACTGGATCACTGCGGGAAAAGTGTTTGACCGCATGTCCAAGGGGATCCGCGAGGCTCCGGGCAAAGCCCTCATCGGTGACCTCGCTGCTGCTTCCGGGGACAGCCCCGAGGGGGCCTTTGGGCTGCGTCAGGCCCTGGCGACGACCGGAGCTCTGTTAGGTTCCGCGATCGCTGGCCTGGCTTACAAGTTGAGCGGGCAGAACTACGTCCTGACCTTCGCGCTGGCCGCCGCTCCGGCCGCCGCGGCGCTGGTCCTCACCGTGGGCGCCTTCGGGCCCATGGCCGCGGAGTCTGCTGCGAAGAAGAAGCAGGCCGCCGCGGACGAGGCTGCCGCTGTGGCTGCTGGTGAGTTGAGAGTTGATTCGGTTATGGGGTGGTGGGGGTGGTGTGGGGGGATGGAAAAACCTAAAGTTTTTTTCTTTTTCTTTTTTTTCTTCCATACTTGAAAGCAGAAACTCACCTCCTCTTTCTCTCTCTCCAACCCCCCTTCCCCCTCCTAAAAAAAAAACAACCCCAGGCGGCAAGAAAAAGGGGGACGCCCTCGCCGGCAAGTCCCTCGTGGACAAGGCCAAGGCCCTCGGCTCGGCCCTCACCCCTGCCTACTGGCAGGCCCTCGTCGTCGTCTCTTTACTTTATTTCGCCCGCTTCGACGCGTCGTTCATCACGCTGCGGGCCAAGCAGGTCTTGCCTAAGACGCAGCTCCCCTTACTGACGTCGCTGATGATGGTGGTGCAGGCCGCGCTGGCCGCTCCTGCGGGCCTGAGGGCCAAGAGGTCGCTCAAGGACAGGAACAAGTGAGTAAAGGAGGGAGAGAGAGAGTTTTTTTTGGAGTTGCGGGGAAAGAAAAAAAATCCGACTTAGAAAAAAAAAACTCAAAAAAACTCAAAAAAAAAACCTTTTTCTTCAACCTTACAACAGGGTCCTGCTCATCGGCTACGCCGCGATGGTCGCGGCCGACCTGACGTTCGCGTTCGCTCCCGCCGCCTTCGGGATGTTCGCCGGCGCGGCGCTGGTCGGGGTGCACATGGCGCTGACGCACGGTGAGGAAGGACGAGCGAAGTTTTTGTTTTGTGAAGTTTTTCGAAGTTTTTTTTTCGAGCAAAAAACAAAGAGAAGAAAAGAAAGGAAAAACTCACCTTTTCCCTTCTTCTCTTTTATTAAAAAAACCCCATCCGACCCAACAACCAGGCGTCACCCTCGCCATGATCGCCTCCTACATCCCCACGGGAGAGATCCCGGGCCTCGGCAAGATCTTCGGCACCTGCTGGTCCTTCACCGACTTTGTGTTCGGCATCATCCTCGCCTACTCCAACTCGGTCGCGGGCCGGCTGTCCGACCTCACGATCCGGGCAGAGATGGGAAACATCGGGTGCTTCCTCGGTGGCTCGGCCGCGACGATCCTGTCCGGGATCGCGCTGGTGCTGTTCTCGACGTTCTCGGACCTGGGAAAGGAGGAGGCCGTGGTGGTGAAGCGCGCTGGCGGGAAGTAGAGGTAGAAAAAGGGGGGAGAGAGAGAGAGGTTGAGAGAGATGAAAGAGAAGAGAGAGATATTCAAAAAGAGAGAGAGAGAGAGGGGAAGAGAGATAACGATCGTTATTCCAGTTTTCGATTAGTTTTTTGTTGTTGTCTTCGTTCTGCGTGTGACGGGAAAATTGGCAAGGGCGGAAGAATAGAAAAGAGGAGGCGCGAGAGAAAGAGAAAGAAAGAGAGAGGGAGAGGTTGAGTTTTTTTTTCTTCGGCAAGTGCTGCTCGTCTTTCACTCTCGGCCTTCCAAACGCAAAAAGAGAAGAGAGCGAGCGCCTTTCTCCATTTCTCTCCCCTCCCCCCTCCACTCGCGCCCTTCTCCGCACTCTTTCTCTCTCTCCCCACGTATCGCGAGTCTCCACTTGAGCCCCGAACCGCACGCAGAGAGCAGAAGCCAATCGCTGCAGAGTTCGAGTGCGCTAGGTACGGTTGCTTGATGCCATCTTGAGAGTGAGCGAGCAGAAAAGGGGGGGGAAGCGACGACGGACGAGGGGCGCCTTAAATCCGCGCCCCCCGCATTCCGACCTCGTTCCCCCCTCTCTGCTCTCCTCCTTGTGCTTGCGGGCACCGCACGAGAGCGCTGTGTCGCAATCGAGGCACGGGCGAGGCCACAAGGGCCGTCTTGAAGTTGAACATGGCCGATGGCTGATCGATGGAGGAAAAAAGCCCCGTGTGTTTGTTTCGCTCGAAGGCGTTGCCGCCGCGCCCTTTTGACGACCCTCGACCCTCGACGTCTTCTCTTCTCTCTCTCGCCTCCGTATCTCCTGCTCTCCTTCGCCGACGTAGCGGCCTCTCTCCCACCCCCCCTTCTCACCAGCATCGACACGAAACCCTCGAAAAAACTGTCGAAATCAAAAGCACAGGAACGAAAGTGACTTTTGAAAAGTCAGAAACAAAAACCTAAAAAAAAAAAATCGAAAAAAGATGTCTCCGCCGCGCCCCCGCGGAGGAGCCTCGTCCTCTTCCTCCTCCGACAGCTCCTGGCAGAGCTGGCTCGATCGCAACCGCTTCTACGTCATGGCTCTGGTCGGGTTCATGCTCGTCGGCTACCTGACGAGCCAGCGCGCGGGCGGAGGCGGCGGCGCTGCCATTTCTTCTTCGGGGCGTCGCGTCTCTCCCGGCGGCGGCGGGGCTTTGCCGGCCGAGTCCTCGGGCGGACGCGTCCACAACAAGGGCGGGGACGTCAAGCCCGCCATGGGCAACAAGCCCGCTCCGACGAAAGTCAGGGCCAAGAACGAACCCAGGGAGGACGACAAGTGGCTCGGGGTGAGAGAAGAGAGTTTTGGAAGAAAAGTTTTTCTTTTCCCTTTTGTCTTTTCTTTTTTCGAAAAAAGAAAAAAAACTCTACTAAAAAAAAACTCAACTTCAAAAACACCTCTCAACCAACAACAGGTCCACAACAAGTACGCCTACGAGGTCGAGGCCCTCTCCCGCCGCGGCGCCGACGTCGTCTTCTACGGCGACTCGGTCTTCGAGGCGTTTCGAGGCACGAAAGTCGGGATCGCAAACAAGCAGTTTGAAGGCGTTCCGGCCGTCTGGGCTTCCCACTTCAAGACCATGGGGCGAGGAGCTCTGGATTTGGCCGTCTCGGGCGACACGGCTAGCAACCTGCTGTGGCGGGTCCGTAACGGCGAGTCCCCTGCACCCTTGAACCCGAAGGTGCTGGTCGTCAACGTCGGGACCAACGACATCAAGCGCGTCTCCGTCGAAGGGGATCCGGAGGACCTGGCCTCTGGCGTCAAACCCGGAAAAGATCTGGCGACGGCGACCGCCGCCGTCGTCGACACGCTGCTGGAGCAGACCCCCGCGGCGCACGTCGTCCTGCTCGGCGTCTTCCCGCGCGGGGACGAGAACGGAGACCAGCAGGCGCAGCCGAGCAAGTACAGCCCGACGATCGACGCGACCAACGCCGCGCTGAAGGAATACGCGAAGAAGAAGGGCGGCGCGGCCAAAGGCGGAGTTACCTTTGTCGACTGCGGGCATTTGTTGTTGGAGGGAGGCCGGATTAAAGCCGGGGCCATGCCCGACGCGACGCACCCTTCGGCGCAGGCGTACGAGGATCTGAGCAAGGCGTGCCTGGCCCCCGCCGTGTCCAAGGCGCTGGCTGCGGTTGGATCGGCGTGAATGTGAAGAAAGGAAGAAACGAGTTTTTTTTCTTTTCCGTTTTTAGCGTCGTTGTTTGTTTCCATTTTTTTCCCTCCACCGTTTCTTTCTCCAATAAAGTTCTTTCTTCAACCACAAAGTAACAGTATACCTAGCTTTTTTCTTCGTCTCCAATTTTGTTGTCGTGTCGTCTCGATCAGGGAGAGACGCTGCCATTCTTCGGTTGGAAAAAAAAAAAGAATTTCCTTTCTCCCTTTTACCTTTCTCTCTCTCTGTCTTCTCTAAAAACAAAAAAAAAAAAAAAAAAAAAAC
>Ga0114918_10000510_pt1 | contig 33705 bp, 69 predicted proteins | sample LantaG_FD_87015 | JGI IMG/M metagenome (GOLD analysis project Ga0114918, IMG submission 87015) | Deep subsurface microbial communities from Baltic Sea to uncover new lineages of life (NeLLi) - Landsort_02402 metaG | ecosystem: Environmental > Aquatic > Marine > Oceanic > Sediment | place...
CTTTCCAGGTCATCTTGAATCGTATACATTGGATTCACATCAGACTTAATTCCTTTATGGCCTTTTACATCTGGGTCTTTTGCATCCTTTCTAGGAAGCATTACGTCAATATCCAAAGCAACTCCGTTTGCAGTTAAGAATTCATTAAACCTAGGGTTGTGTGATACAAATATTGTAGAACCGAAATCTTTCTTACCATCTTCACCAACATGAGAAGTGTCAGTGGCTTTACCGTACTTAGAAAGTATAGCAAACAACTGGTCATAAGGAATTCCACGCACAACTATGTCCAGGTCATCACTAGGAGTTCCCATTATAGCATCACGAACAATACCACCAACTGCGTATATTTCACCACCAGCAGCAACTATGTCATCTTTAAACTCTAGCGAATTTATTAAAGACACAAGAATATTTCTTTGAGTATTATCTAAAGATTCTTTCAAAAACTCTTCTGATAAAATCTTTGCTATTTCACTTCTTACGTTTTTCTTCATCTTTTAACTTTTTTTCTTTGTTTCTTAACCCACTCAATGTGTTTAGTTATTTTTGTATTGGCCATTATAAGAGCAATAGTATTATATAGTTTACCAAGCTCGGTGTGTGTAAAGTTTTTGTGAAGATAAGGATGACAATCTCTACATAGATTAGCTCTACGATTGTTCATTTCATCTTTTGAAAACATTTTAATACACCAGCTCTTAGTGTGAATTTGCTTGGGTATAAGGTGGTGTGACGTAGTAATCAAGTCTCTCTCGCACATTTCACATCCGTATATATCCGCCATTCTTTTTCTTTATTTTAGTAAATAGTTGAAACATTTACATTCATTTATACGTAATAATAATAAAAATGTTATGAGCAGACAAGATGCAAACAGAAAAATTGTTGAGGAAATATCTAAAGCAGTCGAGAAATATCCAAGTTTAAGATTCCATCAACTTTTGTATAATATGGACGTACAAGTTCCAGTTCCTATTTTAGATGAACACGGGCAACAAGCTGGGATGCACTTTAAAGACCTTCATAGCGAAGAGAGTACAAAGACTTTAGAAAGAATTATTAAGGATTATTAAACATTTGCGTAAAACTTACGTATAAAGGAATATAAAAGAAATTATTATGAGCGAAGAAGTCGGAATAATCAGGTCATTAATAGATAATGATTTATACAAACTGACAATGCAACAAGGCGTTGTAGAATTATTTCAAAGAGAATGGGTTAGATATAACTTTATCAATAGAGGTAAAACTGTTTTTCCTGATGGGTTCGCACTCAGGCTTAGACAGGAGCTTAAGAAAATGGAGCAACTTAAGCTGCAACGTGCAGAGTCAGATTTCCTCACAAGAAGATGTGGAAGTTTCTTGAAGCCAACTTATATTGATTTCTTAAAATCATACCAATATGATTCTTCTGAAATTGGCATCACTCAAGATGCTACTGGAGAACTTGTAGTTACAATTGAAGGCTACTGGTACAGAACGATTCTTTGGGAAGTGCCATTGATGGCTCTTATTTCTGAGCTTTACTTTCAAATGACTGGTGAGAAAATCATGAGTAGAGATGAAAGGCAGAAAAACAATATAGAAAAAGGTAAAAAGTTCCATACAAATGGAATGAAGGTTGCCGATTTCGGAACTCGTAGAAGATATTCTTACGACAATCAATTAGAAGTGGTTCAAGATTTACAGTCTTGCTTTAATAATGGAGACCCATTCCTTGTAGGAACATCAAATGTTCACATTGCAATGAAATGCGACCTTCAACCAATCGGAACACACGCTCACGAGTGGTTCATGTTCCATGCTGTACACTATGGTTATACCATGGCAAATTACAGAGGTCTTGAAAACTGGGTCAAAGTTTATGAAGGAGACCTTGGTATTGCATTGTCAGATACATTCACTACAGAAGCGTTCTTTAGAACATTCGATAAAAAATTCGCTAAATTATTTGACGGAGTTCGTCATGACAGTGGAGACCCATTTGAGTTTGCAGAAAAAGTTGTAGCTCATTACAAATCACTTGGAATTGACCCATCATCTAAGACAATAGTATTCTCTGATGGATTAAATACAGACCGTTCTGTTAAATTACACAAGTTTTGTAGAGACCTTGGAATCAAAGTTGCTGTAACATCTCCTTTCGCTCCAGAGCGTGCAATTAAATGTTCATTTGGAATTGGCACACACTTTACAAATGATGTTGGCGTAAAAGCCCTTAACATGGTCATTAAGATTGTTCAAGTTAAAGTTGGAGACTTGTGGGTTGATACTGTTAAGTTGAGTGACAACCCAATCAAACACACTGGCACAGAAGAGGAAATAAAACTATGTAAAGACACTCTTAGGATTAAAGAGGTCAAAAAAGTTGCAGAAGAAGCATAAAAACAATACATTTGCATTGATAATGTATTGTTAATTTCATAAATTTTGTTTTTAATATTAAAACAAAAAAATGGAATTAATCACAAGAGAACTTTGCTTAAGAAAAGACCTGGGAATCCATGGTAATTTATTTGGTGGAGTAATGATGAGTTGGCTAGATAAAGCTGGTGCAATCGCAGCCACTAGCCTATGCGAATCAAGTAGCATGGTAACAGCTGAAATGGAGAGTATAAAATTTCTCAAGAAAGTTAGAGAAAATACTCAGGTAAACATTTACGGAGAGCCCGTAAGTGTTGGAAAAACGTCTATAGTTATTACGCTTGAAGCGAGAAAGTATAATGTTCACACTGGAGTTGAAAAACTTGTTTGTAAAACAAATGCCATCTTCGTTCGAATAGATAGACAAGAAGGAGATAAAAGACCTCTTGGATATGCTGCAAAAGCTAAAGTAGAAAAAGAAATTAAAGAAAGAGAAGATGCCAAAAATTGAATTAATATCCGAAAGAAGAGTTTACGATGAGTACCTAAAGATTGATGAGGGTACTGTTAAAGAAACTAGCGACACTGGAGAAGAGGAAACATACAAGAGATTTGCCCTTACAAGACCAGATGCTGTTGCTGTATTAATTTACAATGCTGATACCGACAAAGTTATTCTTGTTAAGCAACATAGATACCCAGTTCAGGTACATGGAATTGATGGGGATATTTATGAGATTGTTGCTGGAAAAATGGATGGTGATGAAGCCCCAAGTGACACAGCTATTAGAGAAGCAATGGAAGAAGTCGGCTATGAAATCAAAGAAGACAAAATGATTTTCATGAGCGAATACTTTCCGTCTCCAGGATACTCTACTGAAATGATTCATTTATTCGCAGCTACTGTGACAAATGAGGACAAGAAAAGCGATGGCGGAGGAGTAGAAGGAGAGCATGAAAACATCAATATTATCGAAGTACCAGCTCCAGAATTCTTCAACATGATTTCTACTGGAGAAATTGTTGATGGAAAAACAATCATGGGAGCAAATGCTCTATGGCATTTAAGAAATGGGCAGTTTGTTGAACTTGGAAAAAGATATTATGAAATCCTAAGAATGGAACGTGCTCAACAAACAGCAGAATCAGTAATCAACGAAGATACAGATGCAGACGAAACTACTAAATAAAAAAGTAGGACTTTACTTTGGTTCATTTAATCCAATTCATATTGGGCACTTAATTGTTGCTAAAGCAGCTCTTGAGCATACTGACCTTGATGAGTTATGGTTTGTGGTGTCCCCTCAGAATCCAGCTAAAGTAAAAAGCGGAGAACTTGAAGACGCTAACCATAGATTAGAAATGGTTTCAAAAGCCATTGCTGATGAACCTAATTTCTCAGCGTGTGATGTTGAGTTTGATATGCCAAGGCCGTCTTACACAGCCGACACACTTCAAACACTTCGTAATTTACATCCAGAGGTACATTTCACAATTGTAGTTGGAACAGATACTCAAAGAAAAATGGGCAACTATTGGAAAAAACGTGAAGAAATTCTTGATATGCATGATATGATTGTATATCCACGAGAAGTCTCTGAGAAGGATTCTAAATGGAAACTTACAGATAAAGCCCACGCAGTATCAACTTACCTTGAGGATGTTCCTCAGATTGATGTTTCTGCAACTCTTATTAGAAAAAATATCCATTTAGGTATATCAAATAGATACTTTGTTCCAGATGTGGTTATTGACCATATTAAGGAAAACAATTTATATAAAAAATAAATATTATGAAAACAGCTACGAAAACATTAAATTACAGCGCTATTGCAGGAGAGATTTCTGAATGGCTAAAACAGTATGCTTTAGATGCAGGCCAGAGGGGGTTTGTATTAGGAGTGTCTGGAGGTATTGATTCAGCAGTTGTATCTGCTCTAGTTGCAAAGACTGGTCTTGATGTTCTTATTTTAGAATTACCAATCCACCAAGGAACTGCAGAAGTCGATAGAGCTAAAGACCATATTAAATGGCTTAAAGCTAATTACTCTAACGTTACATCTAAAGAGATTGACCTTACAGATACGTATGATATTTTATACGAAGATTGCGCAATGGGAGAGCCTCCTTTTGGAAGACAGATTGTGCAAGAGAGGTACGACTTCTCAATGGCTAACACACGGTCAAGGTTGAGAATGACAGTTCTTTATCAAAATGCTGGAATGTATAAGTTACTTGTAGCTGGAACTGGAAATAAAGTTGAAGATTTTGGAATAGGATTTTTTACTAAGTATGGTGATGGTGGAGTGGATGTTTCTCCAATAGCCGACCTTATGAAATCAGAAGTTTACGCTCTTGGGGCTGAACTTGGAATAATAGAAAGTATATTGACTGCAGCACCAACTGATGGGCTTCACGAAGATGGTCGTACAGATGAGGACCAAATTGGAGCCACATATGACGAGCTTGAGTGGGCTATGCAATATTATGAGAGTTCATTTAACGATATTAACCTTGGTATTTGGCCATATGCAGATTGCAATGAAAGACAGAAAGAAGTTATGAAAATATATCTTAGATTTCATAAATCAAACAAACATAAAATGGAAGAAATTCCAGTGTTCAGTACTTCTAAATTTAGAAAATAAAATAAAAAAGAGACTTTAATTAGTCTCTTTTTTTTCTTATATTTGTACTATGAATGTAGGTGTGATAGGTGGTAGAGAATTCAATGATTATGAGCTAATGAAAAAGACTCTTGATTTATTTCCTATTACCAAAGTAATTTCAGGGGGTGCAGGTGGTGCTGATACATTAGCAGAGAAATACGCTGAAGAACATAATATACCGAAGAAAATCTTCCATGCCCAGTGGGACCTATTTGGTAAAAAAGCTGGTTTCCTACGAAACACAACAATAGTAGAAAATTCAGAATTGATAGTAGCTTTTTGGGATTCGAAGTCGAGAGGCACACGGGATTCTATTGGTAAAGCTAATAAGTTAAAAAAAAATACTTTTATCGTTTATTTCTAAGCCAGAAAGCTCTTATTTTTCTTTTCTTTAAGTACAAGAATATAACAAGCTTTTGAGAAAACTTTCTCTTACTCCCCTTATCTTTAATGTGCTTTTTGATTATTTTACTTTTCTCATTGCTTATAGCAGCAGCCATTTCATACTCCTCATCTTTTAAGCAAATACCAATCCATATCCTAGCCAGCTTTAGTTTATCACCAAAACTAAGTTTAGCACACTCCTTAGTGTACCACGCTTTTATGAAATCTACTTTTTTATCTACCTTCGACATGCTATCTCTTTCTTGGTTCCTATATAAATAGAAACAGTAAAACCTAAACCCTACTGTAAAGACGCAAAAATTCGACCAAAAGAACAAAAGTTTTTAACTTTCATTTACTTTTTAAATCTATCCTCTGCGCTTTGTATTAATGTAACTTCTTTGAGTGGAATGTTAACGTGCTGAGAATCACTATCAACTCCTACAACAGAACCGTTGTCAATTTTAACTGGGGAATAAACACGTCCATTGTTTGTGTGTATGAAATGTTTGTTAAAAATAGCATCCATAATCTCATCTTCAGAAAAGTTTTTAGACATAACTTTCTCAAACTCTTCTTTTATGATATTTTTTAGTTCTTCGTTCATAACAACATTTTATTATAAATATACAAACTATTGATATTCTCGCATATTATCAGTATTTTTTTTAAAAAAATTATGTATAAAGGAAACTCAACAAACACGGGAGGTGCATTCAATTGGACTAGCACCTCAACAGGAACATCAAATTTTGGGTATAGTTTTTCGTCAGTATTTATAACTGAAATGACCGATAAAGATATTTTAATAAAAGCAATGGCTATAGCTGTAAGAAAAGGGTATAACCTTGGTGATGCGTTTTTTACTGAGACTCCAACAGAATTTTACTTGATGGGTGGTCTTGACTTATATTTTAGCCTTATATTTGACCACGGGTTTGCTAGAGCATTCTGGGGAGAAGATATTCATGAAAACATGCTTGAATCCAATTGGGAATACCACATCAAAGAAATGGTTTTATCAGAAAACCCACTTCACTACCTAATACCTTTTTTAAATGAAGAGCAAGCTGGTTGAAGGAGTTGATTTCGAATGGGAAACTATAGATGGAATCAAATTCAAAGTGTTTACAGCAGCCTATCATTTAAAGAGAGGCTTCTGCTGCAACAACTCATGCAGGAACTGTCCCTATAAAAAAACAAAGAAAGTTTAACTTCTTTTAGAAACATTTTCACTACATTTGCGTATAACCAAAAGTTATGTGGAAATTCCCTTATTATGAAATTGACCAACCTATACCTTGGGACAAGCTTGAAAAAGAATTCAGCTGGTTCCGAGATATGAAAGGTGTGCCGCAAGATAAAATCTGGCATGCTGAAGGAGATGTTTTTATTCATACCAAAATGGTAGCAGAAGCGCTTGTTGCTCACCCAGACTTCCAAACTCTTACAGAACAAGAGAAGCATATCATGTTTGCAGTTGCAATGTTTCATGATATTGAAAAACGTTCAACAACTGAAGAAGAGGAGATTGTTGAAAACGGAGAAACAAGAATGGCTGTAACTGCCAGAAGTCATGCAAAAAGGGGAGAAAAGACTACTAGAGTAATTTTGTATAAAGATATTCCGACACCATTTGAAATTAGAGAACATATCTGCAGGCTAGTTCGTCATCACGGACTTCCTATTTGGGCTATTGAAAAATTGCACCCAGAAAGAGAGGCTATTGGGGCAAGTCTTTTGTTAAACACAAAAATGCTTGCTTTATTTGCTAAAGCAGACATCCTTGGGAGAATCTCTCATGATTCAGAAGATATGCTTATGCGTGTTGAGCTTTTTGAAGAGCTTTGTAAAGATGCTAGTTGTTTTGGAGTTGCAAGAGAGTTTAAATCCAACCTGGGTCGTAGATACTTCTTTCAGAGATATGATTCTCACCCAGACTATGAACCATTTGATGAAAAGGACTTCACAGCTTACGTTATGTGTGCTGTTCCTGGTTCTGGAAAGGATACTTATATTGCAAACAATCTATCTGACATACCAATGGTTTCGATTGATGCCTTGAGGAGAGAAAGAAAAGTTAAGCGTGGAGACACAAAAGCTGAAGGTCACATTTATCAAGATATTAAAGAGATGTGTAAAGTACACATGAGAGTTCGACAAGATTTCGTATTCAACGCAACCAATATCACAAAGGATATGCGAGGAAAGGCAATTAAAGAATTTGAAGATTACGGGGCAAAGGTGGAAGTAATCTACATAGAGGTTCCATATAAAGTTTTATTAAATCAAAATCATAATAGAGACCACAAAGTCCCTGAGGACGCAGTTAATAATATGATTGGTGCCCTGGATATACCAGACCTCACCGAATGTTACAATGTTCAATACCACATTAAAGAAGAATGGAGTTATTAAGTATAGGGATTATTTTAGGATTATTATTTATGTCTGGATTATTTTCTGGATTAAACCTTGGATTTATGTCCTTGGGAAAAGAAGAATTGCAAAGAAAAATAAACATGGGAGATGCAAGAGCCTCCGTTGTTTATCGACTTAGAAAGAATGGAAATCTTCTTCTTTGCACAATTCTTATAGGTAATGTGTTGGTGAATAATATTTTAGCAATTTACATGAGCGAAATGTTCACTGGAACAACTGCAGTAATTGTTGCTACCTCGCTTGTTGTTGTGTTTGGTGAAATTCTCCCACAAGCAATATGCTCAAGGTATCCGCTAGAGATTGGTGCCAAAGCTGCTCCTGTGTTTAGAATATTCATGTACGCTCTTTGGGTTATATGTTGGCCATTATCTAAAATCATGGATTATTTTCTAGGGCCAGAACCACCAGTTAGACATACTAAGTTTGAGCTTGGCGAGATGATTAGAGACCACCAGATGGATGATACTTCTGAAATTGACGCTAGGGAAGCAAAAACTGTTATGGGAGCTCTAACGTTCTCTGATATGACTGTGCGTGAAGTTATGACACCTAAAAAGAATGTGTTTAGATTCTATGAGGATGATATAATCAGCGAGACACTAATTCAAGAGATAAAAGACCATGGTCACACAAGAATTCCTGTGTTTAAAAACAAGAGAGATAGAGTTGTTGGTGTTGTGTTAGTTAAAAGCTTAATTGGTGTTGCAATTGGAGATAGTATTATGGAACATTCTATTAAGGCTATTTCGGTTAGAGATGACGAAAAACTTGATGATGTTCTTGATAAGTTCAAAAAAGAAAGAATTCACCTATTTATTGTTACCGATGAACATGACAACATACTTGGTATCATAACTCTTGAAGATATTTTAGAAGAAGTATTTCAATATGAAATTCTTGATGAAACCGACCTTTTTGTTGACATGCGAGATATGGATAGCAAAGTGGAAGATGAAAAAGTCAACGAAGAATAAAATAGAGGAATCAATAAAAGACCTAGAGTCAATAGGTGGATTAGATAATCCAGCGATGAGAAAAATTATCGTGAAGTTAAAATTAGCCCTTGATAATGAGGCAAATTCCAAAAAATAAGTTATATTTGCTTTATGGAGAATCAAGAATTACAAGAAACACCAAATCAAAAGAAGATTAGAGAACTAGAAGCTCAGTTGTTTGATACAAAAAATCAATTGAACGAGGTTATGTTCGCTAATTCAAAGTTAGGATATTCAACAAAATTGATGTCAGAGTTTCATATGTCGCAAGAAGAGAAGTTGATTGCTGCAGATATGTTTGATAACGCAAAAGACTACAATGAAGTAAAAGAGGTTTATGAAAACTTTCAAAAATCTTTCTTTAACAAAGCGCTTAATGATGAATCAGCAGACTTTCAGTGGACTCCAGGTTTCAAAGAAAAACTAAGACACTACTTTGCTGTTTCTAATGGCTACGATATTGTATCAGAAGTTAGAGATAATCTTTATGTGATAACAGAATACTTCGCTCTTGAAAATAAAATAAGAACAACTCCAGACGCAGCTCTTAGGCAACCAATGACTGAGAAGCTGCTGGGAGACAGAGAGCAAACTCTAATATCTTTGGATAAAATCATAAACATAATTAACAGTTTTAACGAGGAATCCTGATTTTCCGCTACTATTTATAGATAGATGGATAAGAAGATAAGAAATATCATTCAAGAAGAACTTAAGAAAGCTTTGTCAGAAATGCAAAGCCCAACTATCAGCGTCCCAGAGGAAGAAATCATTTATGACTTTGAAGCTGGTAGAGCTTTTGGTGTAAATAAGATTGCTAGAGATATTAATGGTCTTGAAGAATATTATATGAGCAGCTACTTTCCTCGTTCAGAAATGGAAGAGAACTGGATGTTCGAAATCAATACCAACTACGGAGCTAGTCAAATCATAGAAATAACACACTCAATCAAACAAGATTATAAGAGCTATTGGAATCTGCAGATTTCAGAAGTAGAACGTGGTTCAGATGTCCCTACTATAACCAATGAGACTGGTTTAGTAAAAGGATATAGAAATTTTATTGAAACAGTGAATTCAACTCTTGAGAAGGAGATAAACCCGAACCTTTTGTAAGAACCCTAAACGTATAGTCGTATAGATTTCTTTCGTCAGCTAAATATGATTCCTCTTTTTTTACTTCCCAATCTTCTGGCACATAAAAGAAAGTGTCACCCTCAAATTCTTCTTCTATTAAAGTGTGATGTATTCGGTCCACAACACCCATTTCTATAACTTGATTATAAATGCTTGCGCCACCAATTATATGTACGTCTAATTCTAGTTTTAGAAAGTACTCCAACCCTTGTGCATGAGCAAGAGCATCTTCGATTGTATTAAAAACTTCAGCATCAATGTAATCAGTCTCATCTTTATTTCTATTCCTAGTAATTACATAGTTCACCCTTCCAGGTAAAGCTTTTCCTATTGAGTCATAGGTTTTTCTACCCATTATCACTACATTGCTTTCTCCTAGAGTTGTGATGTGTTGAAAATGCTTTAGGTCAGACGGCATATTTCTACCCCAAGGCATATCATCATTCATGCCTATTACTCCATTTTCAGATGTTGCTACTATTAAATTAGTTGTCATTCTTCTTTTATATTTTCAGCCCAATACTCAGCTTTCTTTTTTATGCTTTCTTTTTCTTCTTCACTAAGAGGCTCAAAAAAAGGCAAGTCTATTCTGCTTTTATCTCCTTCATAAAAATAAAACAACCTACCTAGCTGTTTAATTTCGTTAAACCCATTATCTCCAAGCATTATCTGGAGCCACGCAAAATCAAACTTAGCTTCATACTTAACGCCACTAATCTCTCCATTTTGTAGTTGCTCGTGCCCAATGACATAAATAACTTCATCAGCTTCATTTATCTCATCAACATGTATGGTAAACTTTTTAGTCAAGCCCATCTACAATAGTTTTAATGTTAGAATAAACACTTTCAATTGACTCCATTCCATCAACTCTAACAACCTTTCCACGGCCATTAAAATAATTTAAAGCTGGAATTGTTTGGGATTGGTATGCTGCCCACCTTGTCTCAAAAACCTCTGAAGTATCATCTTTTCTACCACTCATTCTCCCTCTTTCTAATATCCTAGCTTTAACAACATGTTTATCAACATCAAGGTGGATTATGGTATTAATAGGAGCTCTTCTTTTATGTAGAAACTGGTCTAGCATTTTAGCTTGGCCAGCTGTCCTAGGAAAACCATCAAATATAAATCCCTTCGAATTAGTATCATCAATAATCTCCTGCTTAACCATCTCGTTCACTATTTCATCTGGGAGTAAATTGCCTCCATTTACTATTTTATCAGCAAGGATTCCTATCTTAGTTCTATCTTCTTGGTTCTTTCTTATTATGTCTCCAGTCGATATGTGTCTGAACCCATACTCCTTCGCTAACTTAGTTGCCATGGTGCCTTTACCTGTTCCAGGTGGTCCGAAAATGATTATGTTTTTCATGTGTTTTTTCTTATATTAGTTAAAAGCAAATGTAATCAAATTTTTGATAAAATGAAATATAATACCTACATTTGTTCAGAGTTAAACTAAAAATATGAGTGAAAAAATAATACCCACTAAATTATCAGAATGCTTTAAGCAGCTAGATAATATACTTAACGAAGCTCCAGATGGAGATTGGTTTAAGGAAGCAGGAGAGGAGGATGCAATTGCTCAGTCTCACCACGGACTTGGAACTTGGATTAGAAATAATTGGGGCCTATGGGACGAGGATAGTCAATTGAGAGGCTATTTTAAAAAACTTGGACTAAAGCATGCAGATGATATGTCTGGTGTTATATTAACTTCTTATCATAGACACCTTAATGATATAGAACTTGGGCTTGATGAGCAAATTAAATATTACATTGAATTTTGGAAGAAGCATGAGCATGAATAAAGTAGAGATAAAATTTATGGAAAAAGTTATTATCATAAGAACCGTTGATAACATAGGGTTTCCTGTTGATATATGGAGGTTTGAGAAAGACAATCTTACAGACCTAGAAAAAGTTTTTATATCAAACATAGAATCAATGACCAAGAGTCTAATGTCAAAAGATGACGAAAATCAAAAATATTAATATGAAACAAGTATCAAATAAAGAGGTAAGAGAAATAGCAGAGAACATTGTTGAAAAGACAAATAAATCCACAAACGACTATGATGCAGTTGATGATGTGTCTTTGTTGTTAAGAAACATTTTTGAGAAAATGGAGATTGCTGTAGAACAGATAAAAAACAACCCAGACTGTAAGTGTACAGACTGCAAATGCACAAGCTAAGCAGTTATTGTTTAACCAAATTTTTTTTATGAAAAGGAGGAAAAAAGACTTTATTGAAATATCATTATTCACACTTGTATTGTCTACAATACTTGCGCTGTTGTTACAAACTATAGGCAATGTTGTATATTACCTTTTAGGTTTTGACATTCCAACAGTTGAATTTAATTTAAAATTATTGCTATCATTTGAAATAATTTTAGTATTTTTGTCATCACTACTCGGATTAATCTATGTATTTTGGTTCTTCGAGTACAAAAAAGACCCAGATGGAAGAGAACGAAAAACAAGAAGATATTAGAGACAAGGTATGTTTAGACATACAGTTTTTAGATGATGATGATTATCTTATAATACAAGACTATTCAACAGACTCACTAATAGCTAAGTTGTCATTTTATGAACACGATTTAACAAAGTCAGAAAAAGCTGTTATTGGAAATGTTCTTTTAAGTGAAATCGCAGAAACAATTTACAATAGAAAAGAACTTAGAAAGCAAAGGTCTTGGAATGTAAGGTCAGAAGCATTCAAAGAAGCTATAAAGCATGAGAATAAAGAAGATAAGCAAGCTATATGTTGGCTTATGACAACAATTCTTGAAATAACTGGAGAAGAGGCTAGTAGAAGGTATGATATTTTAAAAGGCCTTAGAGAAATAAAAACATTCAAAGAATCTGAAGAAGAGATTATTGATAAAGTTTATTTAAACGATAGTCACTTGAAAGACTGTGAGTTAGGAGATGTAGAATTAATTAACGCAAGAGGAATGTAACATTTACCTAGTTACAATCGTATAACCAACACAACAACGAAAGTATGTCAGAAAACGCAACACAAGGGAGCGCTCAAGAAGCAATGTCCCAAGAAGAGAGAGTAGAGTTTTTAAAAACTATATTCTCAACACTTGAAGTTGATGCTAAAGCAGTATTTACTCAATGGTGTCACGAAGAAATAGAAAAAGGAGCTGGAGAGTTGCTTGGGCAAAAAATGCAAGAAGTTAACGATAAGTTTACAGCTTTCGTTGCTAAGGCTAGTGACCAAGTTAACAAGGGAGCTAAATTTGTTTACGAAAAAACTAATGAAGCATTCGAACCTAGAGGTGAGGATGTGACAAAAAATAATAGCGATACGACTGGTGATGGAAAATCATCATTCTTCGACTAAAAGATAATAACTTAGATTTGCACTGTCTTTTTTATTGGTTCAAGAAAAAGCCTTCACATTGTGAGGGCTTTTTCGATTTTTTACTTTAATTTATAGTGACTTTTTTCTAAATTTAGACAAGCATAGCTATGTGATGCTTAATTAGTTCGTAATGTTATTTTTGGTTAGACATTGGTGATTTATTTGCCAAGAACTATATAAAACTCTGGGTTTAACGCTCAGAGTTTTTTGTTAATAGATGTAATTACCATCTTCGTCATACATCTCCTCAACCCAGTATTCATTTGGGTTTGGATTGTTAAGTGTAAATATAAACTCAAACCCTGCGTATTGAACATAATAACAAGGCACACCATGGACTTCGCTTCTGTAAAACCCCATACTTGGGTCTGACTGTGGGCTAATCGTATTATATTCCATAAGACTTTCTGAGAATGCACAGTTACTTATAAACTCTTCTTCAGAAACTTCAACAGCATCTTCAATCATTTTATTTTTAACCTCAACCCCTTTTAGGTCACAAAGCTTATCACACAACAAGTAGAATCTATATGGCTTTGCAGATTCTTCTTGCATATTGATGTCTGATTCATTAATAATCCTAGACAACTCTTCTCTTATGATTTTTCTTATATTCATTATGAGTAATAATTCTGATGTATATCAAGATTGAATCCGTAGTCAATAAGAACAACATCTTCTCCCCACTCTCTATCTACAATTCCATAAGAATTTGTTTTCATTAAATCTCCCGCTGGAACATCATGGTCTGGCATATACTGTAAGAATCCTTTTATAGACTCATCTTCCCACATAGCCTCTAAAACCTCTTCAGATGGCCCAGGAACCTTTTTGCCTCTTGGGTTTACTGTGTCAGTAGAATAATTGTGAACAGCTTTACAATAATCTTCAAATGAGAAGCCAGTTATTCTGTTAAAATCTTCTTTTGACATTTTTCTAGCCAACTCCATTTCAACCCAAAGATAGTTCTCATCAGAATCGTATATATTTGCAACCAAATGACCAAGTTCTCCAGAAGTATCAATTTCAACTTCATTCTGAGCTATGCCTTTTTTGTTTTTAGCAAGCTTTAGAACCATCTTATCATCAATCTTATATGCAATTCTTGAAGAACCTGCCGCAATTCTCTCAAGGAATGAATCACAGTATCTAATCCTTTCCTTGAATGTTGTTAGACTTTTGAACTCCTCCATTTTAAACATCTCTGGATAATCTTCCTCTATTGTATCTTCTTTTACCATTGAACCAAAAGTGTGTTGACCAGCAACAGGATAGCGCATCATTTGCGGATTATACTGTGGGTCAAAAAAGTCTGGGAACCTATCGTAATAATCGGCTTCCATAATCTTTTTAACTTCTTCTCTTATGATTTTTCTTATATTCATATTGCATGGTCTGGATGCCAACCGTAATCATCGTAATCTTCCTCTTTTGGCTCCTGGATATTTTTCATGTTTATAAATAGTTTTAATTTCTTGCCGTTCTGGAGAAATTTCAATACATTTGATTATGGAAAAACTGAGAGAAGAAGTACTTGTTGAGGTGTATGTTAAATACAGAGGGATAATATACATAAGAGGTCTTGAATATGCTGTCGGTGAAGATGATGATTCTATAGAGTGGCACGAGGTTGAAGATGATGGTAACTGGAGTCTAGTTAAAGATGTTGAGTTTTGCAAAGAACTTGAAGATACTTATATGGCAAAGATTGTAAATGGAAAAACGTAAAAATTCACTTAGTCGAGTTAGGTCAAAAATAATGGCCTGGTCTATGAGGAGGAGTATTAGCAGCAAAATAGAAGACATGCTTCATAAACATTGTGATGTTAAACCACCAAAAAAACCTAAAATATTCCTTGACCCAAAGACGGGTATTTTTAAGTATGACTCAGATGACTCAGATGACTCAGATGATTTTGATGAAGATTATTTTTATAATCCATAAATTTTTTATAAATTTGCAACATGAGCTATTATAATCCAAATAGAGATAGAAAAAACTCTAAACCAGTTAAGTTTATAATTCCAGGAGACAGTTCTGTTATAGAGGTGTTGCGCTCTGTATCTGAAGTGCTAAAGCCTCAAGGTTTAGAATTAAACATTGTGAGAGAGCCGTTATATCTACCTTATCTTAATACGTCCACCTTTTCTAAAAGAGGTAGTGATGAAAGATTCGTTTGTATAATATCAAAAGTAGGAAATTTTCCTCATGATGAATTTCTAAGCACATCTATGTTTGGAATAAATGATATGGAACTAACAGATAAAGAGTTAGCTAAAAAGTTAACTAAAGAAATGTCGAAGAAAAAGAAGAAGCCTGAAGAAGATATAGAGCTTACCTATGATGAAAAAGTAGAGTGGTTTGTAGCTAATTACTACGAGACTGGGATGGAACTTGAGATGATGAAAGACAATATGAAGCATGATGACTTGGATAATTTCTTCTGGTACAAAAAGAAAGTAGACTTTCCAAAAATGAAAAGCGATTTAAAAAGTGAAAAAAGCAAGTAAACTATTTGAAATACTAACAGACAATCACACAAAAATACTTCCTGAGAAGTACGCAAAAATTGTGCTCCAAATTGCAACACTAGAAGAGCGTAGTTCTGCTATGATGAGTTTTGGCATGGTAGACAAAGTAAAAAGTATAAATGATGCTTTAATTACACGAGGCTGTTAAAAAAGAGTTTGACGAAGATAATAAAAAATAATATGAATACAAACATTGCAGAAGAGACAGATAAGGAGATTGAATTTATAATTTCTAAATTAAAAGAAAAAGGCTATAATCAATGGGATGAAGCGTGGGTTGAAAAAGAAACACCATTCAGAGTAAATCCAGATGGTAAAAACGAATATAAAACAGGGTTTGTTTTATATCCAGAGCTATTGACTTATTATGAAGGAAATACTTGGGTTACAATTCCTTGGATTTGCGCAAGAGTAGAATTAAGTCACCATGAAACTATTGATGAAAAGTTTCAAAGGGATTTTGTAAAATGGATGTTCTCAGAACTTGAAGATGCTGGTTTTAAACCATTTAGAGATGAAGATGCTTTTGCTGGATGTTGTACTAAAATAGAGCAAAAAGATAACACAAGATTTAAGTTATATATTAACCCATATTTCCCAGAGGGATATTGGTCAAATCACACATTGTAATGGAAGATAAAGTTTACGGAATACACCAAGGGTGTATTCATGAGGGTGGAGGTACTGGTAGAAATCTTTACAGAAATAAAGACAAAGCTATCGAGAAGGCTCTTAAGATTTTTGATAAGCATCTAGCTTGCGACAAAGAACGCTTAGAGGATTTGGACGAGAAAGACAAGTATTACGAACTTATGCTGCAGCATCGTAAAGATTTTGCTTGGAGAAAATGTGATAGAATTGAGAATAGATGGCACAACACCTGTGATGAAGTTGAGGTAATAGAATACAAACTACACTAACAATGAATTGGGAAGAACATTTAGAGTGGATTAACTCAAAAACAATCGAAGAGCTTGATGCTGAGACTGCTGAAATCAACAAAGAAGTAAGAGATAGTGCCATAGATTCTATGAATCAAATTCACTGGATTATTAAACTCGCCAAAACAGACGAAGAACAGTTACGTGAGATTGAAACAATAGAGGACGAACATAGCAAAAAATGCATGCATTCAATTCACCCTTGGAGGCTTAAAAATCGAAAAGAAAAGTATAATGAAGACCCAGGAGCTTATGAAATAGAGTGGCACGAGATTCAAGAGTTTGCTGATAAATTAAAAAAGGAATTTGATGAAGATACTGATTGAAAAAATACAATTGTTCCTACTCATTTTTTTAATAGGCCATGGGATAGGTTGTATAGGTTTTCCGATTATAATTGAAGACCTTGAGGCTGCGATTAGAGTTAGCTTCCTAGTTGCGTCTGCAGCAACATTGATTGCTGTAATTGTTGATTATGTGAAATTTATGCTAAGAAAAGATTCATCTCTAAGAGCTGATATTTTAGATGATGGTTTTGTAAAGCATTCAAAAGAAATTATAAAAGAAAAACAAAAAGAACTTACAAATGAAAAACTTTAACTTAGAGAAATTTAAAGATTACGTTAACACATACGAAAATCAGACTGGTCACGAGAATTATTCTAAAGAGACTGTCATTGATGACTTTATTTATGGAATCGGAATCTGCCTGGATGAAGAGAAATATAAAAACGCAGATGGATATGCAAAATTTAAAGATAGAATTCTTGAATACTTTATAGCTAAGAGAAGAACAAACACTGATAACAAACTTACGCATGGAGAACGTTCAATTATATTTGAAATACTTTATCCAGGTGCTTGGGCGGATATATTTATTCATAACTCATTTCCAAAAGAAGAAACTCACGAGACAATGATGGACTATTATAATATCCCAAGAATTAAAAATATGAGTATAGAACAGACTGCTGAGAAAAACTTAATAAAATGGCTTGATGAGAATCACATGCTTTCTCATGATAATTGGATTGAGATGCTGGTGCAATATGAAAACGATAAATAAATTTATGGATTTTGCATCATTTAAAAACTATATTGAGTTATACGGTTTTAAAAAAACAAATACATCTGGTATATTTACTAATTTTAATACAACATTTTCTCAGGGCAACAACCTAATTATAGTAACTTGGCAAATGGGTGGCCACATAAGTAAAATATGTTTAAAAGAATCAAATAAAGCCGATAGAACATATAATTCTATGATAGAGTTTCTTGAAACATTAAAAAAATAATTTCGTATAACATAGTACGCATGGAAAAGACATTAGAAGCAGTAAAAGAATATTTAGAAGAAACATATAGCGAAGACCAATTGACCTCCAGTGTTGATGAAGCTATGTTTGATTATATTGATGATGATTGGGAAGATGATTTTGAATCTGAGTATGATGCCTACCAAGAACAAGGCAGGGGAGAGGCTGAATCACAAGTTACAACTGAAATACAAGATGATATTCTTAAAAAACTAGATATGGATTATTCTGGATTCGAAAAATATTTCGGAGTTACAATTAGCTCAGTAATATTCGAAATATATCCAGACCTTGACGCTGGATAATATTACTCTTTTTCTTTTATCTTTTTGATTATAGCGCCAATGATAGCTCCAGCTACAACAGCTCCAGCACCAAGCGCCATCGCAGGAATTCCAGAGGCAGCTGCAGCATCAGCAAACCACCCACTAATCCCAGGTATAAAAGGAACAATTCCACCAAGAGAAGCCCCAGTCATCATTAAATCAACTCTTTTATCCTCTGGCTCAGCTTCTACATCAATCTCACCATCAGTATCTTCATTTTCATTAATCACACCTTGTCTTGCAATCATATCAGTTAACCTCTGAACATCTATAATTGTAATTTCATCACCAATCATTTCATTAAGAGAGGCATCTACACCAGCAGCTTGAGCAAACCTTTCTAACTGCTCAAGGGCATGAGGGTTTTGCATAATCATTTCAGCAGCCATGTCTACTTGAGGTAAGTTGTATATTGCATCCATGTCAACGTCTGCAGCAGAAACCTCTAGTGGCTCCTCAGCTAGTGGGTCCATGTTATTTTCTGAGATAATCCCAGCAAGAAACTGCATTCTTTTTACTTCGTTTAAATTCATGGTTTGTGTGTTTATCATAAATAGATTCAATTTTCTAAATTTATAATTTGCATGAGTTGAAAATATTCACTAAATTCGCAGTGAGACAATTAATTAAACAAACTATGAAACCCATAAAAGACAAAAGTCTTTATTATTTTATTTTGCAAGACGAAAGTTCTTCTATGTTTTCTATGGAAACTAGCGAAAAGCTTTACACACTAAGAGGGTTAAAAGAGAATGACCTAGAGGCTGTTATGGATTTCTTTAAACCCCAGTCTATACATCACTACGCTGGTGAAGATGGTCTGTTTAAACATAGAATGATTAGTGCAATGCATTACAAAGCCAAATTCAAAGTTAAGTATCTCGAAGAAGTAATAGACCACGTACCATATCAAAATTCAGTTAAGTTTACAATAGGTAGTTCTGTTATAAAAAAAGAAAATACAAAATATCTGGTAGGAATTGATATTAACATGGAGGAGTTGGATAGGCAATTTAAAAGAATCCTTGAAGACAGACCATGGTATAACATTTCTTTTGAAGACTTTCAAAGAGTTGGAACAATAGGAAATGTTTTAAGAAACATTTCAGACCCTCTATATAATACGGGTTTTGGTTTTTCTCAGACAATTATAGAGTCTGATTTTCTTGGTCACGCTGGAAATCGTGATGACGTTCATAGGTATTCTTATGACGACAATTTCAAATACTATACGTTGTTATGCAGCTAATAAAAGAAAACAATAAAGTATATGTTCTCTTGACAAATGCAGAACTTGTTCACGAAGATTATTGTCAATACAGAGATATGTTTTATCACGTACCACATGGTTTGCAAAAAGATGAATGTGCATACTTTCAAGGCCCTCAGGGAGCTTTTATGCTTTGTGTGAGGGGAATTTATGAAGTAAGCATAATATTGCCTTACGATACAACTGCTAGAAATTATTGGGGAGAGTTTAGAAGAATGCATAAATTGGTTCCAAGGCTCAATAAATTGATTGACATAGAGAAGTCTTATGTTCTTGAGTGCGAATTTTTAGATGGAGCTACTGATGAAGAATTCGATGAGCACATAGAGCATAGCTATGAGTTTAATTCATTTGTAACAACTACTAGAGATGAATTTTCTTTTCGTGAGTTTAACAACGGAAAAGTATATAGAAACAAAACATGGAATTTAACTAATGAAAGAGCTCTTGGACCAAACTTAAAAGACTACTCTGTCAACGACCACTATAAATACTATATACTATTATGAAACTAGAAGGAGATTTCTCTGAAGTTAAAGCGGGTGATGGACCATATTCAATGGAACAATTTAAAAAATCCCTTCATGAACTTATGGATAAAATGAACACAGATAGAGCAGATAATGGAAATCCTATATCAAAAACATATGCAGGGGTTACACTAATAGGCTCAGATTTCTATGTTAGATTTGGAGCTACTGACTGGGAAATGAAATACGGATTCGAACAACACGCAGCTAATGCTGAAGATTCATACATACAAGCAAAAGCTATACAGAGGCTAATTATACTCCTAATGGATAAGATTAAAGAAAAATACACATGAAACAATACATCAAAGTAAACAATAAAGCAGAAATAAACACTCTGCTTGTACTTTACAAGACACTTGACTGGAGAGCTAATATTTCTGGCCTTGTAGCTCGCTCAAGAGAAGAAGGTAGTTATCCAATAGTTGTTGGTCATTGTGATGGCTACAGCTGGTACTTAAATGACCATGGAAATGATGGCAAACACTATCTGTCAGTAAAAGATGTTGTGAAAATCCACAACTCTCTCTCTTATGAGAAAAAGATTTACATCCCATATCACTATAGAGATGTGTTATCAAGGACATCAAGAAAAATCTCAGTTCACAACCTAGAAGAAATGTTTAGAGAAGGCAGGCTTAATGAAAACGAAAAGGTATCAATAAGATATGTAGAGAAGACTCCAGTAGAAGGTTCTGGAGATGGAAGAATTGGTTTTCCTACCAACCAGTCTACTTGGCAGCATTTCGAGTGCGCATTTAAAAACTTTAAGAAAGTTAATTTCTCTACAATAGACAGTTATACTCAGGTTGGTAAGATAAGATTCGTAGGAGACCAAAGGATGTCAAACAGCCTTAGAAACGACTACTGGGAAGTTATTATAAATCTCCCAGAGGCTTATGAAGAACAATCAACTGGTAATATTTCTGAAAAATATATAGAGATTACAGATTGTAGCATTGTAAACCCTCATACCTTTGCTCACCCTGATATAAAGATAGATTCAAAATCAAGACTAGAACCCTCAAATTATATTTATTATACACTTTTTTTATAAAAAGTTTTGGAGGTAAAAAGATTTTGACATACATTTGCTTTACTTAATTATTAACAAAAACAATTTATTATGAAAAACGGATTCGAAAAATTAGAAGGTTTCGCTGCCATTTATGACTCACAAGATGCTGAGGCGGACAAGAAAGATGGAGCTTTTGCTGCAAAGGAAGAGCAAGTAGAAGATTTAGTATCTCAACTTAAGAGAGATAAGAGAGACCTTTCTAAAAAATTAAAGAAGTCATATCTTGACTCTAACATGGATACTGCTGGTATTTTAATGGACCTTGAAGTTGTGGAAAAAAAGCTTGAGCTTAACGCAACACTTCAAGAAAAGCTATTTGCATAAAATGCTTATAGAAATTCTTTTCCTACCAAGAAAGCGCAGACAATTAATTGAACGTAATAATTACCTAAAAAGGGAAATTAAAAAGTTCAAATTAAAAGATTCATGCTTATCTCCTAATAGAGACACAGCTGCTGAACTTGATGCGCTTTCTGGCATGGAAAGAGAAATTAATTTTAATAATCGGCTTATGAATACTTTGTTCGCCAATTATTTATTATCATTCATCGGAGTTTATCCAAAAATATAAAAATCATTATGGAGTTAGAAAATAGTACAATAACAAAAGAAGTTCACGCAACAATGTCAGATGTAAAAATTTATACATCTTCAGATTATAGCATTTTCGTGCTAAGTGAGTTAAATAGAGTCCCAGGACACTATAAAAAAGTATTACAGTCAATTCAAGAGAATGACTACACCAAGTATCAGCCAATTCTTGTTAACAAGAAAATGGAAATTGTAGACGGACAAAACCGTTTCCTAGCTTGTAGAGACCTAGGTCTTCCGATTCACTTTATCGTATCAGAAACAATTAATATTTTTGCAGCTGCAGATATTAATAAAGCATCTAAGAACTGGAGTTCTATGGACTACGTTCAACATTACGCTAAGAGGGGAAGAGAGCCTTATATCGAACTTCTTGATATTTGCGCTAAGTACGACCAGAAACTTTCAGTGGTTCAACAATTCGGAAAACTTACAAACAACCACAGGTCTGCTGCAGAATGTGTTAAGGCTGGAGATTTCCAATTCAAAAGAGAAGTAGATATTGATGCTTTCTTTAATCACGTTAAGGAATTTGCCCCTTACTATAATTATTCTAGTCAAGATAAATTTGTTAAGGCTGTGCTTAAATTATTCTTACAGAAAGATTACAAACCAGCTACAATGCTTAAGAAATTAAGAATAGCATCTGCAATTGTTCATGAGCAACCACGAGTTGACATGATGACTCAAGAGCTTTTAAAGCTTTATAACTACAAGAGCAAGAAGAAACTTTCTTTGTAAGTTGAATCATATAGAGGACATAGAATTCATCGAATTCTTCGAGGTAGGTAATAAGATTGACCTTCTTGGAGATTTCGGTGTTGTTGTCCAAACTTACGACCTTGACGAAAACAATGCCATCATTGGCGGTGATTTAATCGTTAGGTGGGATTCTAGGATAGAAGCAGACTATGAAAGCTGTTCTGGTAACCTAGAGCCATTTATCGTAAGAATAGAAGAAGATTACGAGTTCATATACATTAATGACGATGGCACAGAAAAGTTTTAAAATAAGATTTATAGAGCGTGAAAGAAGAGGCGTTATCACCTATGTGATGCAGAGAAAAGTTTTCTTTTTTGGATGGATTTACATAACAAGGGAAATTGGGGGTAGTCCAGCTGGAGTAGCAATTGGTCCCTATGAAGAAAAATCTAAAGATGAACTTTTGGATTGGGTCTTAAGTGAAGTGTATAGAACTGAAAAAAAGTATGTAAATATCATTGAATACCCAATGATTAGACAATATTAAAAATAAAAAACCGCTTGAGTAAAATTTATGTCTCACCAGACTAGATTCGAAGAAGGAGCAATAGTATATTAAAAGGGATGGCTGAGCCCAGACGAGTAAGTAGGAAATTGTCAATGGAGTTTTATACAGGTGAGTGTGGTTTCTCCAGAGGCATAAAAAGATTTAAGATATGATAGTAAAAACATTTGCAGAACCAACTGATATTGTTCTTATAGGGAACCCAGAAATCAGAATTAACGAAAAAGGAGATAGAGAATATCATGGAGACTTCCTCATCACTGATGATGAAACTACAATAACATTCAAATTTGGAGACAAGAACTTCAACGTTGACACTCTTGGTTTCTTTAATGTATTCACAATGGAGCAATTTAACGCTCAAAGAAAATATATTGATGAAGATTATTCATTTAAGTTTTTGTTTCTTCCTCAGTTTAAGGGAGATATAGAGATGAATGTTATCTACAAAAGAAAAGAATACATTCAGGGAGAAGGTAGGCAAGTAGTTGAGACTCATATTGTAAGTGAATTCCCAGACGAAAACGAATACGTTCTTGATGTTGATAGACCAGGAGATGATGAAGATGACATCTATGACTGGGATTATAATGTTGTTGTAAGCGTTCAACCAACGAGGGTAATTGTAGTTCCTCAAAATAAAGAAGGGGAATTAATCTGGCCAAACATTGATAACTATGTTTATAGCGAATGGGACCAAACTCAATTCAACGGAAGTGAAAGGTTTCAGAAAACTCAAATGGGTCACGGATTTCTTGTATTTGAAGATGTAACTCAAGAGAGAGGAAAAAGAAAAGATGTAATCAAAGGTGTTACTCACGAGATTACAAAAATGCTTGGCAAATACCTAAACGCTGAAGCAATTAAATTTATACCTTACCAACAGGATAAAAAATTAGATAAGCTAATCGAATCAATGGAGAGTGGTCCATTTGAAGCACAATTAAAATAACAATGGAATATTTTATATTATCATTAATAGCATTCTCAATAGGATTTATAACTGGACTTTACTCTAAGGCTCAGGCAAAAATAAATAAAAGAAAATCAATCGAAGACTATGAGGTTGTTGGCGATAGAATACGCTTAACCGAAGAGGGAACTAAAAAAGCAATTGATGAACAACTAAAAGGATTAAATATCCCAGGTCACATAAGCGCACCACCACCGCCTCCACCGTCAAGAGTGATTAGGGAAGGTAAAATGCCAACATTAGAAATTACCTACATGAGACCTGGTATTACATATGACAAAGGAACTTTTGTCAATGTAAACAAGTGCAAGAGCTGTAGCGTAGTTGGTTATAGCCACGATTTATGGTATCATAAGCCCTGTCCAAAGTGTGGAGGAAAGGTTAGAGAGTATGGCGTAGCCAAATGGGAGAATGAAGAGTGGGTAATGTCAAAAGCATGAGTAATTATAAATTCACATCGAAGTCAGGAAAAGAGTATTCGACAAAGTTTGAGAAAAACATAAAGCGTGATAGAAAGATGTAAGTTAAAATAAAAAAGGCCACTTTAAAAAGTAGCCAGTTTTTACGTGAAAATTTTTTCACCCTTTAATTATTTTTAAGCTTTAGCTTCTTGATTTCATCAGAGTTGTAATATACAGTGTCTATTTTATAGACAATCTTATTGACAACAGAGTCTTTCTCTACTATGTTGTATACAATCGAATCCTTCTGGATTATATTTAACTCAACAGAATCTTCTAGCTTAACATTTATTATTTGAGAAATAACAGGCTGAATCTCAACCTCATTCTTCTCAAGCTTTTCCTTTATAAATATTTTTTTTACACCCTTGTCTTTCTTAGCATCTTCCAGTAAATCCTCAGTATAAATTATCTTTTTCTTAAGCTTATTAACCTCGTCAACGGTAAGGTTGTCGTTAAGGATTATGTTATTTAAACTATCTAGCTCATACTCGTACTTGCGCTGCTTAGAATCAATATCTTGTAACACCTCTGTAAGAAGACTGTCGCTCTCCTTTTGTAAATCCGAAAGTATTTCAATATCATCTTTTCCGCCATAGTTGTATTGTGAAATCTTTTCCGTTTCACACATCTTAACCATAAAGAACAATAAACCAGCTGATGCGCCTATTATTATTGCTTTTTTGTATTCTTTTTTCATCTTTTTAATGATTGTGAAGCTCTTTAAGTGATTCTATGAACTTCTCGTTTAATTCTTTATAATCCTCCTTGAGAATTGTAATATCCTCCTGCAACGTCTCCACTTGACTTGTTAGAGTACTCTTGTTATCATAGTAAAGATACCCTACAGCCATTAAAGACATAAACAGTAATGCCACTATCGGATTCTTTGCGAATTCCTTAAATGTTACGCCTGGTAATGCCATGTTATTTGTTATTTAGTTAGTCTCTAATAAATAATGCAAAAATTTTGACGTTCCACTTTTTTGCCATACCTTTGATGTTATGAACAATTCATTTGAGCAAGGGCAAGAAGTTGTGTGCATTAGCGATAACTTCCCTGTCATAAAAGAATACGGAGGAACTGGCAAGGAAGCCACTAGCAAGCCTCAAAAGAATGAGACGATAATCATTGACGAAATATTAGGAGAGTTCCTTAGATTCGATAAATATGATACTGAAGAGTCTTGCAATTGGTGGAAGCATGATAGGTTTGCTCCAACTGAAGAGAAAATAAAAGAAGAACAAGAATTAGAAGAAATACTTAAAGAATGGTAACACTAAGATTTAAAGACCACATTTTTACAGCAGAGTATATCACAATGCTAAGCAAAGTAAAGCAACATATTCCAGGGTTCTTCCCAAAAACTTTTTTACAGAGAACCCAGGATATAATATCTCCTCCAGATATGAAAATCTATACACACTTCGAAATCAGACTTATCACTGGAGAAAAGTTCACTAAGTACTTTACAACAAATGATTTAACCAAGGAAATTAACAACCTTTGTGAAGCTAAGTTCATAGAATTGACCAAGGATTGTGGTACAGATAGATTAGATAAAATCCAAAATAAGAAAAAAGAGTTAATAGAATCTCAAGCCTATGAAGATGCTGCTAAACTTCGCCAAGAAGAAGCTGACATCATTAAAGAAATTAAAGAAGGAGATTTCTTTAAGAGATACACCAAGGAGATTGTTAATGACATAGTTATTAAGGAGCTTAGGAGAATGGCCGAAGAAAGCAGAAGCGCCTTAGAGAAGATAATTAATGAAACTAATTCTCCAACTCTCATATGAGCAGTAGTCCTGAAATATATTATGCAGAAGATTTTACTCCAAGCGAGAGTCTTAAATCAAGGTACGCAACAAAAATGGTCAACGGACAGTTCTATGGCATAACCATTCCAGTACAATCTACCGAAACAATTGAGGAGCAGATAAAGTATAAGAGTGAATTAATTAGTCTTGAGGATAATCTACACGACTATCCAGATAGATGCAAAGAGATTTTTGCTGAAATCATAGCGCTAATGATAAAGAAAATTAAACGAGACCACTGTGAATAAGATACTTCAAGAAAATAGACCTAAAATAACAAATAACGTTCTTCTACCAGATTCAATAGATGACAGGATTGAGTTGTTTAATAAAGTCGCAAACAGTTTTGGTAACCCAAAATCAAAAGCAATATACACTATCTATATCATAGACTTGCTAGAACTTAAAATTAAAAGAGACCATACATGATAGAGCTAAAAGGAGGAGAAAACATTCTATACAACTCTTCAACAACAATAAGAATATCACCAATGCCTTGGCATGCTGTAGCTGGTCAAGCAAAGGGCAGACTAACAGCAAGGGTTGCAAAGAGATTTCAAGACTCTGAGGTCACTGATGAAAACACTCTTAAATATCTTGAGAACCATATGAATAAAGCCTTGCTGTTGGGACATCCGAAGGAAGCGTCAAAATTTTTTTCCCTCACGATTAAATTAAGAACCCTTATGATTATTAAAAAGCATTGCGCATGAGTTTTTTGACAGAAGAAGGTAGGCGAGAAGCTGCCAAGGACTTTTATGACAAGCTTAAGAACGACCCACGATATGAAGTCATTGGTGGAGAACTGAAATTAAAGCCTGAAACAACCATAGAAATCATTGAGTCAAATCTTAAATTCTATATGAATATCCTTGACGGAGACATAAGTGAAAGAGAGTATATCGTGTTTACTCCAGCTAAAGCAAAAAGAAGACTTGTAGAAGGGTATATCACTTTAATTAATGTAATGACAATGAAAATAAAACGAGACCACTGTGAATAATGAGCCAGACATGCCAGAACTTGAGTACTTCTCTAAGAAGCTTCAGGATATTATAAAAGAAAGCTTTGGCAGGATTTTATATAACCAACCTCTTGAGCTTACAGCCCAGGAACGTGCTTTTTTTCACCAGGAAAGAGTTAACATAAATATAGAGCGAGAAAATTATAACGCAGCCTTATACCACATTCAAAGGCTTATGCATTATAAAGAAGAACTAATACTTAAAGACCATTGCTAAAAATATGGAGAATGAACCAATCATAGCAGGAAGCACACAAGGATATACCCTAGGAGACCTAGCATGGAGCCATGTAGAGGAAGATTTGCATAATCATGACCTAGATGACCTTATTTGTTTCTACGAAAGTGAATTCGCAGAATTTAAGGACTCACTTGGGAGAGACGCTTTGGATTACTATAAAATTGTCCTATATTTAAAAAGACATAAAATACTTATTACTCATTGCAAATAAAATAAATATCAACCAAGCTCTCATTGATGAAATTAAAGCCGACTATGGTTTTGACGCTGAAGAAGAATTGACAAATTTGTTGACGCAAGAAATTAATCGGGAAATTCTAAACACACTCATGCAAATGGGTGACACAGGAAAACCCCTAGGAGACCAGATTGAGTTTTATGATTCACAGTATAGAATGAATAAAGATTCTATTGTATTTTCTTCTGTTGCACTTAATGCACTGAAATCTTCAATCGACCTTAGAATAAAATTAATCCTAAAGAAACACTGCTCATGAATGACCTTTTTACTTTAGAGCAAATTAGAGAAAGAATAATATCCGCTGAATCAGCTGTAGAATCATTTTATCACATAGAGTCATTCTCAGATAGTGTTATTAGAATAGTTGCTCAGATTATAGAATTTAAAGTATTAGAAATACATTTAAAACATTGCTCATGAAACTAAAGCCAACATATCCTGGTATGAGAAAACAGAGAGAAGAAGTTCTAAGGAAATGGAACGAGAGTGGATTGTTTGATAATATGAAACTACCAGGTGGAGTTACAATGGCAGAACTCCTTCAAAGCGAAGCCATGACGCTTCTAAATTTAGAAACATTCACCCTAGAAGAAAATATACGTCACTATGACTTCAAGTATAATGAAGCTGTTGAATATTTGTTCTCACCAGAAGCAGCAAAAGCTGCTCTTCTTAAATCAATGTTCTATAGAATAAAGAAAATAAAAAAAGACCACTGTGAATGAACTTAGAATAACATACAGTAAAGAACAAGTTGAAGACCTAAAGAAGCATGGCATAAATGAAGCCATGTTTAACGATGTCATTAATAAAGAACTTGAGAAAACACCAGGTTATGTTATCACACATCCATCTTGGCGCTACCTTGATAAGTACGAGATAGATATGCTTCATGCCGATAACTTTAGAAGCGAAGGAATTTACATGGGAGAAATATGCGCTCTTAAAGATGCTAGACAACACCTTCAAGATTACTTCAGAGCAAAGGCTGGTGAAATTAAAATTAAACACTGTGCATAGTAACGAGTTTAAAGATATAGGACTAAATCACTTTGTGGAAATAATGAAACACAGAGGAAAGAGTAAGGCTGATTTTAATATTGATGAGAATATTGTATATAACGATAAACTGCTTAGCGTAATTCAAAACCTTCCATTTTCTAATTCAAGAAAGATTGAAGTATTTATAAAATGTATTGCATTAAGAATGGAACGAATAAAAACAAACCACTGTGAGTAAACAAGAATCTAAAATAAGACTAGAGAAAATTATGAACAATGAATATCGTAAATACATCGCATATCAAAAAGCTTTTCCCTCAGATAAATTCCCTGGGTTCTATCCTACATCAATGAGACTCGCAACAAGGTCGCTTAGGAAATCAATATATTGCCACATAGGCGTAATGCTCGTTAAACATGGAGAATAAATATTTAAAGACCACTGTGAATAATTTAACAACCATAGAGAACGATATGCAAAGTAAAATGTTTCAACATAGGATGATGCTCAAGCAATACATAAACTATTGCTATTTCCCTGAATCATTATTCTACAACAGATTTAAAGCATCATCTGTTAGAACTCTCGCTGAAGCTATTGAAATAAACATAGAGATAATTAAAATAAAGCATTGTGAATAATTTATTTATCCTACCAAAGGAAGAAATGGACAAAGTTCTTAGAGAACAGCAAGGATATAGCATCAAGCAACTCATTAATCTCCTTGAAGAGACTGATGGACTCCTTAAGCTACAGAAGGACCAAATTGAATCATATTACTGGAACATATGTATGAGACAACATTATATATTTAGAAAACATTGTGAGTAACTTCTATTGTGCCATGAAGATAAAACAAGACCATTGTTGATTATCCTATTTATATTTCTTATATTTCCCCATGAAGAAAGAGACGAAAATAAATATACTTATCGCATGGGATTGGTTTGTTGAAAACAAATGGGTATTCGCCCTTGTTATTGTAGGACTCGTGGTTAACTTCGCACCAACAGAAATGATTCTGAAGGTATTTCTATTTCTTGTTGTAGCAGCTGCAGTATCATGGCTATATTATGTCGTCAGGCTTTCATATCTCAAGCGTAAGCTACTTAAACTTACCAAGGGTGTCATAGATGAGAACGATGCCATTAAGAAGGAGTTGAAGTCTAAGAGCGCACAAATAAAATACCTCCAAGGGAAACCAGTTACATTTTTAGACAAGGAAGGAAATCTTAGGACCGTACAGAAAGGTCATGATGATAATCTTTCCACAATGAATTAAACAAATTTTCTAATTTAACGTATAACAATATATGAATGACGATAGAGATAAAAAAGTTACCAAAGATGAAGATGGTAACGAATGGTTAATCGGAGAAGATGGAAAACACATCCTAGATGAACGTGGAGATAAAATACCACCAACCATTACAAGCAAAGTAACAAGCAAGCCAGGAGAATTTACTACATACGATTCCTCTCAAGGACATTGTGGGTTGTGCGGAAGTCTTAGGTGTTCTGGTAGATGCTTTAAATAAATTTTAACTTAACATACACTTCTTTACCTTTAGGGTAATCTTTATCTTACTTAGTGCATCACTTGAATAGTCAAGCACACCAAAGTCAACACTCGTATAGTCTCCAATAATAAACCACTTCTCTACCTCAACACCAGTTGGGTCAAGCATCTTTATTATAACATCACAATCTTTCTTACTCTTAGCTATAATTCCATCATAAACTTGTTTTGAAGTTGACGGACCAATTAAATCTAATAGTTCAAATGTCATATCTTCCCATCCGCCTTCTAAGTTATATACAGGTCTCTGAGTTTTACACAAAGAATAAGCCTCTATTTCAGTTCCTACGAATTCTACTATAAATCTATTTTCTCTTTTTGGCTCCAAGCCTATCGGGTCATTTTTTTTCATAACTTTTTTATTATAAGTATGGTTTAAAAAAAAAGTGAGAAATTGGGAATAAAAATTTTTTTAACACAATTTATTGTTATACATTTGTAGGATGTCTAAATTGGTTAAAAGAAGAACAAACACATCTGTAAATAATCTAGCTAACAAATTCCCAGAACTACTTAAAGAGTGGGATTATGATAAAAATAAAATAGACCCAACTAAAATAGTTCCATCTTACACTAATAAGGTTTACTGGAAATGTAGTTGTGGGAATGAATGGAAAACATCACCTTTAGCTAGAACTACCAAAGGTGGTTCCAATTGCCCGAAGTGCAATGTGGGGGGGCATGGTTTGTATAAAGATAATTATATAGATTTAAAGTATCCTGAATTACTTAAATACTGGGACCATGAAAAAAATTCTGAATCCAATATACACTATAGAACAATAACATGCTATAGCCAAAGAAAGGCTCACTGGAAATGTGACGAGTGTAATCATAAGTTCACAAAATCAATGATTAAAGTGACCAAAAGGTCTAAAAACGTATGCCCTAATTGTAAGAAGAAAAAAAGGTATGAAAAAATAATTACCTGCAACACTTGTGGCTACACCTGGAATAGAATGGATACTCATCCATGTAAAAGTGAGTCTATTGCAAGAAAACATTGTCCATGTTGCAAAAAAAATAAAAGACAAGAAAAACTTCTAAAAAACAAGCGTCCAGATATTGTAAAGTTTATTGATAAATCTATGGACCTAGAGTCTATATCTTTCAGCTCAAATATTAAATTAAAACTTAATTGCCCAGATTGTAATTTTAATTGGAAAAATACTCCAAATCTTTTATACAAATTAAAAGATGTATGTCCACGTTGTAGAAAAGAAAAACGAAAACAAAAGACTCTTATAAATTTAGAAAAGAAAAAAAAAGAAAGGGAGGAAAGGTTTATAAAAAATCTACCTAAGAATATTGAATCAGGTAAAATAATAGATATTGACGGAGTTTATTATACAAAAACAGAGTTCTGTAAAATTTTCAACATATCAAAAAGTGTTTTAAATACCAGGATTAACAAAGGGAAGAGAGGAAATGAATTATTCGACCCGTTACCCACTCAAATTAGAAACAAGTCTTTGGCTCAATATAAACCCTCGCTACTTAAGGAATGGGATTACACCAAGAACGATGCTCTTGGTTATTACCCCGATAAACTATCTTACAAGAGCTCTAAGGTTTATGTTAATTGGAAATGTAATGATTGCTCTCACGAGTGGAGTGGTACATGTAGAGGAAGAACAGGCTCAACTGGAGGTAATTGCCCAAGATGCAACTCTCTTGCAGCTAAATATCCAGATTTAGAAAAAGACTGGAACTACCAAAAAAACAATATATCACCATACGAATTACCACCACTCTCTGGAAAGAAATACCACTGGATATGTCATAAGTGCAACCATGAGTGGAAATTCTCTGTAGCTGCAAGGTCATATGGTAGTGAGTGCCCAGAGTGCTCACCTATAAAAGGGACTGGAACCTCTAAAATAGAGAGGAGATTGTTTTATTTCATTAAGAAAATTTACGAAGGTGATGTGTATAATGGAAGAAAGTATAGTGGAAAAGAAATAGACATATTAATAAACAATAAGTATGGCATTGAATATGATGGGATATATTGGCATAAAGACAAATCAATCAAAGACGAACTAAAAGCTAAATATGTTAGAGACAATGGTCTTAAGTTAATTCGTGTAAGAGAGGTGGGGCTAGAAATAGTCGATGGCTATGATATAGAGTATGATTCTAAGGACTCAAACGCACTTAATGGAGTTCTTGAGCAGATAGTTAAATTAATCCCCCTTAACCTATCTGAAAAAGCTAGATACAACAAGATTATTAAAACAGTTTTGAATGATGTGCAAATTCCAGATGAATATATGATTTATCCTCTTAAGGAAAATTCACTTGCAGAAACCCATCCAGAAATGTTGAAAGAATGGGATTATGATAAAAATGACATCCTACCAGAACATATCACAATTGGTCAGTATGTAAAGATTAATTGGAAGTGCTATAATTGCAAAAGGAACTGGTTAACTATTCCTTATACAAAAGTTAAAAACATAGGGGAATGTAAATATTGCAAAGGCACAGTAGATAAAAAATATCCCATGATAACTGATTCCTCTTTTGCTAAAGAGTGGAATTATAACAAAAATTCCAAAGAACCATCAAGTATTTCATCAAATAGTTCAGATAAATACTGGTGGACCTGTAAGTGTTGTGGTTCAGAATATGTATCCTCAGCCAAAGGAAAGCGTGTTGGTATTAAATATTGCCCTAACCACGGGTGTGAGGAATCAAGATACAACTACTTAGGTGGGCTTAAGTCTAGGGTTAATGAGAATAATTCCGTTGCTAATATCCCATTATTAAAAAATGAGTGGATGGATAATAAAAATGGGGTTGATGCAAGTAAAATAGCCGCAAAGACTAATAAGGATGCTTGGTGGAGGTGCGTAAAGTGTAATCACGAATGGGAGGCGAGAATAGATAGTAGAGCAATTGGGAAAAGTAACTGCCCATCTTGTAGATAAAAGTCAAAATTCAGACAAAAAAATTTGGGAAAAAATTTTTTAGAATGAGTATTATGACCCCCCCTCTTCTTTTTTGGGGGTGTCCTTTTTTTTATTCGCCAGACGGTACCAGCATATATGGTATTAGCTGCGGATTAAAGAATAAATTCCGTTGGTCATTCCGATGGTGTTTCGACTGGTGCTAGTGGGATACAA
>Ga0114918_10000512_pt1 | contig 33632 bp, 38 predicted proteins | sample LantaG_FD_87015 | JGI IMG/M metagenome (GOLD analysis project Ga0114918, IMG submission 87015) | Deep subsurface microbial communities from Baltic Sea to uncover new lineages of life (NeLLi) - Landsort_02402 metaG | ecosystem: Environmental > Aquatic > Marine > Oceanic > Sediment | place...
TGATCCAGGTGGTGATCCAGGTGGTGATCCAGGTGGTGATCCAGGTGGTGATCCAGGTGGTGATCCAGGTGAAGGCACCGATCCAAATAATAATAGTGGACCAGATTCCAATGGTGGTAACTCGAATGATCCATTGGGTACTTTGGGTTTTGGGCCACAATATCCAGATTCTTGCGTTAGGTATGATGAATTTTTAGAAGATTATACTTCTCAGAGATCTGCTGATAGTTTGGATCTGTTGTTTGTTATCCCTACTAATCCTTCTTATTCAGATGATTTGAATCGAATGTCTGGTTTGATTCGTCGCCCAGATCTTCGTAGAAATCCTATTGAACCTATGTTGGATTATCTTGAAGAATTGGCGGAGTTTAATAATTGGAATCGACCGCCGAGAGTCGGCCTATTGCGATATGATGGTATAGCAGCCGTTACTTTACTTCTCACGTCAATTACTGATCGTCAAACAATCGTTAATGCGTTTCTCAATATGAAAGGTGACGGTTCTTTGCCGCTTTCTGGCGATTTAGATCCCAGGGCACAAACACCTTACATAGCGAGAGCCGTTGAAAATGGGGTGTATTATCTTAATAATGATGTATCACCTAGTTCGATGCAGATTATGAGTGTGTTCAGTAATTTTGTAAATGATACTGGGTCAGCTCGGATGTCTGAAGCCGCTGCTGCAGCTAATAATGCGAATATTAATATTATCAGTCAATCCACTGCGATTTTCAATGAGCCGAATTTCAATGAGTTGAGAATTTTGGCTGGTAATACAAGAGGTTTCATGGCTGTTTCTGATGTCGATGAATCATATTTTTATTACACAATGGCCGGTTTGTCACGTATGATGCCCTCCCGATTGCGTGATGGCTGTACAAACGGTGTGAATAATTTCACAGTTTATAGTCCATCAACCATCGGTTGTAATGATCCGGCTAAATTGACGGCTGTATTCGATGCCAGACATTCGATGAATTGTGCGTCTTTTGATCTTGGGACTAATGGCTCGACAATCATGACGGCTTTGCGAGCACAATTGACCAATTTGGGGATTGATTATTACGGATGGATTTCCTATTCTAATGTTTATACTGCTCCGAGCTTAGGGTTTATACCAGGAACATCGTATTACCAGAGCGAACGGGTGACCGATGACTGGGATTCATTCTTTTTAGAACGAGTAAATCTGATTTACAATTCGCGAATCGATGGCCGTAAGAATATTCTATTGTGGATTACAGATAGACCATTTGCGGCTGATGAAAATACATTGAAACAATATGCCGATGCTTTAATAAAAGCAGACATTCGGTTTGTAGCAATGCATATCGATTCTCGGTTTAGTTTAAGTAATAATGGTTCTGTCGAATTGTTAACAGTACATGCGGCTTGTTGGCGTGATACTGCAGTTCAATTGAACTATCTAGCCGAAAAGGCAGGCGGTATTTATCTGCGTGTCCAACCTAATATTAGTCAATTTACTACCACCAATGCTTTGATTAATCAAATTTTCCCTAATTTGTGTGCTGGGGGTGGTAACTTTAGTCCATCGGCTCCATCGGCTCCATCGGCTCTATCAGTTCAATCGGTGGAATCTGCATCTCAGACTCCTCAAATCCGTCTCCAAATTGATGCTCGATTAAATAGTGGATATGCCACCAATGGTGTTCAGATCGATCTGCCAAAAGGCAAATACTCAGCTACTATTTTGTTTAGCAATACTAAAATTGACGGACAATTTCAGTCTCCGTTGAAAGTTGCTTACAAAAAGGGTATGAGCACCAAATTAATGGACTTCGTTGATAAAGGTAAATATGATACTCATGCCGAGAGCCTCCAGTCAGCGGTGAGTTCTACTTTGAACATTGCCCATGATGGTGGGTTGATGAAGTTTTTCATCCCCGGCGAAAGTAAGAACGATAACAAAGGTAAAATTATCATTAGCGTCGTTCCTCAAGTGTTGTTTCTAAGTCGTTCTGAGATTAATCAATTGACTGATTCTACACTTGAAATTGCTGGGGTTGATTTCTCTCTGTCACTTAAAAATGACCCTGGTACTGATCAGGTTCGTTTTAAGCTTGATGGTAATTTATTAATTCCAACCAAAAATAGTTAATAACTGCACATCGTTACAGAGGATATTTTGCAATGGCTAAAAAGTTTAAGCCCAAATTTGCTGGTCACGGCGTACAAATCGATGGCCCGCCTGTAAATGAACCAACTGGCAAGGGCTTACTTAACAAGCAGCCTGAGCAAGACACTACTGTCGGAAGTCAGAGCGACAAGGACATGGTAGATCACAATCTACTCAATGGTCTTGGCGACGATCTCATCGAATCAGATGCCATGTGCGACGTCGATGATAATGGTGTTGAGAACAAGCCACAAGGCGTCAAAGTTCCAGGCCACGCCAAACCGACAGATGGTTTCACCAAAAAACTCTCCCACAACCATGAAAACAGCATTGCTGAAGCAATCGCTGAAATGATGGATGGCGGTGCAGTTGCTGTGAAAGAAACAGAATGCACCGAAGAAGGCGAATTGACCATGGAAGAGCTTTTCGAGTCTTATCTCGAAGAGTCAGGTGAGACAGCCAGCTACGAAGAATTCGCTGGTCACTGCGGTGCCCAAGGATATGAGACACCCGGTCTTGACGACACTCAAGAAATGATGAACGATCATCAGGGGTATATCTTCACTCCAGTCGGAAACGGCCTTTATCGCAAAGAAGCTGTTCCACAAGAAGTCGGAATTGGCGACTTGCCTGGCGTTCAAGAGATCCCACCATCTCCACAAGTCGGTGCAACTGTTCCACCAGCACCATCAGCTCCAATGGGCATGGATGATGAAGAGACATTGGAAGTTATGCCTGAATCTGCAGATTCAGGTAGCTTCAATAATCATCACCCAGAAGCTGATGAATTCAACGGTAAAGAAAAACGAGTTGAACATCACAGTGGGGTAAGCCGAGGCAACGATTTCAAGACTGGTGCTCCTAAACTGTCTTTGGATTACAGCGACGGCGAAGGAATGGAAGTTTCCCGCAGCAAAGGCAGATCGACCGTTGAAGAAAGCTCCGTGACCACCGGTCAACTTTCCGCCCCACCTTCCACTAAGCCTAATATCAAAAAAGGTACTGTGAAGAAGGCTGGTGATGCTACTAAGGCTGTCAAAGGAATGAAAGACCTTGGCGACCCAATGAAGCACAAATTCGAAAACGATGACAACCTTGCTGAAGGCGTCAAACTTCCTAAGGCAATTGCTGCTAACGTTACCAAGATCATGGAACACGTCAATAAGCAATTGGCCAAGTTCCCGAACGGTCGCAAGTTGACTCCCAGCTTCCAAGCTGTTGTTGATTTGAACGGAAAGCAAGGCCGAACTCACAAAACTCGTGTTTTGGCTGAAGCTGCTGTTGACGCTGAAGAATTGGCAGTCATTGGTAAAGGCAACGTGTTCATGGAAGTCATGCTTTCAGAGGGCAAAGTTCAAAAGGGCATGTTTGTCGTCGAGCTACCAAAATTAGCCGACCGCAAGCCAGCTGTTGTTGCGGAAGGGATTCTTTTCCGATTCCCCTCCATCGCGAAACGATTTGCTGCGACAATGATCGGTGAGTCTGTGACTCATACTGTAAGTGAGCATGCTTTTGGTGCTATTATCAAGGGTGATGTCGAACAATTGATCAAAAAGTGCTAAGTTAACTGACACTTGAAAAATGATTAAAATGCCACCGGGTAGATAACTCGGTGGCATTTTTTGTAGGAGAACTTATGGCCGATCATCTTCTTAAATTAGGCGATTATAGTAAGCCCAAACCCAAGGGATACTATTTCGACTTGTATAAATGGGTAGAACCAGTAATTCTAGAGTCTCAAGGTGTGAAAATCGATCCTAGAGACTATTTCATAACCAGTGGTAAAGCGGTAACTAAATGCACAGTTCTTGAAGAATCTCTATGGAGCGTTTATCACAAATCACTGCGTACAGCACTAGCAGCTTTAGAAGAAGAGGACGAAAATCCACTTCAAGCCTTGCGAAAAGGACGGCTTTTCGAGGTAAATAGAGAATTGCAAGTGTATTTATTAAGAAGCTGGCGAGGTGCTTGCCAAGCTCGCTATTTATTAGTTCACTTGACCGAAGCTCGCGGTGCACACCTATTTCTCGAAACAGATTGGTCAGAGGGTCAAGTAGTATGTTATCCGAAAAATCCGAGGGGCGTCAAATTCTAATCGCAATCGAAGGTCCTGATTACACTGGTAAATCTTCTTTGATTGCTAAATTGATCGATCTACTCAATGATCGTTATTCTCATCTGGCACGAATACCAGCCGTAAAGGTTAGCCGACCTGGTGGAACACTTCAATGTGCTCCATTACGTGAAAAGATCACAAATTCTGAATTGCCACGGCTCACTCGTCAAGCTTTTGCTTTAGCAGAAGAAGTATTATTTACCAATACTTTCGAAACCGATAGTCCGATTGTCATCTTCGACCGGTATAATCCAATTAGCGGCCAAGTTTATGGTCCGGTCGAAATGCGTGAGACTTGGCAATTAGCGGTAACTCGTGAAATCACACTACAAATGGACAAAGTGTTGTTCATCCAATCTGACAAAGAAGTGATTCAAGAACGATTTAATACTCGTGATAAACATGATGTCATGGATTCGATCTTCGCAGATAAGATTGACCGTATTTTACACGAGTATGAAGCCATTCGTACCTCTGATTGGACTCAAGCATGGTGTAGCCCGTCAGTAGTGTGTAACAATGGTGATTTTGACACATTCGTGGCGGAAGCCTTTAAAATTGTATGTGGAGTGATTGATGAAAGATACGGAACAATTGTTGGCTAACATTTGGAGTGGCTATGTACGGTAAAGGAACGGTTGAGGTGTTAGTCGATAAAACCTTTAATGATTTCAACATTGTTATTGGTGAGTTGCCGCTTGGTTCACACAAAAAGGTCTGGGTTAGATGTACTAGATGCAACGAAGAATTCACCAGAGAATATCGTCATAAACATCAGAAACATGCATGCTCCACCCACACGGAAAGAAATGATGGCACCAAATTAAAATGGTGTAACAAATGTCATACTTTTTTGACGTATAATTGCTTTTCTGCGAACTCCGCTAGGTGTGATGGGTTAGATTCATATTGTAAAACTTGCAAACAGGAAATGCCATCGTCTCGGACAAATACCCAACAATTCCAAGATAGACGAAATTCTCTAGAGGGGTGGATATCATGGGCTATTTCCACCAAACGATCTAGATGTGTTAAAAGTGGTGTTCCGTTTAACATCGAGGCTTGCTACTTGATTAGACAGTGGGCTACTCAAAATGGGAAATGCTATTATTCGGGTGTCGATCTGGAATTTGGTACCGGATCGCTCAGATCTGCTTGGATGGAAAGAATTGATCCACAATTAGGATATATCGAAGGTAATGTTGTCTGGGCTTCTAAAGCCATGAATGCAGCAAAGAATGATGCATCCGAAGATGAATTTCTTGAATTGCTATCGAATATCAAAAATGATATTTATTCTATTCCTGTGAGGCTAGAATGCAAGAAATTGGTCGAGAATGCTCAAATTCCATCACGATCAAGAAGCACAGATGCTGGATATGATTTATATTCGGCTGAAGATGTGGTCATCGAACCACAACTCACCAAAAACGTCGCAACTGGTATAGCCCTGGCTTGCCCACCCGGATATTACTACACTATAGAGGGACGATCCGGGCTGGGTATCAAAGGAATAATGCCATTTCGTGGTATTATCGATGCTGGATATACAAATCAAGTTTGGGTGGTTCTTACCAATCGATCCAACGAAGCTTATGAAGTCAAATGTGGTGATCGAATTGCTCAAATTTGTCTTCATCGTATTCATCATGCAGATATTACTGTGGTGAATGATTTTTCTCCATCATACAACCAACGTGGCAAATTTGGTTTTGGTAGCTCAGGCAAGTAACACAGCATTAGGGATCACATGGCTAAATTCATATTGTTCTACGGCAAATACTCAATTGATCGCAAAAAGCAGATCAAGAACCATGGCACCTTTTTCGGAGCTGAAAGCGACGATTTGGAAGCCATCAAACAAAAAGGGATAGAGATTGCTCAAGAACATCCGAATCTCATCATCATCCCGAAAACATTCCCGCTTGATGATACGCTCGATAGCGTCGCATTAGACGCCCAAGAGCATTTCGAAGAATTCGGCGAAAAATTGCAAAGCACCCAAGTTAGCAAATAATCAGTTTGCCAATTTAATACAGAATATGATGAGCATGAGATTTATGCAGTCTTGTGTTCATCGATTTTGCTGGTTGGATAAATGATGATTTGATAATCATCGATAGATCCTCCATCTGGTATTAGGGTACAGTAACCCTTATCATCCAACGCATAAACATTGATCAACACATCTTGCTTGAATAAAGCAACTTGTAGATCTTTCACACTTACAATACACGCAACACGAATAGACCACCCAAAACCACCGTACCCGATATTAGGTATAGTGGTTGGTGTTATACTCGGCAGATGAACTTTTTTACCAACGACTTGCCAATTATCCGAAGAATAAGACAAGCTCTTGGCTAAAAATAATCGTAAACGCATTATACAATTCTGATATTGCCATTTGTGAATTCGTTGAAAAGTCGAGTCTGAGATTGAATCTCGACTTCGCGAATCTTTGTTCCAGGGAACATTCGCAACGCTATTTTACCCTTTTTCATATCTACCGGGTAATAAGGCGTGTCGATAGTCACCGGTGTTGGCAAAGCAATATTAAGATTAGGATCTGGTGGAATTAACAATTTGTTCCACCATACCCATAGTTGATCGTCTCTGATCATCATTTCAAGCTCGTTCCAATACTCAGTCTGAGCACCACCAAGAACAGCACCACCATTGTATATCGCAAACTCAGGTAATGAAGTCTGAGGCTTATTGCCAGTTCCATTCCAGAAACCAGCTTGCGAATAAATGCTGCTAACGACATAGCCAGGATCAAGACCACGAACAAAATCATCCTTGGCCGAAGGTCCGTCTTGATCATAAGGAAGACCGGTGTTCAGATTACCAGATTTAAATTGGACTCGTTGAATATTACTAGCAGGCTCGACTTCCCAATCGATTCGCAATACTGAAGCATTGTAATCTTGATGAACCAGTTCGAGCACGTCACCAGGTTGAATATCTGGAAGAGGATCACCCTCGTATCCAATCAAAGAGATCTGATTGCAACCATAACCACTGGTAGCACTACCCTGCAGGCTGACGACTTTGCGAGCGAAATTGAATGTTCCATCTCGACGACTTCCAGGAGTAAGATTGCGTAATGTACCAAATGGAGGGATATCCGTAAAATCAAGACCGCAAACCGAAATGACCGCAATATTGTTAATAACGTCTGATTCGGTGGTGAATACAAATCGAGTATCCCAGCTGTCCACTGGAGAACGGAACAAAATATCGATCGGCGTGTAATCAGAATTCTCAGGTCGGCCAATTAAAGCCCGGAAGTAAGTGTTATACTGATTGGCTCGATACCAAAGGAAAATCGGACGAACTGCTGAATCAGAAGTATTGCCGCTGGGTCCGTCGACAATCAATCCAGGGCGTGAAATATCAATTCGAACTCGTGAATCAGGATTAACGTCGAATCCACCACCAGTGATATTTGTTGCATCAATAGTATTATAAATCAGTGGATCATCGTAACCAGTTAGACCCCAATTGCTCTTTTCGAGTGTTCGCACATCTGAAACAAGGATTGAGGGTTGCAAACCACCGGTACCACCGGTATTCTCATCTCGGCTGATGAGTTCATCACCAAATCTGGTGCAATCCAATGTGACCCAAAGACTCCCTGGATCAAGTTCCGGTTGTTTGGAGAAAAAGTATCGATAAGTTGGGCCTGCTGATGAGGTTCCGACTTGGAATGCCCACAATTCGACCAAAGTGCCGATTGGTAACAATTGGCTTTGTGCGTCTAATTGTAGTCTCTGTGGGTTAGTCCCACTAGTTGCGTTTTCTGGGTTTTGATATTCCCAGACGTTTCGAGCTGTGAACGCTGTTTTGAGGGCGGTTGCATTAACCATGTCCCATTCGCGTAGATTGTATCTATTGTCTTCGATGACTGTTGGGGTGTATCCTGTGATAACCGCCATCTTTTTGGAGATCAAGTTGCCTTTATAGAACAATCCGCCGAGAAGATTTGGTTCTTTTTCTGGGATGAAAGAGAATCGCATCAAATTCCCGGCTGTGTCTCGTCCCATTGCGAATACGTTGGTGACATAGCCGGTGTTTTGGCTTTCACCGGGCGTGAATGTCCAGCCGATTTCAGCTGTCGGGTCTGTTGCACTGGTTCGTTTGAGAATGAGTTGGAATTCTGCGAGGCCGGGTAGATCGTTGAAACGACGAAAGATCATTGCTGGATATTGATCTTTTTGACCAAGGACAGCATCGAGATCTGTGGCATTAATCGCAGCACTGCGTGGAACCAAGTATGTCCCGAAACTGTTGTAGAGGTTTAATCCTGGAATTCGGCCAGCACAATTGCTTGGTCGGACTTTATCGACATCAGTGGAGTCTTGGACGAGAAAGAGTTCGGCACATTCGTCGCAGTCACATCGTAGTGGGACTGGGATTTCGACGTTCCATCGGATGATGTTGCCGACTCTTTCGAGTGTGATAAAGTCTGAACCGGCTGCGAGGATGATGTCCCCTTCGAGAAATCCACCGTCGTCTGGCATTCCAGCTCCGATGAATCCCAGGACGCCGATTCTGGTTCCGGTGAATGTGTCGAGTTTGCATTTATCATCTGCACTCATCAAGCCGGGTGAATCACAGGTTGCGTCTGGAATTCGATCGTCGCCGATGTGTGTGATACCGTGTTTGCAACTTACTGCTACGCTGCAATCGGTACGTTGAAGGCTTCGAGTTTGTGTATCAAATTGGTAAGTCGATGTGGCACCGTTTGGTCCGGACACAAGGATCGACTGTTGGTCTGATAGTGCAGTGTAACTTGGAATCTTGGCCATAGTGTTATCCAATAAAAGTCTATTTATTTAGATTCGTGTGGAAGAAAATTCACCATTCTCAAAGCATTGCCGACTTTGCATACTCTGAGTACCTCGTAAGCTTGGATTCCTAGTTTCAAGTGGTAAGTATTGCCACCATTGACCATTGACCACACTCTTGCATTGTGTCCGTAAAACGGATACCAGGTTACAGGTAAGTTTTGGCTAATTAGGTAATTAACCTTCTGGTTGTCATATGGTTCAAAATCACCACCTATCGCATCAAGAAGTCCGTGCTCAATTCCGCGATTAAAAATGTCATCATCTGTCCCATAGTAATATTTAATCTTTAATCGAGCACATGCAATGGCAAGACACCCGATCCCAGGAAATGGATCGTAGACAGGTCCGACAATCTTCATCTCAGATAAAGAACGATGTATATTAGCTGGGCTTAAATAACCAATCCTGAGTCTCTTGCGATAAAGAAATTCTGTTAATGATCGACTAGTGATAACCTGGTTGGCTTTAACATAATCACCATCTGTGGCATCTGTTAAAATATGAAACATTTGAGTTGGTTTCTCGGCGTAGAATTTTAATTCTTCATTACCAAAGAAATGTTCTACCACTCTCCACCAATCATCAGAATTAATCACCTGATCCTGCATCACACTATCAAGACATCGTTTAACCACCGTGGGAGGATGAGTCGGCCATCGATCTTTACACTTGATGGCATAGTTCAAAAGACGCAAAGAAGCCACCCGTTTCTCTATTGGATTCGAAACAATCGTTTGAATAGTCCAATGAGGATAATCAACATCTGGATCAAGGCCCATGTAATCTGGGACGATTTTTGGAAGCCACTTATAATCTTCCGTCACGTCTTCAATTCGATATCTTGTACTTTGGCGTTTTTGGACTTTAGTCGACATTGTAACATTAATGCTATGTGGACCAAGAATAACAATTCCATCGTTCTTGAGTCTTACAGTGTCTGGAGTATAATATCTTATTTGACGATACAATCGTAAGATATGAGGATCATAAATAGCAATCTTACTAACAGAGGATGGAAGTTTATATCTCGCCAGACAATTTCTAACATAACGCTCACTGGTACGGAGAATTTCAGCTACTTCATCGATCGAGCGACCTTGGACGACATACAAATGATATATCTTGTGATAAATCTGAATATCAACTGGGTTAATTTCCGAATTGCCGAGGGCCTCGATAGCCTCGTACATGGCTTCCGTGGGCTTTCCTGTGGCTTCCGTGATGTTTCGAAGCCCTTGGGCCTCTAGAGAGCCATTAAGCCACTTTGGGTTGTCGAAAAGCTCAAGACAAGCTCTGGTGACGATTTCGTCGTAGGGGCTTGGTTGGGGGCGGTAATGTTTGAAGATTTTGGCCCGATTATAGAATCGGACATATTGTATGGTTTGGCCTAGTGATTCGGCCACTTCATAATCGAGGAGATCAATATTCCTCGTCCGCCAGATCAGGAACAGAGCGGTCTGATCGTTGTACTTCGTCTTCAGGTCTAGTTGGCAACGCCTCCAGTCCTCTCTTGCCTCGTTGAGCCTTCTGCGGTAGTTCTTGAGGTTCGGGTTTGGTACGATCGACCTTAGGTCTTTCGACTTTTCGTGGTCTTTCGATTCGGGTTTTCGGTTTGGTTTCTTTTTCGACATCCTTTTCCGGTCCTAGTTGAGGTACATTATTTACCTCTGTGCCGGTGATACTATCCTTACGAACGTTCTTCATTTTAGCAACGTCATAAGTCCGATAAGCCTGGTTAAAAACAGAACCAAGCAAATGACGCAAAATCCGAACTCTTTTGATAGTATTTTGTCCATCGCCAAGATCATCCAGAGTTTCCAAAAGACGACCAGCTGAACTAGCATTAAGAAGTCGAACATTGACAGCGGCCATCAGTTGATTGCCGGTGACGGGGTGCTCGTAGAAGCCAAGAACTAAAGCTTTGGGGGTCGGATCAGTTTCATAATCAGGATAGATAAACTCCCATATTGGGAATTTAGACTCTAACACTAGATCAGAAATGTATCCAAGTTTCATGACTAGTCACGATACTTCTTTTTCTTGGCCGGGGCACCTTTTTTATCCTGATAATGTGGATTAGCACCCTTTTTCTTCATCGCGTTAGCAATAGCGTAAGGGTTGAGTTTTCCACTTTTGGGATCGGCACTGAACTTATCACTATGTTGTTTCATAGCTTCAATACTACCCTTCCATCCAGCTGGAGCCTCTTCCGAAGTCATGACATCATTTTGTTCAAGACCACCAGGACGACCGGTTACGTTCTGGATTTCAGGATTCATATTCTGGGCACCAGCCACACCATAACCGCCCTCTTCGACCTCTTCTTCATTGAATTTCGAGGCCCACTTGGATACTTTATCTTGATATTTCAAAGCATCAGTCAAACCAGTACCAGTTTGAGCACCTTTTTTAGTGTCCGCATTACTTGGACGTTGTGGCTTCTGCAGATCATGAAGAATCCGACGTAAAAGGCCAACATTCTTCTTACCCGGCAAAGAAGCTTCAGCTTCTAAAACCAAAGACTCTTGAAGCATATTAGCCATAATCTCAGCATGCTCCACCACAATATCACGATCGATCTGATCGGTGAAGAGGCCCATTGGGATCTTATCCCCAATGCTCTCACCAAGGCCCAATTGATCCTTGTGGATTGCTGCAATGATCTGTAGCTTGATTCGAGCTGCTTTCACAGTGTTGGAGATTGCTACCTTTGAGACAGTTTCACGAACTTTGACTTCGCCTGTTTTCTTATCGATTTTTTCGGCGACTTTACGTCCGGTTGGAATTCCGACCTTCTCGAATTCATCGACTTCTTGGGTCATTTCATTGGCAATAGCGGTTGGCTGCATTGGAGCATAGCCGCCACGCTTCCAAATACTATTCCATTGACCACCATTTGGCATTGGTTCGATTTCTGGATCTTCACCAGGTTGCCACCACCCACGTGAATCACGTGGAATGTTGGTGTTGGATCGCATTGTTCCTTCACCTGGATAATTCGACCCAATTGGACCTAAAGAACGAATCAAGTAACGCAATTCATTGACAGTCATTTTACCGCCAAGATTGCCACCCTTCGCTCCAAGCTCACTTGCCAATTGAGACCATTTGGAATCTTTTGGCAACAATGAGCCAAGATCGTAATTTAAGGCGATGTCCAGAATGTAATTAACAGCTTCGGGTTGTAGCCAATTGTCTTCGCTATCATCTCCGGCCATTGAGTCACCGAGGCTGCTAGCTTCGTCGTCCTTTCGATTGTCCATACTCGCGATACCAATCGACGTTTTGCGGTCTTTATTAGAGATCGCTTGACCCAATCCGGAAGCGGCACCACGAATTTGTGGGTTGGCATCTTGGATCTTTTCAATCAATTGACGAATTTGATTCTGAGCTGCTTCAATTCGGTCTTCGTCTCCGGTCTCAAGAGCATCAGCGTACATCATCATGGTTTGATAATAGTCGGCTGAGTATTGCTCGAACGGGTTCTCTGGAACCTTGTCGAAGCTCCGTTCGCTTTGGTACTTGCCTTGTACGGCTGAAGCCGCTTGACGGATTTGGTTTGGTGTTGGATTTTCAAGCTCCAGGGCTGCTTGGAGGCCCATTTTGCCCTTCATCCGATTGGCTCGTTTGGTATCAGCATTAGATTGACCGGCTCGGCTACCAGCCGTAACGTCAAGTGATGATTGTTCCGCACCTGGACCTGCTTCCATGGCTCCAACGACACTACGGATAACATAACTGATGAATGGCGATCGACCTTCGTCGAAGCCAGGCTTCATCATTTTGGTCAATGGGACGAACCCATTAGCATACAAATCGGAGATGAAGTCTTTGTCGGTTGCTTTACCGAATTTACGTGCCACTTTTCTAGCAGCTCGGAACATTGGGGCTCCACCCATTCGTCCATGGTTTGGTGAGTCACTTCCGCCTTGGAAGAGCTTGCTTGGATTACCGGCGAATGCATAAATCACATCCTCAGGGCTCCAGTTATATGCTCGACCTCCGGGCTGATATCCTTCAGGCTCTGGATTCGGGCTGTTCCATGGCTTATTAATCCAACGCGGGTTGTTAGTCAATGGTCCGATAGTATGGTGAAGGATATCTTCAGCATATTGACGGTCATAGCTCCCACCAAAGGGGCTGATGGAGTCTTCATTCTCAAGAATGACCGACAGTTTCTGATTCAAAATGTGTTCGAATCTCATTTTCAATTCACCTATAGACATTCATCGATTGAGCTAGAAATGCATAGTAATTTTTATCGGTGGGCTTTTCTGAAGGTAGCTCTATTGCCAACAGTTTATCTATTTCGATTATGTCAATACCTTGTTCATGTGCTAACAATGGGTATTGCCACCAAGCTCCATAATCGATCTCATAGTCATCAGTATATGCTGGACTTTTGAAAAAAGCCAGTTCTGGGATGATGTTGGATTCTTCAGTGATTATTTCTGGGCCGTTAGTCCACTTCCATTTTCTGGATGGTGCGATAATGGTGCTCTTGGACTTTACCAAATCATCTAAGCACCATTCTAACCGGTTCGAATGGTGAATATGATCGAGGGGAAAATGAGCAATAACTTGCCCAGCTCCGAGTTGCAGACCTTCGAGTAAGGCTTTGCCATTACTATATCCAGGTCTGTCAATTATGGTAATATTATAATTGTAGATTATTTCTAATTGTTGGCATTCGCGGTTGGTATCGTGATTGTTAATAATGATCAATTGTTTGTCTTGATACGATTGATCATTGAAGCTTTGGAGAGCGGCTTCAATTTGCCATGGTTTGATCTGTTTGGTAAATGCTAGGCAGGTTATTAACATAATCGGTATACGGAAAGAGCCGCCAAATTGATTGACGGCTCTTTTGTTCGCTCGTTAGAGGGATAGTAGTCCTTTAGCGATGTCACTCCAAACAGTTGTAACACCGTTGAGGTCCTGAAAAGCTCCATTTGTGTTGGCATCAGCCATTTTCGCTGTAATACCATTGAACCAATTTGTCCAGATTTCGCGATTTGCGAATCCTCGATTGAATTCGCGTGTCTTATTTAAAGCTTGTTCAAGCGATGTGATTGTACCATCTTTTACTTGCTTTGAAATAAGATCGAAGTTAGCTGCTAACAATTTGGCATCTGCGATTTTCTCTTCTTGACTGTAAAAGTCGGTGATTCGAATTTCGTCGGCCAATTTGATAGCAGCTTCTCCAAAGTTTCCAATTGTGTCACTCGGAGGTGATGGTCGGGGGTGGTTAGACGATCCACCATCTTGTGTGACAGCAATAGTAGCAATGCGAGTTTCGAGAGACTGGGTTGGTTCTGTTCCGTTTTTGTAGAGAACCCCAACTGCTAGAAACACAGTATAACTTGTAGATTTAGAACCAGTGCCTAATAGGATCTTGGACCCATCGGACCAGACCTTAAAATCTACTGGGGGCAAAATCTTCCAGTCATAAGTGACATCGCCATTGACTCCGGATACCACTGCATCAAGTTCGATTAGATCACCAACTGTGTAAGCGGTGTCTGTTCCCTTGATTTTGACGTCCAACTTGCCGGTGTCTGCCACTTCGACTACAGGATCGGTTTGATCCTGAGCGATAGCCTCAGATACGTTCGGTGGGACTGCGGTAAGCGTGAATGCCAAACAAGCGACACCCAGCGTCAGAATGATGTCTGAAATCTTCATAGTCTTAGTGATTAGCCTCGTTTGCTAAGCCACTGTTCGAGCAGCTTAAGAAGGAATGGAAGGATGATTTCCCAAGGAATTTCAGCTTGAGCTGTTGGGGAATCAGAAACCAAGGCTTCCAAAGCTTGAAGTGCCGCTTCGTCATCGACATCAGCTGGGGCACTCATCAGAGTGAATCCAGGTCCATCAGATGGAACGTCGACGGGCACGTCATTTTCGCTAGGCATGCCTAGCAACGCTTTTTGAGCGAAACCTTGAACGACCCACACATTGTAGGCGAACTTATCGAGATTCGTTTGAATCTCTCCACCCCGAACCAAGTCAATGATTGTGGTGATGTTTTTGAGAGGGAAACTCTCTGGGTATTGAACTGCAGACATAGAATGTCTCTCCTAAATAACGGATCATGTTTGTATCGACCACCCTTATCATATTTACTTTTGCAGCACAGTTCTGGGGACAAACCTAAATTGTACTGACATACTAGCCGAGGCCAGATAAAATGAATTCTATTGGTGATATTCTAGATGAAAAAGATGTTGACTGGACAGTCTGTGAACAAACCGGACTCCACTTCATTAACTCGCAAGATTATAATGAAGAATTGCTGACAGACATATCCACCATGTCTAAAATACCAATGAACAGCCTCGATTATGGCACCTTCGTGGTCATCTGTCCTCAAGCAAAAGCCCAACATGCAGCCGGGCTTATGAAATCATTGGGTTACAGTTTGCAACCCAAAGTCGCAGCTCAACCAATTATTAATAGGCCGAAATTTAAGGGTGACCTCGTTAGCGAAGTCGCTGATTCTTTAAACTCGGAAAAATTGTTCCAACAATTTGGTAAAGCAATGCGAGTTCTCGGTGAACAACTCGGTATCGGACCACTACAAGACAGATTGAAAAAACGAGGTATTACGTGGAAAATGGGCGATGATAATGATAGCCTAGTCTTCTACGTAAACAATGACGTGACTGGCGATCTCCAACCGGTAGCTAGAATAAGTAAAGAGAGTCTGAACTCTCAACACGACTTCCAAGAACAATTGACAAATGTACTTGATTTTGCTATGGGTAATTCCCCCGGCACATTCAAGCAACAACAAGAGAAAATCCGAAACCAACAACAAATGGTCCAAGACATCTCGAAAGTCGTGTTCCCGAACGATAAAAGTAGCCAAGTAGCGAGCTTAATGCTGTCATGATTGATCACCGAATCAGATTTGATGCACCACTAATCAATTTCGCCACCAGTGTCGGCCTAAGCGGTCAAGCCCACGATGATTATCCTGGGCCAGGGCAACAAGCGAGATATGACTGGATGCGTATCTATCTGATCGGTTTATTGGCCAACCAATCTGGAAACACCGCACCAAGCCAATTTCGTGAAGGCACCCTTTGGTTTGATCTTGCCGATGAAACCATGAAAGTACGCCGAATCGGAGCTTGGGTCTCATTATCTCAAGGCATTAAACTTGCTGATACTGATAATCCAGCTGAACCATATACTTTACAAGACTGGTACGATGATGTCAATGAAGACGTTCAGTCGCTACGCAATGAGATTGTGTTCCACGGCTTGGTACAATCGATTAACGCCGGATTGATCCCAATCCCAACAAGCCTTCAACCATTACTTCAAACCAACAGCCGACCATTCGTATGGGTCAACGGTTCTTTGGTTAATCCAGCAACTACGACTCTTGAACCTGGAGCCAACCCAACAGCCGTTCGTGTCCCAAATGGTATCATGACACAAGGATCGGAAGTTGTTGTGGTAATTAAATTTATTCCAGATTCTCGGTTTAACATTTCTCCGGTGACCATCTAATGCAATTAAACGAAAAAATCCCGTCTAAAGACTTAAGTGGTTACGTCCATATTATTGTGCGTGATGCCGCGACTAGCGAAATCGTATGGGATAATATCGACAAAAACATCATCAAAATCTTCGCCAAAGAATCGTTGGCTCACGCTATCGTTCCAGCTAATCTTTGGGACCCAGTTGGATCAACATGGATTCCCAATGGTCTTGATCTCGAATTATATCGTCCACGATACATCGTGTTCGGGGCCGCATTCGACGATAATCTCCAACCAATCAGTGGTATCGATTCACGATATTACCAAGCTGACCAAATCAACGGTGGTTTCCAACCAATTCAACTGACGCCCGGAGCAAACAACGGTGGTGGTTTGATTAATGCAGTTCCAATTGCATCACCGCAACGACCACTCAAAAGAGTCGAAAGAGTTTACTTCGAACCGAGTTACCAACCAGCTGGTAGTCCATTACTTTACGACGATGTTCGAGCAATCAACAACGTTGTAGTATTCGAAACAGTGCTCAAATCAAATGAATACAATGGCTTGACCACCAATTCAGGCGATTTCTTGACTATCACTGAAGTCGCACTCGTTGCTGCTCCCGAGCAGCCACTGGTTGGAGCTTGCGAATGTGATCCCAAAACGATATTCTTGACTGGTGATGCTTCTGGCCTTGCTTTCAATACGATTGCTGCATCTGGATCGACTATTACACTTGACCCCGGTGTAATCAATGTCAATGATATTAAAGAGGGCGATCAAATCAAAATCGTCGCAGTGGGCTCAGCACCGGACACTACCGACATTTTGAATCAACCGAACCCTTATTATCTCGTTGTGAATAAGGCAGTGGGTGGTCACGACATTACTTTAGATCGTACTCCCGTTACTGCGGGCAATATTCCATTGACTGGTAGTATTGGCGTCCTCCGTGATACTTTCAGAATGTTCTCACATCGGATTCTTAGCAGCCCGGTAAAGAAGTCGTCCGATTTCGAGATTACTGTGAGATGGTTGATTACACTTGCCTAAAAAACGACGGAAATCACGACGATTCAAGGTTTTCAAGACCGAAATCGTAGATTCCGTCAAAGGCGGCAAATTCGAAACAAAATCGTCATACGAAACCAAGTATGCCGCCATGCTTGATGCTGATCCGAATGTCTTATCATTCGAATACGAGCCCATCAAAATCAAGTATCGTTATAAAAACCGGAACAGAAATTATATGCCGGATTTTGTAGTGACATTTATCGATGGTACGCAAGAAATTCATGAAGTTAAACCCAAAAGAATGTTGGGTAAATCATTGAACAAAGCGAAATTCGCTGCAGCTCGACGACATGAATTACCATTCGTTTTGATTACTGAAGATCAATTATTTCAGTAATCATTTCCGCTTAGAGAATTGAGCAGATCTGAAAAATCATCCTCTGGTTCAGGTTGCATTGCATCTTTCCGTTTAGCAACCAGTCTCATCATATTTCTGATCAGAGGTGTCTCTTCTAAACCATCACGATCATCGACACCAGAAAATTCACTAGCATCGAACTCGAAATCAATAACTTCTTTGGTTTTTGGATCGATCTCGCTGGGATTAATATAAAACCCTATCGATCGTTTCGTGTTAACACCAAATGCTTTAGCGACAAGAGCATGTTCAGCCTCGTCTCGATTCCAAATCTGAACGCCTTGAGGTCCAGACCAACCGCCCAAAGTGTCACGTACTTTATTCAGTAGTGCAAGAACAGCTACAGCAGATGGATCATCTAATACCATAATTTTCTTATGGAAAGGACCATCGATAAATTGGCGACCTTCTTCGATAAGGTGTATATCTTGTAACTTCACTATGGTGCCTCGTTATATCTAATGGCTTCAGTGGGGTTGATTCCAATCAGTCCGAATTGCCTATTCGTAACGGCTTCGAATTGTTGTAGATCTGGTAATAGAATGACTTCGTGTTGATCTGAGGTGAAATTACAAGTCGCATTGCGAATATTGAAGCAACGTTTGATTTTGTTTTCCCAACCTCTTGTTTCGTAATTTCCACCATGAATGACTTGATAACCGCCATTACCACGTATGACCCGACCGCGTGGCAAAGAAGTGTAACAGTCTCGAATACGTCGTCTCAACACTGGTAGTTCGATTTCCCATACTTGCGAGATATAAGGCAGGACGAACCTATTCCACACAATATGATGACTAGTATCACCAAATTCTTGGTCACTAAATGACAATAATTCGAATCTGTTACGACTTTCGGGACGTGGAACCCAATAAAATGAACCTGTTAAAGGCCGATTACGATTCGATTCTCTAACAGCCTTATTCCTGAACATACGAACAGAGTTGAACCATTTTGGATCTTGATACTTGTCACTAATTGATTCGAGTTTGGCCATATTAGATTTTTCGAATTACAAGCAAGTCATGACCAGTCGGAGCATGATTCAATTGACGCCATTGACCATAATAGATAGGCTCGACTACCTGTCCCCGATTTTCGATAATCGTTCTTCTAATTATAGTTTCGTCCAAAGCACAATTTAGATATGGCCTTGTGACGTTTGAGACCCACCAATCATCGGTTTTTTCTTGAAGTTTGAAAACGCATTGATTTTGTTGTAATTGGAATCTAGACTGGGCATTAAGCAGTAAGACGGTGAAAATCGTTAATCCACCTTTCTTGGTTACTCGGAGAGCTTCTTTGATAATCGTCTGGGCTCTTGTGATATCTTGATGGTTTAGGACCGCTATGCCTATCACACGTTCGTAAGAGCCTTCTTTGAAGGGCAGAAAGGCACTAAGGGGATCGACTTTACCAGTGGGATTAAATTCTGGGTGTTCGACGTCGACGTGGTAAGTGCGTAAATTGTATGGTCTACAGAATCCCAAGAATCTTTCGCAGATATCAAATCCGACTGCATTTTTAGTAATCTGTTGAAGCTTCGATAATATTCTGCCGGTACCACATCCAAGATCGAGAATTGAACAATTAGGTTGAATCAGACCATATTTCTTGCAAAGTTCAAATAGGTCGGTACTTTGACTCTTGACCACTGGACTAAATATGTTCAGATCTCCATAGGGCCGTGGATCACGTGCTGTAATGGGGAGGTCGCGAAGTAAAACAGGGCCTTCATTCATAGGTGTGCAATGACATTTACAAGTCGTGGAATTAGAGCTGGGATTGAAAAACTGAAGGTAACTTCGGGTCGCACAACCAGCGAACGAGATAGAATCGCCAAAGCGGTAGCCAGCTGTGGGCTAGAACCAGACGAAGCGGTTCGAGTAACCAACGAAATATTTGGTGCTAAAGATCGTTATGCAAAAGCAGTCGAAGTTATGGGTGTAATGCGAGCTGATAAGATCAGAGACCAGCTTTAAACGCTTTGATCATCTCGACAATCATCGGATCGAGTCCCATTGATATATTCCAATCAGGGTAATCCTTCTTGACTTTAGCTAGATCGGAATAATACACGACATGATCACCAATTCTAGGTGTATTGGTATAACGAAAATTCGCTTGCTTACCACTGATTAATTGCACTGTTTCAAGTGCTTCTAGAATAGAACAACTATTCTCGTAACCTCCACCCATGTTGTAGACTACGCCACATCTTGGCTTATCGATGAACATCTCGATAAATCTAGCAAAGTCGATAGGGTGGATATTGTCTCTGACTTGTTTGCCCTTATGTCCCAAAATGTGATAATATCGACCTTCCATCACACACTTGACCAAATAATTCAAAAACCCGTGTAATTTGACTCCTGCATGGTTGGCTCCCGTGATGCAACCGGGTCGAAGGATACAAGTCGGCATATTGAAATATCGACCGTATTCTTGAGCGAGTAAATCACCAGATGTTTTGGAGACTCCGAACAGCGAATGGAGACAATGATCGATCGAAAGTGTTTCCGAAATGCCATTTCGATAATTAGGATCGATCAATTCATATCTCTTTTCGCCTTCTTGCAACATCAATTGATTTGGGTTGTCACCGTAGACTTTGCTGGTCGAAAAGTGGATCAATGGTGTTTCGGGTGAATGAATCCGGGCATATTCTAAAAGATAACCTGTGCCGGTCGCGTTGATAGCAAAGTCTTTAAGTGGGTTCGTAGCTGCCCAATCGTGACTTGGTTGTGCAGCAGCATGGACAATAGCATCGAAAGGTTTACCTTCGAATATTTTTCCTAATTGACCATGATAAGAGATATCGAGATACCAATGTCGATAATTAGTATTATTTGTCAACTTGTCGATTAGCGGTTTTACATCACCACCGTCACCAAAGAGCAATTTTCTGGTGTTATTATCAACACCATGAACTTGCCAACCTCGTTCGAGGAAATATTCTGAGATTACTGACCCGACCAATCCGCCTGAGCCAGTCACAAGCATTGTTTTCATAGATATTCCGGTCCTTTTCCGATGCTATAGTTGATCCAGTTTCGTAGTTGGCCACGTCCATTATCGGCTAACACGTCTATATCTGCATCGGTAAAACCGGATTCGAATAGAAGCTCGTATTCATAGTACAAAGTTGTGCGACATTGGATTGGATCGTCGCTACCCACAGTCATCAAGATTCCAGCATCGAACATTATTTTGCCTGGATGTGGTTCTCCTGATGGGATAACACCTGTCACATAATTACTGGTAGGGGCAATGTCAAAGACTACTCCACTCTCAGCACCCATCTTGAGTAGATTGGTATTATTCACAATTCTGATACCGTGGGCAATATTAGTAACCCCGAAATCTTCGATAGCTTGAACCACGTTGTTTTCTGATTGACTTTCGCCCACATGCATTCTGACCAATTTACCTTGCCACATTTGGCAAATTGGTCTCTGAACATCTGCGTTGAATTTGCTTTCATCACCCACAAAATCAATACCACCGACTCGATCTGCAATGTTGGAATCTTCAATTACTTGAGCGATTTTGAATTGAGCTTCGGCTGGGGATTCATATTTGATGCTTAGAATCGGCACGATTGGAATATCACTATATTCGTCGAGCCGATCTAGGATGAACCCAATAGCCTCGTTCAAGGCCCATCCAATGTGTCGATACTTGCTAACCGAGAAATCGAGAAAGACGCCCATTAAGCTTTCTTGATTCATTTCATCGCAAACGAATTTGATTTTTTCAGCAACAAGCTCTTCTGTCCATTGGATTTTATCCAAGAACGTGAATTTTGATAGAAAGTGGTTGAATTCATTTGGTTCGTCGGGTAAGCAAACAAGTTTTCTTTCCACTTCCTCGTAAGACAATTGGGGGCATGCTCCTACTTCCATTGCTCGAAGTAGGAATTTGACTGGAACTGACCCACCTAAAGGTGCCGATGGGTGTCAACCATCGGCGTAATTCTCCAAGATTTAGGACTTTCGTTTAATTTCATTTTTTCGTTTTTTCTTTCGATTTTCACGCAATATCCTCGGATTTTCTCTTATGTTTTGAAGAAGATACTTAGATAATTTTTGTAAGTCATTAGTATCCATCATCTTCACTAAAGCTAATTGAAGATGATAATGCAATGTTGTGTGCTCAGATTTAGACATCACCAACAAATTGTCTATTATATTGTTCGTCGGATCAAGATCAATGTGGTGAACGATCTCGTCCTTTAGAAGAAGCCTTCCCAAATGTTCTTCAACAACCAAACGATGTTCATAGCAGTATCCTTGTTGGTTTTTGTTTGGATGGTCTGGAGATGGTATTAAAATACCGCTAATAGTACCATGTTTGATGTCTAATTTTTTGCCTTTCCAATTAACACTTTTGTTACTGCTTATTTTAATTCTTGAGCTTTCTGGCATAGTGCGTTTGGCACTAAACTGACGATTTCTTTTGTTTATGTCTTGATATTCATCATACCTACCTACTTTTTTAAACCAGCTGGCTATTTGTCTGTAGTGAAAACCATATTTCTCACCTAATTCTTTTTGAGTCACGCCTCCTTGGGCGTATTCTCCCATAATAATATGGCGAGTTTCGTCTGGAATCGGTTGAAATTTAGACATAACTGTTCTTATTGGAGACAAAATGTTTATGTCTATTTTTGACTACAAGTGACGTCTAGCTTTTTGCATTAGTTCCTCAGTATTCTTGTACAAAACAAGTGATCTAAATTCATTTGTTTCGAAAAACCCTAGAGCGGAAAATTCCGAATTTGGCTTGAATTTTGTAGTACCAGAGAATCGGCATGGTACAAAAGCCACCCCCGGTTTTGATGGAAGAGTGATAATCGAACCCTTAGCTATCGGTCTGATACCTGTTTCTTCCCAGCATTCCCTTTCGGCGGCTTTGAGTGGATCTTCCCCTCTTTTAATCCCGCCGCCAGGCCAGCACCACTTTCGGGAGCGGTCATCACTAGCCGTGCTTAATCCCAGAAGCCATTTTTGGCGGTACTTAACAATAGCAACAGCTGCTGTGAATTTGTCATCAGATTCTAGAATTAAAGATAATCTGTACTCGAAATCTAGCATAGTATACGATCCATCGGAGTGATTTTATGGTTACGCTATCTTTGAATGATAAAATCGATTTGGCTTTATTGAGCCGTGGTATCATTCTTGAAGCAGAGGATACTGACGAGAGCGAAAAAGATTCGACTCGATTTATCAACAGCAATCAGGTAGATCGTAGTGCTATGCTACAGGCCATGGGTGCAGCTGGACACACAGTATCTAGTCTTGCTACCGCGACTGGTGTGGAACCAAGCATGATCTCAAGACTACTGCGTGAGCCAAAGAGAAATGATCCAGACGAATCTGCTCGAAATCCAAGTGTGGGTCTAGCAGCTCGGGTAAGTTCGGAACTCAACACTTCCCCTGAGTCACTATTTCCCGACATTTTCGACTTGACTCGAAACGACATGAGAGCGAAAAAGAACAAGAAGCGTGATCGAAAGACACGCAAGCATTTGCAAAGAAAGGGAGCGGCTGAACACCAAGATGGAACCTAATCAACAAATGCAACAAACTGGCGATGCTGACCAAATCCGTAAGGAGATGCAGCAACAACAGCAGCAGGCTCGACAACAGCAGGCTGCTAAGATGGATGAATTGTTGTCCAAAGTTGCTGATAATATGGATAAGGAAGAAGCTGATATTCGCGATGATGGTCGTCGGCACAAAGACTTAAAAACTTCCTTGACAGCTCTACAGCAACAACTGGCATCACTCTTGCAATCATGATTAACGATCGTGTTTCTGTTGTAACACTTGATCGTCAGGATTCTCTTTCACAAGGATGTAAACATGAAAAAGTTGATGATTTTGATTGCGTTGGTGTTCCTCTCTGGTTGTGCTGTGAGTGGTGCTAGAGTTTCAGCACGTCACACTATTTGGGACGGACATACCCCAATCACAATAGAAGTGGAGACCGATTTTGAATTCGCCAACAGACGGTTTTAAACCAATGTTATCCGTTGAAGACAGGTACCATTGGACGAGAGAACAAAAATCTGAACAGATCGCAATTCGACACAATCTTCTCAAACAAATGGTAAGGTCATTGTACCCAGCCATCATCAGAGAAGAGATTCATCAGATCGAGAAATCGATCAATCAGCCAGAAAAACCAATTTGGGCTGACTGGGTAATATGAATAAGACGCTCGATTTACTCGATTCTGATGCTGAAGAAGTCATTTGGCAGATTGGTGCACATTTTGGTGTAGAATGCAAATGGCACGCGGAGAACAATCCAAATTGGACGTTTCATCTGTTCGAGCCTAATCCAGAAGCTTATAGGACGCTGGTTAATAACTTTTACCTGCTTCCGAATGTTTCATTGTATAAGCTAGCAGTGGTTGATCACAGTTCAAGATATACTGATTTTTATATCCCAACTAAACCAAACGGAGAAGAATGGTTCGATCAAGTTGCTGGTTTAACTCCAACAGTTGCTAATGGTTTTGGATTAGAACCAAAAAGAATCAAAGTAGCAGCAGTGCCATACTGGCGACTTGCCCATATCACTAGATCATTGCCAAGCTGTATATTGATCGACACCGAGGGAGAGGATTATCGATTTTTCCCGCTGATTAAAAATCGTCGTCCTAAAATTGTGCAGTTCGAATTTATCCACATGAGTTCTCACATTGAAAAATGCTATGAACAATTGAGAGCGTGGGATTATTCTTTTGGTGGTCGAAGAGATATTGACGAGATTTGGTTAAGAAATTCTTGATTCTATTAGATTGTCCATGAAATAAACAGTAAGATCAGTAAATTCTGGAGATTCTATGATCTTAGTGCGAAGAGATCGGTAAAAATCGACTTCTAAAATTTCAGGAACCATTTCTGGTTTAACCCAATGGTTTGCATTGTCGAACCGAATCAAGTCCAAACGATCGGCTCTAACAAGATTAGTCACTTCTGTCGGATTAGTATGCTCATAAACAGTCGCGGGCAAATAATCAATGACTTTTATCAGATTTTGGTCATGATTAAGATCACCATGGGTGAACCGAGCGATGTCGTGACAAAGACAACCAAGAATTGTCAACTCATCCTCTTCCCCATACTGTAAAGCCCAATAGGCTACCATTAGTCCATGAGAAATACCGTGGTCTTCGTCTTCAAAGAATTCGTTGAGATAATGATGATCGATGATGACATGGGTCAATCGATCAATTGATTTAATAATCGGATCGACCCACTTGTCATTCATTTAGCAATCCCAACGTTTTAACGATTTGCAAATAGCTTTGTCAGGGTCTTGACGACAATCGATGCTATGCATTTCTTTTTGCCCACCCATTCGTGAACAGAAAGATTTGCGGCGACCAGCAGATTTCGGTGATTTTTTAGCTTGTTTGCTTGTAACAGGTTTTTTGAGGTTATGCCCCTTACTATTGTAATGAGCCCGCCCCTTGTCATTTAAGCCACCGGCTTTTGACTGATACTCTTTTTTGACGCCTTCGCTTATGAACGATAATAACATCGATAAATTCCGTGCTGAAATAAGAAAACGTCTGAGAGATTGCCAAAATTCAATAGGCGATGAAATTGTCGTTAACCATTCTAAGTTTAATGAAGACTTAGAATTTCAGTTACAGCAGATGGGTAACGAATTAAATCCGGATGTTCGTGATCTATTGATTCAAACCGGGAACTATGGGTATGTACAAGGAGTACAACTTGGACTTACTCTCGGTGGACAAAGAGTAAAAGAAATTGAGGTCAAAGTGGAAGAATTGCGAACAAAAATCCAAAACGCTTCTTCTGGTGCCACTCCCCAATTGACCAATGATCACTTGGAAGATATTAGCATTAGTCTTAGTAAAGTAGAAGCTGCGATAAAAGCCGTTGGCGGGACTATTTTGATAGGTATTTTACTAGCGGTTTTATTGTTCTTCACTCGTTAGATGTTCGATCATACCTGTATTGATCAAGTTGATGAACGGAAGTTCACGAGCTACGTATCCCAAATATTTCAAATCGATGACCATATTCTTTCGTTCATTGGGATTCAACGAATGAACGACGAATTGACCGACAATCGGCTTGTTTTTACCAATCCACCTTACCACGGCACTACCCGAGTTTTCTTCACTCGGATCTTGGAATTGTTGGCCACCTAGATCGTGGTCCAAGAATACTATATCGTAATTGTCAGCACGCAAACGATCGATAGCTTGCGATGCTGTATTGACGATTGTGGCGAATGGACATTCGGAACGAAATTTCCGACATCGATCTAGACTGTCGTCTAGAAACAATACATTCTTATTCATTTAGCTTTTTTGAGAAATCGCCTCTGGGATTTATTCCAGCTGCTTTTTGACTTCTTAGGCTTGATACGCCCTCGAAGCATCTCCCGCACCTTCCATCGCGGCATTTCAAGTACCAAACTGATCTCATCCAAGTTGAGCCCATGTTCCTTATGCAGAATCAAAAGCTGTGTCGCACTCATAGTTTGGTCTCCAAGAGCGAGTTACTTTAGATTTGGAGCTTTAAGAATCTTTGTTCTTTGCAGCTAGCTCCTTTTCCATTGCTTGCATCATTTCAGCCAAACGTGCTAGTCGCTTGCGTTCGCGAACAACCATGTTATTTGGGTTTCGAATCAGAAACAGCTGAATCCGGAACCACACGTACATTCTCCAACAAAAACTCGATATCAATCTCATCAATCCTGTGAAGAATATCTTCGAGCTGATTTTTAAGAAGTTCATATTTTCTCATCTTCTGTCTAAAATCATTCAACTCATCTTCGACAATTGGCTCATATTCAGCAGGATGAAGTTTACCGGAGCCATTGCATTTACCACAATTGTGCCATGGGGCACCTTTATAGCCTTCTATTGGGCATCTGTCCTCGGGTTTTCGGACTTTTCCCTTCCCGCCACAATAGAAGCATGGATAATCATTTGGATCGTTTAATCTTTCCCGATCGTGACTATACAATGTCATATTGAACACATAGGCCCGCAATTCAATTGGATTAGAGTATCGGGGTTTGGGTTCATCCATTTTCAGAGAAATCGCCATTATAGCTCCCGATCATTTGCGAATTGACTTTATTAAGATCGTAATACCCCTTATTTGGTTTTTCTTCACCTAATCGCAAATTAAAATCAATAATGCGAGGAGTACCATTTTTGTATCTGGTTTCAACACAGAAAGGAGTGTCGGGTAATAAATGCATCTGATCGATCTTTCTGATCATAGTTTTATGATCCTGTTCGATTTTAGCATTAGACACAGGTTCATACTTCACAATACGATTACCAACCCAATGTTGGGTAAGCATCGGTAAGAAAAAGATCCCGAAACTACTAACCCACCCACTAATCTCATATTGGGGGCCTGGAATCTTCTCTTCGACCATTAGTCGGGGTTGGATACCATACTTTTTTGCTATCTTGGCAAGATCGTTGGTGGCTGTGAGACGTGAGACGATTTTAACACCATCACTGAATGTGGAAGTGTTGTTTTTCAGAACGCATTCTTCTGGGAGAGGTTGCCAATCAAGATTATACTGTGATGGGATTAATGATCTTAATTGAATCCTATCGACGAATCGAACGATTTGTTCAAGATTATCATTGAACTTTGCTACTTTAAGCACCACTTCTTCTTTAAGAGGTATCACATAATTTCCAAGATCTACCTTGGACAAATCAGCGACAATATTTGGGTGTTTGATGTTCAGGTAATCATGTGGGCCGTAGAATTTGTACATGGCTTCCCCTTGACACGAAAATGGCCCGGAAAGCTTGAAGGTCTTCCGGGCCATGTGATACAGCTAAAATGCGAGAGAAACCAAAGGAAAGGCTCTCTTGATTAAGGCGATTGCCAGGTGTCACCGTTAAAAAACAGAAGCCTTGATCCATCGTACCAGAAATCCATGAAAATTGGTTCTCGTCCCAATAAAGCTCGCAAACGCGGCAGAACTTCATTAGAATAGAAATTTGGATCGTTGTTGTTGACTAAATTCTGATCGACACAGAGGAAAACAGCTTTGTGACTGCGTGTAGCAGCATAACCAAATCGTTCAATCGCATTATTTGGATTGATACTGGGCAGAGCTTCAAGATCGACCTCAGGGCCTAAACCTTCATCAAGTTCGGTGATGTAGCGATTGTTCTCGTTTGGATTGATAGGATTGACTCGACGACCAACACCGGTTGTTCCATCGAGAGCTTGGCTTTGACCGATTGTTGGAATGTATTTCGAATTCCGATCAAGACCAAGAGGGCCAATCCTGGTTGAAGATTTGGTGAAGGTTGTTTCATCAATCGCCCCAAGAGCTGCCATCGCATTGTAAAGATCGTCAATTTGTGAGTTTGTTCCGTCCCACAAATTACTCAATTTTACATGGCCACGACCAAAGTGTTGATTGAATAATGCTGCGTCTACCCCGTTGTAATCTTTAAGATTCTCATTTGGAGAAATCGCAACGATCCGATCTGGGGTATAATTCTGAAGCAGATCCATGAAGGCGAATTCGACGAGCGTTTGTGATGGGTTAGTGTCCGTCACATTATAAGTTGCGAAATAGAAACGTAATTGAGACGTTCCAGTGCCAGTTCGCTGAATTCGATTAATCCAAACTGGGAAGAATAAACCAGTATTGTCACCAGTTGGTTCGTCGCCAGCCGGAGCGATCAATGTGAACTCTGAGAAAAGACCCTGTGGAATTTGGACACCATCGACACTAATAAGATTAGCATCAGTATCGAATGGATAATTCAGTGCATCAAGAAGACCTTGGCTGCTGACCGTTTGACTTGGGATCGTATTCAAAGCACTATCGGTGAGCAAGCCAGTACCATGGCTGATTTGAGTAAAATCGAAGTCACCAGTAATTGCTGTACCACCTGCGACCGAATCAGCAATTTCGTAAACTGCTGGATTCAAGTAGAATCCCAATGCATCAACAGTTTGATTTTGTGGAGGAGCCAATGTATCAAACAAGTCTTGAACTTCTTGATTGTTTACATCAAGCGTCAAGAATGTTAAGAAACCACTGAATTGGGCTCGTTCGTCCGATGACAAGAGGTTAGGTTCACCAGATAGCAACGGTTGCATTCTGATGAGCTGATAGGTCAAGTCGCTGTCGATTTGATAATCGGCATAGAGATTGGCTACTTCAACTGAAGAACCTTCTCTATTAGCGGTGAAAATGAACCGTAGCACGCCCGTGTATCCGGTTGTGCCATTTCCACCGCTGATTCGTTTAATTTTGGCGAGCCTGAAAGTATCCCAGCTTTCTGGGAAGCTCATGTGCATATCCCAGATCCATTCGGTCGGCAAATCGATGTCAGTTGTGCCAGCAACGATTCGTGGTTGAATCAGGAATGGGAAATAGAAATTGGAGCCGATCGATAGTTGCAATGTGTCAATGGCTTTCGCCAAGACCATCTGTCGAACTTCGAGATCCTTGAGTGGGCGGTTTAATACTTCGTAATAAACTGGTTCCGTGGCAACAAAATATCTGACACCGAGATTTTGGTCACCACCACTGAGTGAGACGAAAAGAGTGCCAGGAGTCTTAGCCGGAATCAGATTATAATTGATCTGTGGCATGGTATTGGAATTTCCCTGTTATGCGATGAATCAATTTTAATTTTTAATGGATGTGGAATTAGGTCCGGCACAACTATTTACCGTTTCTTTTGTCCATAATAGCTTTAATTTTATCTAGACAAGTCGGTTGATAATTCACATCTTCCATCGCTAATTTGAAATGTGTCTTTGTCGACCAGAAGCTAGGTGGGTTTTCTTCAACTCCGTTGTTGTGCCAGTGACCATGTATATTATAGTCGATATCATCAGGAAATTGCACAACTGGTTTATGGGTAAACAGAACATTTTCCCAAGTAAAAGAATGACACGCAAAATGAAAACCATTATTCATGTACCAGTTTTTTGACTTCTTGTCGTGATTGCCAAGTACCAAAATCTTCCGACATGGAATCTGAACTAGAATCTCAGCAATCTTCGGATATTGATAGAAAATCACATCACCAAGATGGATAATCCAATCTTGAGCTGCACACCATTTTTTCATAGCACCGATTATTAATTCGTCGGCGTTGGTTGGTCGCCCACAAGCTTTGATAATCGCGTCGTGATTAAAATGAGTATCAGTGACAACCCAATGTCTGGCCTTACGTCCCATTTTTAGATCTCTAAAAGTTCGAACATGCTTGGGATAGTTCCATCCATTAAAAATTCACAAGCAGGTAAAGTTTCTGGTAATATCATTACTGGTAATACTTCAATATCATCAACGCTATCGGAGACACGACATTCAGGAATTGGATCAGTAGGACCACAAGGAGCAGTCAAACAATCACAATCCAAACGCACTCCTCTAGAACCATCTCTAATACCGGAATTCAAAAAGAATAGATAAGAAGATGGTGGAATGATCGTGTTTGCAAAGAAATATGGACCGCCACCTACATCTGGTGTAGTGGCGATAATTCCGACAACACAAGGATATCCATCAGCATAATCGATCAATACACTCCCGCAGTTATTCGCACTACGAAACAAAGTATCACTAATTGTAATACCAGCTGTGCCACCAATATCAGGCACATCAAAAACACCATTATTACCATCAATTGCTGTATCCCAAGGACAAAGACCAGGACAATCTGGGTCAGCAAATTGACTATAAATCGCGTGAACCACTTCATTAGCTGGGATTAGACTAACAGTGGTGCTGCCCATACTAGGAACATCAGGTTCAGCATTATTCCCAGCAAAAGCAAATGGACGATTATCAAAAACCAAATATTCATTGCCGTCTGTCCGGACTTCTAAAGTAGCATTCAGATTATCATCACAAACATTAACATCCCAAGGCCGTAAAGAATGCGTTGGACTAATGAACGTCCCATTGTAATTGCCCATTCCGATGAACCTTGTTCCCGGAAAATGCATGTTGGTACGCTGAATACCAAGGTTAGCGATTTGAACAGATGCACTATTCCAAGAAGCATCTAAAGGCTCTGGGCGATCCCAATAATGAAGAACTGTATCAGTATTGCCTATTAAACGAAGAGGATCAATACCAACTCTTCCTTGTTCGCCGTACCACGCATCATCGAATTCTTCTCCCGATCTCTCACGACAAGAAGAGATGATTGGTTTAGGTGTCAACGATCCAATACAACGATTTGCGGCACCATTTCGAACAATAATGCTTCTTCGCGGGGTAAGAAAATAAGCACCATTGCCCATCTTAACTCTACATGGGCCGAGTAAGTATGGCTCTTCAAGGTTAAATCTTGAATTGATGGCTAATTCGTCATTCACACGTCCTTTGAAACAGATCGGTTCACGTACCGATAAGTTCGGAGCCGGGGTATAGGCTGTGTAATATTGCAATGTATCCAGATGTCTGAATCCAGTGCATCTATTGTCTGCATTGAATGTCAGATTATCGTATTTGAAATATTGCACTGGTGCTGCTTGCAAATTCTGATTAGCAAGCGGTGCGGGAGTCTCGATTGAAAATGTCTGAGTGACTGTGTATGAACCAATGAAGGCGTCTTGACCATATTCATTGTAGTTGCCTTGATCTCTTCCCGCATTTGGAAATTGTGGGATCAAGTTCAGTAGGATACTTGGATCATATGAGCGATCATCGTAATCAAGATATGACGTCCATTCTTCGATCAGACCTGCAGTGACTCTATCTCGATAAGAAATATCCGACTCTTTGTATCCAAGAATTCGTGCGTCTTGCTCAACACATTCATCGCTTTCAGCTTGAGCATTCACAGCTGGTGGAACTTGTTGTTGACCAATATCACTAGTTGCTTGACGGCTGAGCCCTGGACCGTAACAATAATCTGTTACGAGATATACTTCTGATGCTTCGATGGTTAAGAAGATACGACGTAGTAAACTATGGAAAGCTTTAATGCGATAAAGGAATTCCAAAGCATAATCAAGAATCAAATTGGTCGGAAGTGCTGCGTCGACTGTGGTTGCCAACCGAATATCAAAATAATTACTTCTTTTTTGATCGAGATCAAGACTAGGGGTAATCTCTTGTGTTCGATAACTCGCAAAGAGATAAATGGCAATCTGGTCACTTGGCCAATGACCGTCGAGTTTCAGTGAAATAGCAGGCTTTAATGGATCGATTTCGATTTCGTTTATGTTTAGAATCCGGCGTTGCCCGGTTTCCATATTCGAAAGAATGATACCATTTGAGGCTATGTGAATAGATTGCGAAGCATAAACGTCTTGACCTTGGAGTAAGGACAAGAGATCATTATTGATGAAACCAGTTGTTGTCTCAATCATGTTGGGTATTGAACCCATGTTGAATTGAGTCAAATAGGCTTCAATAGCAGATTGAGCTAAGCTGTCTACTTCTACTGCATATGCTTCAACACTGACTTCTGATCCAAGGCGGATAAAGTTGTCAAATTCGCTGGCCGTCGCGGGTCTTTTCAATAGTTGAATACTGGCTTCATAAAATCCGGGTGCCCTTAAGTCAGCGTTCAACACATCGAAAGCGATGGTATCTGTTAGAGTGATACCATTATTACCGCTGTATTGTGGTTCTAATAGAGTTTTGTTATCTAGATCGAACCAGAGATTTCTAATCAGAATTTCGAAACCGAACAGGTCAAATAACTCTTTGATCCCTTTGAACGTTCCGCGTTTCTTCTGGAATTCTGTGGTCGTGCGAAGAACACTACGACGTAATGGGTCCAAGGATCGCGGGAAGTAGGGAATTTCCCAACCGAGAATTCTACCTAGGTATGGTACTGTTTCTGGGAAGACGGCATTGACGAAATTAATTCGCCCCAATAATCCTTGCTCATCGTAAATGTTTTGTAATGAGTCGGATAGTGGCTTGTATAAAGTGATTAATGGCTCTTCTGATAATTTGGTGTTTGAGAACCAAATTGATGGTGTAGTCTTTTTCATTTCGTCGATTACTTCGCCCGGATGGACAAAATCGGCGTTTTTGAAAATTAGATCGTTGGACCTTTCGTCAATACACACCAAAAAGTCGTTGCTATCGTAGATTCTTTTGTAGATTGAGGCTCGGTAGCTTAGTTGATATCGACCGCTATCAAGGTTTTCTACGTCGATTGCAATATCGCTCAAATCGTAATAGAGACTATCGGCGATATATGGAACTTGGCCGATTATTCCTTCACTGTTGATGATGGTTAACATGTCACCATCGATCGTAAAATCGCTGATATCGAGTTGTCTTTCTGCAATCTCGACCGAATTTAGATTGACAGTGAACAATTCTCGGTTTGGGAAAAATTGACCATCTGTGAATGGACCGCTGATTCGATTTCGACGAATTGTGTCGAGAATCGAGACACTTATTCCTTGTGGAGCCGATTGAGCTAAAGGAAGACCCTGGTTATTGGCTCCGAATGGGATGACCAATATTGCTGGAAACTTAATCGGTTTCCATGCCGTACGATTGTTGATGTGCGGCAGAAATGTCCAGAAGGGTCGTTGGTTCATTGTCTTTTCCAGAAA
>Ga0114918_10000513_pt1 | contig 33631 bp, 35 predicted proteins | sample LantaG_FD_87015 | JGI IMG/M metagenome (GOLD analysis project Ga0114918, IMG submission 87015) | Deep subsurface microbial communities from Baltic Sea to uncover new lineages of life (NeLLi) - Landsort_02402 metaG | ecosystem: Environmental > Aquatic > Marine > Oceanic > Sediment | place...
ACGTGCTTCTGCCCATACCTTCCGCCATAGTTTTGCCAGCCATTTATTACAGGCCAATTATGACATTCGCACTATTCAGAAATTATTGGGGCATAGCGATGTGCGAACCACAATGATTTATAGACATACGATTAAAAGCTTGACAATTAAAGAGGCAAAAAGCCCTCTCGATTTCTAATCTGCAAACAATGCAGCATCTCTTGCCAATTACTGTTCCAAGACTATCACGTACCTGGAGGAGCATATGTCATACTCCCCTGAACTTGTCACTCCAAGTATCCTTAATATTCACCAATTCGTGTTCCATTCGTGGATAGCTACTGTTTGAGAATTATCACATATCTGGATGTTACCCCAAGTATCCTTTTCTTTTGCATTGCGGAGACGACCACGGCGCTGAAGCGTTGCGCGGACATGGGCGCCTGGATGATGTGGGTATGCTGCCAGCCGATTCTGTTTAATATACTTTAGGTAGTCATCTATCAGGATTGCCCCTTTGCCGGATTCCTCTGCCGCGGGTTTGCCCTGAAAATCCCGCCAGTCCGCATTGATGAAGGCAAGCCTTGTCATCTTTTTGGCATTTTGTTTCAGGAGCACGAAGGGGATGCGCCCGGGCCAGTGACCAGACCATCGGTTCTGTCCAGTTGTGCTTTTCTGCTACCTGAGAAACGGTGAAGCCCATGGATAAATCGGTATTTGGCGGATTTGGCAATGTTGCCATTTTCGCCAAATGGTCACGGATCGTCTCCCTGGTTTGCCCCAATCTCTTTGCAATCCTATCCTGGGGGATGCCGAGGCGATTCATGCGGAATATCTTGAGGTCGATGCCCATCTGGGTTGCGGCGCGAAGATCGGCTATGTAGGAGTCCACAGTTCGTCTTGCGCGGCCGATGGCTTTTCCAATATTCGCGGATGTCAGGGCTGGGTTCTTATTGTATGCGCGCCGTGCCGTGTCTCTTGCCTCGTCTTCTGTCAACTGTCTCGGGCCGATGTGTGTTAGCAAAGCTAATATGTCCCCTATAACTGCCGTGCTAAAATGTCCCCATGATGAAGGGAGAGATATTAGTAATGAGCGAGGCGGAGAAAGATGCAGTGGAAACAGCTCTTGATACAAAAAAAGGGTGGTACATCGACCTGGAGCATTCAGGAGAGAAGGTGGTATCGTCCCCGCTGATTTTTGATAAGGTAGTATACTTCACCACGTTTACCCCAAGTGCAAGTACAGAATCAAGTGGAGATCTGTGTTTCACACAGGGAAGCGGTACGGCTCGACTCTATGCCCTGGCCTATAAGACAGGGAATGCTGTTTTCTACTTTAGTGGCGATAGTAACCTGACAAAAGAGGACAGATGTTTGACTATCGGTTCCGGTATACCTTCCCAGCCAGTAATTATTGTCACAAAGACAGGAGGCCACGTGCTTGTGGGCACTGAAGGCGGGGTGCACTCACAGTCTATAATGTCTGGCCAGGATATTAATCGTTACTATTGGAAACAGAATTAATAACAAAAGAGGAGAACAGTGATGTTGCACTCATGGAGAATAAATAAGGTCACAAAGATATGTTTTCCCCTCCTTTTCGCTTGGATATTCTTAACCACACTTTGTTATGCAAGCCCTTTGTCCGAGGCTCTAGATGTTTGGAACCCAGTGGGTCTTCAGGGTGAGATTATGGAGATTGTACCCATGAGAGGCTATATCATTGTCCAGGAGAAGAAGGTGATCCTTGTAGATACTACCAGGACAGCAATAAAGTATAAAACCAAGATAGAGAATCTTCATGGTAATACCTTAACTCCGTATGATCTGTCAAAAGGAGACCGTGTATTTGCAAAAGGCGGAGCTGTAGTGGAAGACAATACTGGAAATCTTGTAATCGTCGCCAAAGAGATATATCTGTTGCCGGAATCTATTGAAGACGAGCAGATGATGAATAACGAAATCTTTCATACCCCACCTTCACCGTGGTAAGAGAGGGACAGCCATGCAATGCGCGCATGGTAATCCGCTCAGCCGGGCAGAACTTTCCTTTTTCTCAACTCCTACATTTTTTGTTGCAACAAAAATGCCGATAGTATATATTATATAACCTGCCACTGGCATTCTCTGAAAAATAAGAGAAGGGACACCATGGTTAAATCAAAATATTTAACAAAAATAGATAAGCTCACTCAATTGAGTGCTGAGGAACGAACCCGGTTAAGGGAAGTGACAGATAGGTTTGTCTTTCGTGCCAATGACTATTATCTCTCGCTCATTGATTGGAATGACCCATATGACCCGATACGCCGAATCGTAATCCCGGATCCAGGAGAACTGGAAGAATGGGGGCGTCTTGATGCTTCACAGGAGAGAGATCATACTGTGATCCCAGGGTTTCAACATAAATATAATTCTACTGCCTTGTTGCTGATAAGCAATGTGTGCGGTGGTATATGCCGGTATTGCTTCCGCAAACGCATCTTTATGTTTCTAAAGGAAGACCCAGAGATTTTACGCGATTTAAAGGCAGCCTTAAAATACATACGACAGCATAAAGAGATAACCAATATCCTCCTAACCGGGGGGGATCCATTAATGCTGACCACCTCAAAACTTGAAAGTATTATCAGACAAATTATGGAGATTGAACATGTTCGAATAGTTCGTATCGGGACTAAAATAACCGCATTTAACCCGTATCGCATCCTTAATGACCCGTCTCTTTTAGATATGATAGAAAAATATAGTCATAAGAAAAAGAAGATCTATGTGATGAATGACTTTAACCATCCCAGAGAACTAACAGATGCGGCTATTAATGCAATTCATCTATTGCTCAAATCAGGGGCAATACTCACAAATCAGACTCCCCTTATTAGAGGAGTGAATGACAATCCGGAAACCCTGGCAGAATTACTGAGGGAATTATCCTTTATAGGGGTAGCCCCATACTATGTCTTCCAGTGCCGTCCTGCCGTTGGCAATATGGCCTATGCTGTGCCCATAGAAGAGGGGTATGAGATATTTGAACAGGCAAAGGGCATGGTATCAGGACTTGCAAAGCGCGCCCGTTTTGTAATGTCCCATTCTAGTGGTAAGATAGAGGTCGTGGGAATGACTCAAGGATATGTTTATTTAAAGTATCACAGGGCAGCTGATGATGAAGATAATGGCCGCTTCATGATACTCAGGACCAATCCCGATGCATACTGGCTAGACGACTATGACGAAATAACTCAAGATTATCCTGTTAGTTTACCTTACAGGTCCTATGGACCGGAATAAGGTTTGGTAACCTTTCAGTGAAGCACGAAATTCAAGGCACAAAGTGGCAAAGGCACAAAGTGGCAAAGGCACAAAGTGATAACCATAAAATTAGTAAGGCTCTATAAGCCATCCGTAAGTGCAGGGCAAATACTTAAGGAAGTTTTCTTAAGATATTGTACTATCCAGATCTTTACTCTGTGCCTTTGTGCCTTGGTACCTTTATAACTGAATGGTTACCAGGTTTGAAGAATTTTTTGTTTCTCTAGGACTTGCAATACATTATTGTATGGATTATTTCTACTCTTATGGCAGATAACAGACCGAGTATTGTGTTTGCAGATGAAAAAGGCAATATCTTTGACTTTGAGCCGCTGGCCATGGTGGGAAGAAGCGGGGATTATCTCATCCCTATAGAAGATAGCGACATAATACCTGTGCCAAAGGGGGGACAATTTTATGTCCTTCCTGACAGACACCCTATTGGTATGGACAGGCAAACCGGGCAGATAATAACACTTAAGAAAAATCCCTTTGATCCATCATCTCCTGCATTTGCTGTAGCCATATTTTTAGCAGCTGCTCACACCCAAACGTATCTTGCTGCATGGGAACCATGTGATCATGCTACCCGCCTCCCGCTCTTTGCATATACAGCGCTTGGATGGAAAGATGGGTTTGTGACCACTGCTATCCGAACAGATATATCTACCCGTCAGGACATAGACACATTCAATATGGATACGGTGAGGAAAGGTGTTGAACTATGGAAATCAAGTTTGCCTGAAAACAGATTAGTTACTCACCTTGCCCATTGTGCATTAGTGTATGGATGCCCTGCTGCGCTCAATCTATTTCAGGGGAGGGAAGAGGGTCCTCTGCCGACATCGCCTTCCTGCAATGCAAGGTGTATAGGCTGTATATCTCACCAGCCCGGCGGCCATCCCCCTGCTCCTCAGGAAAGGATAAAGTTTATACCGAGCCCTGAAGAGATCGCCCAGGTTGCCCTCACACATATAACCCATGTGAAAGACCCTGTGGTAAGTTTTGGGCAGGGTTGCGAAGGGGAACCATTGCTTGCTGGCGATGTTATTGAAGAAGCCATTCATATGATTCGGGCCAAAACAGATAAAGGCACTATAAACCTGAATTCAAATGCAAGCCTGCCAGAGGTGATAGGGGCTCTTGCAGATGCAGGGCTTGATAGTCTGAGGGTAAGTATGAATTCTGCAAGGCCACTTACATATAAGGCATACTTCAGGCCGTCATATGATTTTGATGCATTGCATAAAAGTATATACGAGATGAAGAAGAGGGATAAGTTTGTCTCTGTTAACCTATTTGTATTTCCAGGTGTCACTGATGCCCCAAAGGAGGCAGATACATTGAAGGCATTTATCAAGGATGCTGGTGTGGATATGGTTCAATGGCGTAATCTGAATATAGATCCGGATGTCTACCTTGACACTCTAGGGCAGAAGTTTCCTTCAGGTATAGGGGTAAAAAGGCTTATCAGCGAGATCCCTGTAAGGTGCGGGTATTTTAATCCCCCATTATGAGATAGCTGAAGGTTGAAGGCTTACTAATTGCTGAATTTAGACAAATAAGCTCATTGACACTTGTGGAATTGAGTTATATCTATGGCCTTACAAACCAGATTTTTTATTGGAGGAATAATGATGCTAAATGAGGTTACTATAACAAGGGCTATACTGGATACCTATCTGAGTAAGCTTAAAGACGCCCTTGAACTTGATGTTGCTATAGTAGGCGCCGGGCCATCAGGCCTTGTAGCCGGCTATTATTTGGCAAAGGCAGGCAAAAATATTGGACTCTTTGAGAAAAAGCTCTCAGTCGGCGGTGGTATGTGGTGCGGGGGTATGATGTTTAATGAGCTCGTTGTACAGGATGCAGCAAGACCATTGGTAGAGGAATTTGGTATAAGGCTAAAAAAATTTGAAGAAGGTTACTATACTATCGACTCTATTGAGGCTGTATCTTCGCTTACATACCATGCAATCAAGGCCGGCTTGAAGATATTTAACCTGATAACGATAGAAGATATAGTGTTTAAGGATGGTCATGTATCAGGGCTTGTGATTAACTGGACACCTGTAGAAATGGCAGGGCTTTCTGTAGATCCTTTGACCTTGCATTCACGATTTGTCATAGATGCGACAGGGCATCCTGCAAATGTAACAGGGGCGCTGGTAAGAAAGATGGGCGTAAAACTCAATACTGAAACCGGCAAAATAATAGGCGAGAAATCTATGGATGCCTCTCTTGGAGAAATAAATACCGTCGAAAATACCAAAGAGGCATTTCCGGGGTTATATGTATCTGGAATGGCGGCCAATGCAGTGTTTGGAGGATACAGGATGGGGCCGATATTTGGCGGGATGTTTTTGTCAGGCAAAAAGGCGGCAGAAGAGATAATAAAAAAACTTTAGTGATGAATTCCAAGATATACAGAATCATCGATGCAAATATAAACCGGGTTACAGAAGGCTTACGGGTTGTGGAGGATGTCTTCAGGTTTTACTATGATAATAAGACAGTTCAGGGGAGGCTAAAGGCCTTAAGGCACAGTGTACTTGCAGGCCTTGATCAGCATGAGTTTATTAGTCATAGGAAACCAACTGACGATGTAGGTTTTGCCGGCAAGGGAAAACTGGAGTTTGATAGGGCATCTGTGCAAGATATCATAAGGTCAAATATGAAAAGGGCTCAAGAAGGGCTGCGTGTCTTAGAAGAGGTCTTTAAGATGGAATATCCTAATACTGCTCGAGACATGAAGAGGCTGCGCTATAATGTGTATCAGATAGAAAAGGATATCCATAAATTCAGGTCAATGCCCATACTAAAGAAAGGATTGTATCTGATCCTTACGGATCCATCAACCCCGGGCGGATATAAAGAGATAGCCGAACATGCAGTCAAGGCAAATATACCAGCACTGCAACTGAGGTATAAAGGCGATAATGATAAAGAATTTTTAAGCTATGCACTTCAGATAAGGCAGATCACATCTAAAACAAATACAGCCTTTATTGTAAATGACAGGGTTGATATTGCCTTGATCTCGCATGCAGATGGTGTGCATCTGGGGCAAGATGATATCCCCCCTGAAAAGGCAAGGGACATCCTTGGGGAAGAACGCATCATCGGGCTGTCTACACATAATCTTGGACAGGTAAACGCGGCTTGCGAGCTTCCTATAGATTATATTGGATTTGGCCCTATATGGCCTACTGCATCCAAGGTCAAGGCGGATCCTGCCACAGGTATTAAAGGGCTAAGGGAATGTGTAAACATATCAAAATTCCCTGTTGTTGCAATAGGAGGGATTGACAGCAAACGTTTAAGAGATATTTCCGGGATCCCGTGCAATAACATTGCAGTGCTAAGTACAGTGAAAGATGCACAAGACCCATATAAAGAAATGGTTGGCCTAAACAGAGGTTTTCTGGAGCAAACATGACATTAATAGAAAAGGCAAAAAAAGGCATTATTACTGGCGAGATGAAGGCTGTTGCTCTCTACGAAGGGGTTACCCCTGAGTATATCAGGGATGGAATCGCTAATGGGACAATAGTAATCCCCAAAAATAAGTTGCGGTCATTTAAATACATAAGAGGCATAGGCAGAGGCCTGCGCACAAAGGTCAATGCGAATATAGGTTCATCGCCATATCATATGAATATAGATGAAGAGATTGAAAAACTTGAGGTAGCCGTGAAATATGGGGCTGATTCAGTCATGGATCTTTCATTGGGCTCTAAGCTGATAGAGATCAGGAGGGAGATACTCAAAGAATCAAGTGTAATGATTGGCACTGTACCTATCTATCAGACTGCCTTTGAGCTCTCTGCAAGAAAAAGAGATATTACAGAGATGGGCATAGATGACTTTCTTGCCACAGTGGAAAGGCAGGCAAAAGAGGGTGTGGACTTTATGACCATACACTCCGGGGTAACAATGAATGCACTTAGTGCAATGGAAAGTCAGAAAAGGGTATTGGATGTAGTAAGCAGGGGAGGGGCATTTTTGATTGCATGGATGCGCAAGAACAAAAGACAATCTCCCCTCTATGAGTTTTATGATGATATACTGGACATACTTGCTTCATATGATGTAACGATTTCCCTGGGTGACGGGCTACGGCCAGGCGCAATAGCGGATGCCACTGACAGGGCGCAGATAACAGAACTTGTCAGCCTTGGAGAGCTTTGTCATCGGGCATGGGATAAGGGCGTGCAGGTGATGATAGAAGGCCCCGGGCATGTCCCTCTTAATATGGTGCAGGAGAATATGGAGCTGCAGAAGGCATTAACTAATAATGCGCCTTTTTATGTATTAGGCCCTTTAGTCACTGATATTGCATCTGGTTATGATCATATTGCAGGTGCTATAGGTGGAGCACTTGCAGCATATTATGGGGCTGATTTTTTATGTTATGTAACGCCATCAGAGCACCTGAGACTGCCCAGCGTTGATGATGTTATGGAAGGGGTTATTGCATCCAGGATCGCCGCACATGCAGCTGATCTTGCTAAGGGTATGAGCTATGCTGTAGAGATGGACAAAAAGATGTCAAAGGCAAGAAAAGATCTGGACTGGAAGACGCAGATAGAGATGTCGATAAATCCTGGTAAGGCAAAAGAATACAGGGAGGCCAGTGAGATAGGCACCCACAAAGAGTGCACAATGTGTGGAGATTACTGTGCTATAAAAAAGATAAGAGAGTCGTAAATGTTTACCGCAGAGAACACAGAGATGACAAAAATATTTAAATAGGATTACTGAAACGGTTATCGGAGCAGCAATGGATATTTCAACTTCTGTCTTATCTGAAGTTGTCCGGCTCTACGGTAGGGCTTCTGATTAATTTTAGTGTCAAAGCGCTTAAAAATGGCGTGCGCAGGTTAGTTCTTGGTTTACAAGAATAGTTTCTCTGCGAGCTCCGAGCTCTTTGCGGTGAATGATTACAAAGAGTCTGGCAGCGGGTAACATATATTAGGTTTATGCTAAATAGGTGAAGATTGTGAAACATCCCTTAGTGATAATAGTGACAGGGCTTTCAGGTTCAGGCAAGAGCACTGCGTTAAAGGCTATCGAAGACGCAGGTTTTTTTTGCATGGACAATATCCCAATAGATTTGCTTATGAAATTTATTGAAGTATATGACTTTGCCTCTTTAAATATGACAAAAATTTGCCTCGGTATGGATGTGAGAGGAGAGGCCTTTTCCTTTGTGGAAAAGGCGCCTGGTGCCTTTAATATGTTACGTGATTTGGCCAGCTCATTCAGGCTGATATTCTTGGAAGCCAAAGGAGATGCCATTCTAAATAGGTTTAAGGAATCCAGACGAAGGCATCCTTTAAGTGATTCATATCCTGGTTTGGTAGATGCGATAGAAAAAGAGGTGTCTATAATGGCACAGGTGCGGGCCCAGGCAGATTATATCATTGATACAACAGATATGAATGTACATGACTTGGCAGCCAGGATATCTGATATAGTCTCACATGTTGATAAGTCCAGAGACATGTATATACAGGTGAGTTCCTTTGGGTTTAAGGCAGGGCTACCAATGGATGCTGATATTGTTATGGATGTAAGATTTTTACCAAATCCATATTTTATTGGAGGCCTGAAAGATAAGACAGGAAGTGATAGTGAGGTAAAAAAGTTCTTGAGATCCTCTACCAGTTATGTTGAATTTATGAACAAATGGAAGGATCTGATAAGATATATATTGCCGCTTTGCAAGAAAGAGGGAAGGGCATACTTAAATATTGCTGTAGGGTGTACAGGAGGTAGACATAGGTCGGTAGCTGTGGCAGAAGAGACCAAGGAAGTAATAGAAGATAAAGGATTTAATTGCGGGATCACGCACAGGGATCTGGATTAAGGGGGTGTAGGGATATGGTTGGTATAGTAATAGTTGCTCACGGAAGACTTGCACAGGCCTTTATGGAGGCTGCGGAGATGATAGTGGGCCCAGGCAATCAATTGAAGTCCTGTTCGTTCGCTCAAGAGAATAGTGTAGATACACTCAGAAAGATGTTGAAGTCATCTATTAAGGATGTAGATGATGGCGATGGTGTTATTATCTTAACAGATATGTTTGGAGGAACCCCATCAAATATCAGTCTCTCTTTCTTGGAACATGACAAGCTTGAAGTTGTGACTGGTGTAAACTTACCCATGATTATAAATGCCCTTACAAAAAGAGAAGGCAAAAAGATCGGAGAATTGGTTCATCTATTAAAGGATAATGGGTGTAAAAATATCCATATTGCCTCAGAAGTCTTGGCCACAAATTTGAATAAGTCATGAACCTCAGTTTGGTCAGGGTAGATGATAGATTTATTCATGGTCAAATCCTTGAAGCTTGGATACCCTATCTAAATGCCCAAGGTGTGATAGTAGCAAACGACTATCTAGCATCAAACGATTTCCAAAGGGCTATTATATCCATGGCAATACCTGACAGGATTACCTTTAAGATAATCTCGATAGAAAAGACGCCTACCTTGGCAGATGACCCTCTATTTAAAGGCAAGAAGACGCTACTTATTGTATCTTCTATTAAGGATGCATACAAGATATATCAAAAAGGTGCTACTTTTAAAAAACTCAATATTGGAAACCTAAAGATGCAAGATGAATGTAAGCAGCTGTCTTTTTCAGTCTGGGTCGATCATGAAGATGTAAATATCTTGAAGACGTTTATAGAAGATGGGGTGGCTATAAGTTTGCAATCTGTTCCAAGGGAGCGGGATATAGATTTAAGTACTATAATAGAGATGATAGAGATATGATCACATCTATTATTATAAGTATTATAATCGGATCTATATTATGGCTTGATAGGACCTTTCTGTTTCAATTCCTGGTATCTCGCCCTGTAATTATTGGATGCATATTAGGTTTTATTATGAAAGATATAACCACAGGCCTTTTGGTGGGGGCGAGTCTGGAATTGCTATGGCTTAATGCTCCTCCTGTAGGGGCGCATATACCTCAGGATAACTCCTTTTGTGCTATAGTTGCAATACCTGTGGCATGTACTGCTGCCATGTTTCTACCTACACCTTGTGCAGCAGGTCTGGCTTTAGTTATGTGCATCCCAACTGCTACATTGGGCAGCATACTGGATTCACGTATAAGAAGATCTAATGAAAGATTCTTACACAGCAATCATCCCGACAAGTACACCGAAATGTATATAGGCAGTGTAATGAGAAAGGCCATCTTACGGGCATTTTCTTATGCCCTTGTAGCTATTGGCTCGACCACAACAGGACTATGTTACATGGTATACTTGATTGGCGATGGATTGCCAGACTTCCTTGAGTCGGCCCTTTCCTATCTGCCTTATATAAGCATCCTTATAGGACTGGTAGGGATTATAAGGTCTCAAAGACCTCTAAAGACAACTGCGTTTGCCTTTTGCCTGGGCATTTCAGTAGTCATATTAATTAGATGGATACATTAATTATAAGCGTTCAGCCCTCAGCTAACAGCCCTGCGCAAGTTAAAGGAAAACAATGTATTTATTCAAAAACTGCTACGTCCGCAATTGAAGGTTTTGCTCTTACTGAAAGCTGGCTAACATATGGCTGAAGACTTACCATTAATCATACGCAAGGCAAAAGAAGGGGATATCTTAGACATCTTGCAAATTGAGAACGTATCATTTGTTTCACCATGGGATGAAGATACATTTATCTCTATCTTAAATGATACCAGCTGTAAAAGTATTGTTGCTCTAATCCCCTCAGATGTATTGGCTGGATATTGTTTTGCACTTGAGATGAGAAACATGATACACTTACTGAATCTGGCTGTTAGACCTGAATACAGGAAGAAAGGTATAGGGAGATGTCTTGTAGAGGAGGTTATATCTCTGGCTGCTTTATCCAACCGGAAGAGTATATTTTTAGAGGTGAGAATGAGCAATGACTCTGCTAAATGTCTGTATAGGGCTATGGGATTTCACCATGTATGCACATGGGAGCGTTACTATACAGATACAGGAGAAGATGCAGAGGTCATGGCCAAGAAATTGAGTTAAGAGAGCTAAAGAGTCGGGAGTTTATATGAAAATAGGGGTCGGGGATCAGGGATCAGCATTCAGCTGTAGGGGCCGATGCCCTCATCGGACCGCTTAAGGGAAATGTGCCCTACAGGGGGGATTATAAATGCTAAACTCTAAATCCGAAATACTAAACAAATCCAAATGACTAAACAAATAAATTCAAAACATACGAACCTAACTGAAATTTACGAGAATCTTTAAGGGCATTGTGGAAGAGGCGAAATAAGTTTAGCTATTGTGATTTTGAATTTTGATATTGTTTAGGGCTTAGAAATTAGGATTTAGGATTTTTACATTTTGGGAGAAAATAACATATGTTTTCATCCTTAGTTGTGTCCGAAAAGGACATGAGGGTTTATATGAAAGCAGGGGTTAGGGACCAGCATTCAGCTGTAGGGGCAATCCTATGTGATTGCCATATGTTTGCAGGGCAGGCACACAGACCTGCCCCTACGATTTCTTGGTTTTGGCTTGTCCGGGTTAGGAGATGTCTTGGGTGAAAGATCTTGAGTGCGATATTATAAAAAATGATAAGGTTGCGCATGACACATATCTACTTACCCTGAAATGTAGTGAAGATATCGATGGATGGATGCCCGGGCAATTTGTTATGATAAAGGTGGCAAGTGCCATTCATCCGTTCCTCAGGCGTCCATTTGCCATACTTGGATATTCTGATGGCCTGTTAGATGTGCTCTATAAAGTAATAGGGCAGGGCACATACACACTCTCTAATATGCATTCAGGAGATAAGTTGTGGGTCTTTGGCCCTTTGGGTAAGGGATTCTGCCTTCCTGAAGCCAATGAGGAAATCTTTTATGTGGCGGGCGGGACTGGGCTGCCCCCTATATTTTCATTGGCTCATCACCTGGAAAAAGGACACATCTTGATAGGTGCGAAGACCATGGATGGCCTGGCGTTGGTGGAAACAATATGCAACATCCCCAATATAAAGGCATCTTTTACTACAGAGGACGGTTCCTTTGGTTCTAAGGGGTTGGTGACGGATGTACTTGAAAAATCCGTAAATACCTCCCCATCCATAATATATGCATGCGGGCCTTATGATATGTTAAAAAAGACCTATATGATTGCAAAAAGATATGGTACCAGATGCCAGGTGTCTCTTGAAGAACATATGGCATGCGGATTTGGTGTGTGCAGGGGTTGTGTAGTAGAGACAATCGCTGGCAACATGCAAGTCTGCAAAGATGGCCCGATCTTTGATGCCGCAGATATTATCTGGAGATAGAAATGGATACTACTATAAAACTTACACAAGGGCTTGAATTAAAAAACCCTGTAATGAATGCATCCGGTACATTTGCCTATGGTGAGGAATTCTCTAAGCTCTTTGACCTGTCCATAATGGGAGGAATCATAACAAAGGGGTTATCACTACTACCAAAGAAAGGTAATCCCCCTCCACGTATAGTGGAGACTCCATGCGGGCTCATTAATTCTATTGGCCTTGAAAATATAGGGGTAGAGGCCTTCTTGAATGATAAGCTCCCATTTCTTATGCAATTCAAAACCCCTGTCATTGTCAACTTTTTTGGCAGCACCGAAGATGAATATGTACAGTGTGCCAGGAGGCTCTCTGGCAAAGGGATAGACGCATTGGAGATGAATGTATCCTGTCCTAATGTAAAATCAGGAGGAATCGAATTTGGTACAAACCCACACACCTTATATGCCCTGGTAAGGAAGGTAAGAGATGCAACCCTTAAACCTTTACTGATAAAGCTTTCTCCTTTGGTGGGTGATATATCAAAGATGGCCTTTTCGGCCCAAGACGCAGGGGCAGATGCCATTACCTGCACAAATACCATACCGGCTATGGCTATTGATGAAGAGTTATGGAGACCAGTCCTGGGGAATATAACCGGCGGCCTGTCAGGCCCTGCTATAAAACCAATAGTACTGCGCATGGTTTGGGAGATATCCCGCAAGCTTGATATCCCTGTTGTAGGCTCAGGCGGAATTGCTTCAGTAGCTGATGTAATACAATTTATGCTGGCAGGGGCATCTGCTGTTGAGATAGGAAGTTTTTCTCTAAGAGAGCCCTTTTGCTTTCCTGATATCATAAATGGGCTCACTCAATACATGGGAGAACATAGTATAGATACCATACGAGATGTAATTGGGAAACTTAAAATGTGTGGAAGGTAGAAGGTGGAAGGTAGAAGGTTTCGTAAAAAGCTCCGCTATGCCGACACGTCGGCATTATAATTGGAAATAACTTATGTTTTTAACAAATTCGTTATTTCTGGCAAATATTAAGAACTTATAGCGCATTTGCAAATTTAAGTTACTTGGAAGGTAAAAGGGCATTGGTTGTTTTTCCTTCAGCCTTCAGCCTAAACAACCTAAAAAAGGTGAAAGGCTTTCAGGAACAAATCATGCGCGATCACACAAAACTCAGGGCATTTGAGTTGGCTGAAGTTGTATACCTATGAATTCAAAACCCAACCCTCAAAACTCAAAACCCAAAACTTATAATTTACAGCTCATAGCTCACAACTCTCCACTCTTGGTAGTATTTGCAGGGCTATCTGCGGGGATCCTTATAGGACTAAAGGACACAGGTGCTTTCTTGTTTGTCCTTGCATTCATCTTCATGCTCACTCCCAAGGGAAGGATAGTACATGCCATCCTTGGTATTATTCTGGGCCTGATTTCCATCACCTGGATTCCGGGTGATGTGAATATACCAGATGGAGAATATACAATAGAGGGCGACGTTGTAGATTCAGGTTTTGCAAAGAGGATATACAGGGTCCATCTTGATCACATAAAGATTGACGGGCAAAGGCTACGCGGTCGCTCTCAGATCAATATCTATGAGCACATAGAGACTTTACACAAGGGGACGCACATAAAATCAAAGGCTGTCATAAGAATGCCCAGGCCTTATGGTAACATAGGAGAATTTGACTATACCAGGTATCTTAAGACCAAGGGTATTACATTAACCGGGTATATAAAAGACTTTAACGATATAGAAAAGTATGGCCCTTGGGTTGTAAAAAAAGGTTTCAAAACCAATGCATCAGAACAATTATCAAGCTTTGCCAGACCGGAGGCAGAGATATTAAAGGCCATCCTATTAGGAGACAAATCATGTTTGACCAACTCTATAAGGGACAGATTCACCTCGCTTGGGATCTCCCATCTTATGGCCATCTCCGGGCTACATATAGGTCTGGTGATCTTGTTCGGATACGTGATAGCGTTTACTGTCTTGAGGTGTATTCCTCCTATTGCCAAAAGGTTTGATACGCCCATTGCAGCAAAGATCATAGGCCTTATAAGTGCTTTATTGTATGCATGCCTTGTAGGCCCGTATATTCCTACTGTCAGGGCTACGATAATGGCAATAGTGGTAGTCGGAGCACTTTTCTTCGCACGAAAGAATGATGTTATAAACTCCCTTGCTCTATCAGGTATTGTCATACTTACTATATGGCCTGTCAGCATATACAGCCCGAGCTTTTTGTTATCCTTTGCCGCTGTGCTCGGGATAATCGGGATGCTGAACAAATTTAGCTCAAAATCACGGATACTCCAACTTGTCATAATAACTATAGCTGCTACTGTATTCACCCTCCCCATGATAGTGTATATATTCGGTTTTGTCTCACCTGCAGGGGTTATATCCAACCTGATTTTCGTCCCTGTATTTGGCCTATTTGTCATGCCCATTTCTCTGCTGGGTCTTTTGGCAACCCCTGTTTCATGGCCTATAGCTTCATACCTGTTTTCACTCTCGATGGATGGTATTACCCTTATTCTCAAGACAGGCGACTTATTGGGGGTGCTCTTCCCTGTCAAGAGGCCATGGCTTATATGGGTCTATTCATGCTATCTTGGCCTTATCCTGGCATTCTTTGGTAGGAAGACCAGGCTAAGAACAATACTCATCACATTAAGTGCTATTTTCATAATCACTTTACCGATTTTGCACCAGCAGATAAGACTAGGCAGGCCCCTTACATTTGATTTCATAAGTGTTGGCCAGGGGGATTCAGCCCTTATCACATCCGGGAGGCATGCAATATTGATTGATGCAGGCGGGGCACGATCAGGATTTGACACTGGCAGATTTATTGTGGCCCCCCACCTGTTACAGAGGGGCATAACAAGGGTGGATCTAGTGGTAATAACTCACTCTAATACTGATCATATAGGTGGGATGCCCTTTATATTAAGGCGCTTCGATGTTGGTGAGGTATGGACAAACATGGAATCAGACTGGGATCCTGTATTTAAAGAGGTTACAAGGATTGCAAGATCGAGATCCATACCCATAAAAGCAGTGTGCCTTGGCGATACCCTAACCTTGGGGAATACAACAATCGAGGTGTTAAGCCCGCTTAAACACATAGCAAAAAGAGAGAAAGGCATGGACCTGAATTTGCATTCTATTGTGCTGAGGGTAGGCGGCGACAATATGAAGGGCTTATTTATGGCAGATGCAGATAATATGGGAGAATTATCCCTGGCACATCTTGGCAGAGATATCTCGGCAGATGTGCTCAAGGTGGCTCACCACGGGGCAAAAAAGTCATGCCTTCCAGTCTTTCTGGATATGGCAAATCCACGCATTGCGGTGATTTCATGCGGTTATAAGAACAGCTATCATGTACCCTGCCCTAAACCACTAAAACGGTTAAGGGCTAAAGATATAAAAGTGTTCAGGACGGATATGGATGGAGAAGTGATGGTAAGCAGCAAAAAGGGTGCCTATAATGTTAAGTTGGGGAGGGGTTATACCGATACAGAATAAAATGAGATATAGGGGATTGGTCTGCATTCAAAATATAAGAGGTTTTACAATAACGGAGCTAATGGTAGTTGCAGTTATAATCGCTATTGGTGCAGCCATAGCTGCTCCAAACATAGGCGGCTGGCTTGCCAAACAAAGGTTGAATAGCTCATCAAGGACTATTGCAGCGCATCTTCAGCAGGCAAGGATGACAGCGCTAAAGTTCAATAAGGATGTGAGGATATGCTTTGAGAATAATGCATCGCCGACACCGGACAGATATATTGTGGAAGCAGACCTAACAGATCCAGTCGTGCCATGGACTACATTGGAAGATGATATCGACATAACTCCAAACTTTACCGTTGTGGCAATGGCAGCAAATTCCACCGGCTTCGATAGTCGTGGGCTTGCATTACAGCAAGGCAGCATTGTAGTGCAGAGTACTAAGGCCCCCGTGGCCGATAATACCAGGACCATAACGTTATCTCTTGGCGGGAGTATAAGTATAAGATAGGAGGTTATCGAATCTTGACAGTCGGAATTTTAAAGCACAATAGACAATCAAATCAACTAGTTGAGAAAGGATATCATATTCCAAAATTTGCCGTCTATAACAATAAAGGCGTAACCCTGGTGGAATTAATGGTAGTCCTGGTCATATCAGCCTTTTTGATGGCGGTTGTATATACTGCTTATCTAACCCAGCACAAAATCGGGCATGTGCAACATCAGGTTGTCACAATGCAGCAGGATATAAGGGCATCAATCGATATAATGGAAAGGGATATAAGGATGGCGGGCTGCGACCCGACAGGCAACACCACAGCAGGTATCCTTACATGGACAGCAAACATTTTAGGCATAACTATGGATATCGACGAAAGTGGTACTATTGATGCAGGTGAACAGGCAACCTATTCTATGGCGCAGTCAACACTTTTCAGAAATGGCCAATCCCTGGCTGTAAATGTCACAAGCCTGGGATTGGCCTATCTTGACAGCGATGATAACCCTGCCGGTACTGTAAATGATATAAGGTCTGTAGTGTTAAATATTGTTGTTCGCAGCGAACAGACAGATCCGGATACAGGACAGCCCATTACCCGCACACTGGCAAGGAGGGTAAGATGTCGAAATCTAGGGTTGTAAGGCAAAACAGGTCAAAAAGGAAATCAGAGATGGGCAGGATAGATAACAAAGAAGGTTTTACCCTTATTGAGGTGGTAATAGCCATACTGATATTTGCAGTAGGGATCATGGGGGTGGCGAAGATGCAGGGTGAGGCAGTAAAGGGTGGCAGTTTTGGTATGCAGATGACTGATGCCATGAATATTACACAGAATCAGGTGGAGTTTCTTATGGGACTGAGTTATGCGCATACATCCCTTACCCAGGGGACTCATAATTCTCCGGGAATTACCTCTGATACAGGAAGGAACTATGCCATCACATGGAATGTGCAAGACGATACACCTGTTACAGGGGTAAAACAGGTACAAGTCGGCTCATCATGGACCGAGAAAACCACTCCTCACCAAGTCACTGTTTCGTTTATAAAGGGGCAGTCATAATGAAAAACAACCAGGAAGGAATGGTACTGGTACTGGTATTGTTAGTACTCCTGGCAGCGATTGTCATTGGGATAGCAGTGATGCGTTCTTCTACGATAGAGGCAAGGATTGCTGGAAATGAGCGGGCTTATAAACAGGATTTTTATGTTGCAGAGAGTGCTGGTAACTATGCTGTTGCTAACTTTGATGCATTTGCCAGTTCAACAGTAATAAATATGAACACAACTTACCCTCTTTCGCCACCAGTTGGCAGCATGATAAGCAGTGTAACCATCAGTGTGCAACTGACCCGCACCGGGACTTCACCTGTGGGCGAAGGTTCAAGTGCCACGCAAGTAACTACCAATTATTACAAGATCATATCTGATATAAACAGCCAGAATATAGAGATAGGTGTATGGAAGAATTTTCCGGCACAATAAGGACTAAACACAAGGAGAAATCTATTATGTATAAAAAAATTATATTCCTCATAGGCCTTTGTTTATTGTTCGCATATAAACCAAGCCTGGCCGATGATACAGAGATCTTTTCTGGAGGGATAATAAATGTTACACCCAATGTGCTTATCATATTTGACACATCAGGATCTATGGGCGATCAAGTCCCGTGCAGTGAATATGACCCAACTCATGATTATGCTGGAGACTTTGGAGGAGGAGGATGGGGATCAACCGAGCCTCCCTTTGAGAGAGATAAGGTCTATTATAAATCAGGCACTGGCGGATGGGGAACTGCCTCCTGGGAAGAATTTACCGGTAGCACATCGGATATCTCTTGCACAGATGCAAAAGATACACTAGATACCATTGGCCACTGGCAGGGGTACATAGGGAATAGTTCTCCATATAACTGTGGGACATCCAATGCCGAGAGCCTGGCAGCAGGGAATTTCCTGAATTATCTGGATTCCCCGGAGACAGAAACTGATTCAAAGATCAATATTGCCAAAAAGGTGATAAAAAAATTATTGGATAGCGTGGATGATAGTGCAGTCAGATTTGGTCTGATGAGGTTTAATGATAATAACCAAGGGGGTAGGATTGTCGCTGAAATGGGTTCTAGTGATGTCACCATAAAGACTGCGATTGATATCTTTACTGCACATGGCGCGACCCCGCTTGCAGAGAGCCTGGCAGAGGCAGGCCTGTATTTTGCTGGCAAGGCATCCTGGGCAAACCCGGGCACACAATATACATCCCCGATACAGTGGAGGTGCCAGAAAAATTATATAGTATTGATGACAGATGGCAACTCATGGAGTGATGAAGGTGACGGCAATGGGGATAATATATTCACCCGTGCTGACTATATAAATGGCCATTCTATAGGTGATTATGATAAGGATGGAGCCGATCCAGGCACAGACGGGAATGGAGGCACCCACTGGCTCGATGACGTGGCAAAATTCTTACATGATGAAGACCTCATAGTGGATCCTGCAACAGATGGTGCGGGTGAATCCTTTGATAGTGACACCTATGGTGTCTTCTGGCAACAGAACATAACCACCCACACGATCGGCTTTTCAACCGGGACTAATGATCTATTATTGAAAAGAACCTCTGCAAAGGAAAATGATCCTGAAGGCCCTCATGGTTGTGGTGAATACAATTCTGCTGAAAGCAGTGCACAGCTTGAGGCTGCATTCATTGGGATCATAGGAGAGATCCTGGAGACAAATGCAAGCTTCGTAGCGCCAGTGGTACCTGTCAGCAAGATGAACAGGATATATTCGGGAAACAGCGTATACCTTGCTCTATTCAGGCCTGAGGATGCATCTGGATTCTGGCTAGGCAACTTAAAGAAATTCGGGCTTGACTGCGATGGCAATCTCCTTGATAAAAATGGCAATCCTGCTACAGACATAAATGGCCAGATCTTGAGTAATGCTACATCCTGTTGGCAACTGAGCAGTAGTGATGGGAGTAACGTAAAGAAAGGAGGGTCTGGCGAGGTAATACTTAATCAGACTAATAGAACATTCTATACATATCAGGGCACTGCAAATAAAAATCTAACCCATAACGATAATGCATTCTCAGTGACTAATACAGCAATCACTGCAACCACAATGGGGGTGGCCACTGATGCTGAAAAGGATGACCTGATCAATTATCTGACGGCAAAAGATAAATATGCTAAAGGCGGGACCAGTGCGAGGGATTGGGTTCTAGGTGATGTCCTTCATTCAAAGCCTGCGACCATGTATGATGGGAATAATACAGTAATCTTTGTGGGCGCCAATGACGGTTTTCTGCATGCACTTGTTGATGATGACAAAGGCAGTGACTCTCTGGCAGATGATACACTAAACGAGGCATGGTGCTTTGTACCATGGGATTTCCTGCCAAACCTATATCTACTGAAAGACAGTAGCACTCACAGCTATTTTGTGGATAGCTCTCCTGTGTTATACAGGGCGGGCGCTAATCAATATGTGTGCTTTGGCCTAAGACGTGGCGGCAATAGGTACTATACCTTAAAGATGGGTGAATATAACGTAAATGGTGATTATATCACAGGTGGCTATCTCTCCCCTGAATGGGTATGGGAGATTAGCCCAAGCATATTGGGCTCTGAGACCCTTGGGCAGTCATGGTCTATACCACATCCATGTACAATAGCAACTGGTGGTGGATCCACTACTAAGGTTATACTACTTGCAGGGGGCTATGATGCAGCGAATGAAGATCTGGATACCCCTGCATCTGGTGATTCCAAGGGCAGGGCTGTGTATGCGGTGGATGCATCAACAGGCAGTTTAAATGCAGTAATAAACTTCAATCATAGTAATTATTCTGACATGGGATATTCCATTGTTGACATGGCTGCCTTTGATTATGACAGTGACGGCTTAGATGATACTATCTACGCCCCTTCTCTAGGCGGCAACCTGTTTGTATTTAAAGACAGGGATAAAGACGGTTCATGGGAGAAAAGATGGCTGTTTAAGGCCAGAGATGGTGGAACTGTTGCGGCATTGCTGAAATTTTTCTATGCACCAGATGTGGTGTTAGAGACCTTTGGTGATTATATCTATACCGGCACAGGCGATAGGGCCCACCCAGCAGAGACAACGACTATCAATCGCTTTTATGCAATAAAGAATAACTGGACAACCCCGTGGACAGATGGCTCAGCCACCAACACCCTCACAGAAGGAGACCTGGTAGATGTGACAAATTACAACTACGATGCAGCCACATATACAGCACTTGCGAATGAAGATGGCTGGTTTATCAAATTCGATAATCACAGCGGTGAAAAGGTGGTCTCCGCCCCTATTGTATTTAACAAGATGGCGTTCTTTACTACCTTTAGCCCGGATTCTGGTTCTGGCACAGATAAGTGCGCTACACAAGGACTGGGTGGAGGAAGGCTCTACGCACTGGACTACAAGACAGGGGAGGCGGTCTTAAATTTTGATGAAACCAATGATGCTGGAGGTGAGGAGGTGCTTGCCGGGGCAGACAGAAGCACATATCTCGGAACCGGTATCCCATCCCAGCCAACCCTTATCGTGACATCTAAGGGTGCCAAGTTGATTATTGGGACCCAGGCCCCTGGAGGTACTACAGGGACAACCACAATTAATATACCACAAACCTTGGGGGCAAAACCCTATTACTGGAAACAAAACTAATGAGCAAGATCAGGGAGATAAAAATGTCTTATACTTTTAACAAAATCGTGGCAACATTAGCCTTGTCTCTACTTGTCCTGGTGTTTTTCACGGGAATATGTAGTGCTGATAAGATATCTCATTACATAAAAAATTGGGAGTATACCCAGTTTCAAGCTAAAATCACATACGTCAGTCCTGAAAAGGACTATATTATAGCATCCGAAAGGAAGATATTTTTGGTGGATCTGATTTATGAAGGAAAGCATTATCAGACCAATATCAAAGATATTAATGGTAATGACATCAGCTTTGAGGAGCTCAAGGTAGACAAATGGGTATTTGTAAGGGGAGGAAAATTAAAGGACAAAACCATAGGCGCCAGGAGCATCTTTCTCTTACCCAGGCGTCTTAATAGAGATGATGTGAACCGATATCCCATGCTACAATCGCTTCAGAGTTGGGATCATGAAATTGTTAATAAACATAAAAGCAAATAATGGTTTCTAAATAGGGTTTGATAAGTATATCTATATCTTATAGTATCTTATCCTGATTCAGTCTAATTCTTTTCGGAGGGGGTAATGCATTCAAAAAACTGGATAAAACGAATAATCTACTTCCAAGAAAAGCGGGTATATAATTTTTACACTATACTGATCTTTGCCCTATTTGTTGGGGGTATACGTACAATAGAAGAGGTTATGCTCGCCTACAGGCAGTACTATCACGTAGATATTGTTAATAACTGTGTGTTCTATCTCCTCATGATATTCTCCTATACATTAGTCGTTGCCATATCCTCCAAGACCGATTGGAAAAAGGTGATAAATGCCGTACTAATCGGTGTATTTTTAGGGATCTTCCCTCCTATTATAGATGCCTTTATTTATGGTCTGGGAAATTTCAGGTATTCCTACTTTGTAGGCATGCCTGGGATCAGAGAATTTTTCTTCTTTAATTATAACAGAGGTTTTCCTATAGGAGAGGGGATTGTGCTGTGGTCAACTATCATCTTTAGTGCCTACTATACCTATATCAAGACATCCAGCTACAGAAGGTCATTCATGGGTGGGCTAGGGGTATATATAGTTGTCCTTTTGATCTCAGGGATGATCATCCCCACTATTGCCGCAATGGTGGCAAAAAGCATCCCCATGCGTATACCAAACATGGTGGTCACATCTATATTCCAATTGATACCGGTGATTGTTTTTTATCTTATCTTAAATCCGCGGATATTCACCAATCTAGCAAAACGGAGCCTTCACTGTCTGCCTTTTGTCTTACTTGCCTTTATGGGAGCTGCTGTCTCTGGCGGGATTAATCCCTTTACCCTCTTTGCGGCTGCTATGATCTTTTATGCCGGCCTGGTAACCTTAGTCCAGAATGACTTCTTTGACAGAGAAGAAGATACACTTTCCGGACGTTATAGCTATGTAACAGGGCAGGATGTCCTGTTTTTCAATACTACATACCTGATCCTTGTCTTTTTGTCATACAACATCAAGTCAATGGTTTTTCTGCCCTTAGGCCTGCTATACATTGTCTCTGTCTTATATAACTATGATTTTTACAGGGCAAAAAGATTTTTCCCGGCCAATTACAAGATAGAAGGGATTTGGGGGCTTGGCTCCTTCTTAGCCGGTATTTTCTCCGTGAAATCTCCTGTGTTTACTCCAGAGATCATTGTGTTTAGTTTCTTGATATTTGGGGGCTGGTCACTGGTATCCACATTTAAGGACTATAAGGACATTGGTGCTGATAAGGCTGTCGGAAATCAGACAGGATATATCATGCTCATGAAGGCAAGCCTTAGCCTGGAACAGGCGCACAGGATAGTGAGCACTGTGATCCTTCTATGCTTTGCCGTGCCAGCCACATGGTTATTTTTTAAAGGTGTCCATATATTGGTCTGTATCCTCTTCCCCTTAGTAACCATGCCTGCCCTGTGGTACACTCTTTCTCAAAGACCCTGTACGGCCACTGTTAGAAACGTACTTGTCGTAATAAGCATCTATCTTTTTTTATTGTTACTAGTGGTTATATCTATCTACCAGAATAACCCCATGCCGCGTTGATGTATCAACAGCACGTCAACACGTCAATAAAATGATTGACAAATGTGAACCACTGGAGTTCCATATTTATATGTAATGAGAGATTAGAAGGTGGGTCTAATGTATAGATGGCATTATTGTTTTATTTGCTTGTTATACAGTGCAGTGATCATCTGTCTCTGGCAGGAAGGCATCCTGGCACAGGATAAACCCAAAGGAGGTGAATCTATGGAGATCGCTATTACCAGTCCGGCATTTGAACAAGGCTCTATGATACCAGACAAGTATACCTGTAAGGGCAATGATATTTCCCCACCACTGACATGGGGGGCTGTTCCAGATGGGACTAAGAGTATTTGTCTTATATGTGATGACCCTGATGCGCCTGTAGGTACATGGGTCCACTGGGTTATCTATAGCATCCCTTCTGATACAACCAGTTTAGCCGAAGATGTACCTCCAAAGGAAAGGCTTGAAAATGGCGCAATACAGGGGAGAAACGACTTCCAAAAGATAGGCTACGGTGGTCCTTGCCCGCCATCGGGCATTCATAGGTATTACTTCAAGATATATGCCTTGGATACAAAACCAGACCTTGAACCGGGCGCTACCAGAAATGAACTCCTAAATGCCATAAAGGGCCATATCTTAGCCCAAGGTCAATTGGTGGGTAGGTGTAAGAAATAGACTAAAGACTAGAGATAGGTTCCCTCCAGTCTTATATGCTATGTCAAGACATTACCATAATTGAAGGAGTTGCATTACCAGTTTGACCTGTCAAAGCACCCGGGGTATTTTGATGAATATGACATTTCTGGCTGCGAATCAAAAATGACTAGTGGCTGATTATCCCTATGAAGGCAATGTCATCCTTTATTTCAATATCTACATTTGCTATCTGCTGGGTCTTCAGATTGTTCATAATATCATCAAGGTTACCCTTTGTCTTAATAGTATGCCAGAGCCGGTGGCCCTCTATCTTGGATATTTTTATTTGAGAAACATTTGACATGGCGCTCAGTGCATTTATTATTGATTGGTAAGTATTATAATCACTGATTCCCTCTATACAAATGTACTTTGTCGCAACCTCAGGGGATAGGCTTAAAATTTTGTATGCAATCTTATTCCTTACCGGATCGATAAGAAAATCTGTCATTAAAGAATTCATTTTTTCTGTCTGCAGATCACCCTTGTAAGAGGCAGACCACGAACAAAGTTCGCTCCCGCCTACCTCTATGAGTCTAATATTGAGCACACATGAATATATATTTTTTTCTTCAGGGATATACTCTATGCTACCTGTCAATATTAAGTCAGCCCCTACCTTTTCAGCAATCTTGATAGGATCTGAGCTATCATAAGGATATCTTTTCGTCTCAGACGGATCTTTAATAACGTTTTCACCCCATAAAAAAAGCTGGGTGATTAATTGAGATTCGAATGCTGAATATGTTTTTTTGCCCGGAATTTTCCACCATTCATAGACATCTTCTTCCTCAATACCTTTTGAGGATATCATGGTTATTATCTTTGGTCTGGCAATGCGTGGGACATTCAGGGTCTGTGCACATAGCCACTGCTTTAGATGTTCCTCTTTTAATCTAAGCTCTATAGTAAGCCTTAAAAGGCTATCCTGCTTGAGCTTATCTGTGATTTGGTATTGAGAAATGTCATTTGTACCCCGATAGGAGAGGTAGGAAGGCAACGCATTAATCAGGGCATATGTAGAAGACATTGGGACATATTGTAAAGCGCTTATAAGCAATGCCTTATTAAACCCGTCGGCAAGGGCTAGATATTCTGCCTTTGCTATATTGCCATCTGCTATAATACCTATACCCTGAACAACGAGGGGGAGCTGCTCTTCTGCCATTGATGGCAGAGGTGCCACAAACAAGATACTAAATATTATTGTTGCAAAAAGGTACTTTTTCATCCCGAAAGAAAATCTTTTAATTTAGAATCCTCTTCAGTAGGTTCTATAAAGGTTATTGCATGCTTATACACAAGTATCGGCCGATCAGTCTGAAACAAAATACAAAATGGATCGAAGCTCCTAACAAAACCTTCCATCTTTGCATTATTGATAAGGGTAATTACAACAGGCACCTTTTCTTTTCTTGATTGATTCAAGAATTGATCCTGCACGTTAAAGACAACTTTAGTCATAACAAACTCCTTATAAAAATGTATTGAATTAATATCATACATATTAATCATTAAATAGTTTTATTCAAGCATTTTTTATGTTAAATAAATTTCATTGTAAATTAACAAATTAATGATGTTCACAAAGAGCAATTACCACACATATCAATTCTCAAGGATGATCTATGGCGGGGAATAAGCCTATAAAACGTATAAAGGAACTTAGAGATCTTATAGAGCATCATAATTATCGCTACTATGTCTTGGATGCCCCTGAAATATCTGACGGGTCCTATGATCAGCTCATGCGAGAGCTGATTCAGATCGAAGAAGAACACCCTGAACTCATAACATCAACCTCACCCACCCAGAGGGTAGGGGGGGCAGCATTAAAGGCATTTCCAGCCATGGTCCACAGGATGCCGCTGCTAAGTCTGGATAATGCTATGAATATTCAAGAATTGAGGGAATTTCACCAAAGGGTGATCAAATGGATAGATGAAGGTGCAATAGTATATTGTGGTGAACCAAAATTCGATGGATTGGCTGTGGAACTTGTCTACGAAAACGGTATCTTTATCCGTGGCGGAACCAGAGGAGATGGCACTACAGGAGAGGATGTAACGCAGAATTTAAAGACCATAAAAAGTATCCCGCTGAGGTTGATGACAGATCGCCCTCCTGGCCTCTTAGAGGTTCGAGGAGAGGTAGTGATGTACAAATCCGAATTTAAGAGGTTAAACAATGAACGGGCTAAAAAAGGTGAAACACTGTTTGCAAACCCCAGAAATGCAGCAGCCGGATCCTTAAGGCAACTGGACCCTGCCATAACAGCAGATAGAGCCCTTATGTTCTTTGCATATGCTCTTCCAGAGCCAGTCTCCCTTGAGATGGACACACAATCTCAGGCATTAAATATGCTGTCTTTTCTTGGATTTAAGGTGAACCCTGACATAAGGGTATGTACGGGAATAGAAGAGGTCATAGATTTTACTGCATATATCCAGGAGAAAAGGGAAGAGTTCCCATATGAGATTGACGGGGTTGTGGTAAAGATAGATGCGATAAGACATCAGGATATGCTCGGCGCGAAGGCCAGGGCTCCCAGATGGGCAATAGCATACAAGTTTGCCCCCACACAGGCCACCTCTATCCTTAAACATATACATGTCCAGGTAGGCAGGACAGGGGTCCTCACCCCTGTGGCCATACTTGAGCCTGTCAAAGTAGGAGGGGTGACAGTAAGCAGAGCAACCCTTCATAATGCAGACGAGATCAAACGAAAAGATATACTCATTGGTGACACCATTATAATACAAAGGGCAGGGGATGTAATCCCGGAGATAGTAGGCCCTATCAAATCCAAGAGGACAGGTGACGAGAAGGTTTTTCATATGCCTGATAGATGCCCTGTATGTGGGTCAGCCGCAGTGAAAGACGGCGCTGTGCACCGATGTGTAAATATGTCATGCCCTGCTATTATAAAGAACAGGATATATCACTTCGCATCTAAAGAGGCTCTTGATATAGATGGCCTCGGGAAAAGGACAGTAGACCAGATAGTAGATAATCTTCAAGTAAGGCATGTATCTGACCTGTATCAATTAAACCACGAAGATCTAATGAAACTAGATGGTTTTGCAACCCTATCTTGTGAAAACCTCCTCAAATCCATTGAAAAGAGTAAAAATATAGGCTGGTCTCGTTTTATATATGCCCTTGGCATTGATCATGTCGGGCAATCCACAGCGCAATATCTAGCTAATCATTTCAAGACACTAAAAAACTTTTTGGCTGCAGATTATGATACACTTAGGACTATACCAGGCATAGGAAAAGAGGTGGCTACTTCCATAGTTGCTTTTTGTAAAGATCAAGAAAACTTAAGAGTTATAGAGGACCTTATATCCCTGGGAATAAGAATAAAGGGCAGCGAAGCCCAGGAGAAAAAGGAGTCTGTATTTTCTGATAAAAGGATATGCTTTACAGGGACATTAGCATCCATGACCAGATCACAGGCAAAAGCAGGGGTAGAAGCCCTTGGCGGACATGTGGTGAAATCTGTGAGCAAACAGCTGGATTACTTGGTGGTTGGCAGTGATCCCGGGTCAAAACTGAAAAAAGCTAACACACTAAATATAAATATCTTAGATGAAGATACTCTTCTTGCGCTACTAAAAGGAGAGAATATATGAATGCATTACACCTGATGATATACGGGAGGGTCCAGGGGGTTTGGTTTCGGGCCAGCACTCAAGAGGTGGCCATCAAAGAAGGTGTGAACGGATGGGTAAAAAATACTCAAGATGGTGCTGTAGAGGTTTATGTGGAGGGAACCCCTAATGCAGTCCAAAGATTTTTGCAATGGTGCTATCATGGCCCTGTTGGGGCAAGGGTAGATCATATCGATGTTAAGGAATTTCCATCCCCTGAAGGGATAGAGGGTTTTAAGATAAGGTACTAACTATGGTTTGGTCTTCGTCACAACAGTTATAGCGCGATTGTCTCCTATAAACAGATTCAAGATAAAGCCTACGACAGACATGACGATTGCCCCAATAAGTGCAGCCCAGAAACTATTTACTGTGAAACCCTTGACAACCTCCGATGTTAATAAGATCATTATTGCATTTATCACAAATGTGAATAACCCTAGTGTCAAGATATTAAGAGGGAGAGTAAGTAAGACCACAATGGGCTTTAAAAATGCGTTTAACAAACCAATTACAAGCGCTGCACCTAACAGTGCCCAGCCACTGTCTATGACTATCCCCTTTACAACCCATGCAGCCGCCGCAAGAGCGGCTGTAGAGGCTGCCCATTTTAGTATGAATTTTCTCATGTTTCTACCTCCTGCAGATACAAAGACTATTTTAATAATAAATTCATAAAAAGGCAACTTATTACATTAACTCGTGCCCATCCAGAAATGAAATCATGGGCACGGGAGAATTTCCGAATCAGAAATGAGGAATTTTTAGTAAGGTCAAGGAAATCAAAGGATTGTGCGGAGGCGTACTGTAGTACGCCGCACAAGTAATCCCGCAGATTGACGCCGAGATTGCGAAAAAAAACCATTTCTGGATGGAAATTAACTCACAAAGGAGAGATAGTGGCAAGGAAGAAGCAATGCTACTGGTATCCGGTATGTCCGATAAAATATTTTGTAGAAGAAGGGATGCTTGATCATAAGTGGATAGAAAAATACTGTCTGGGCGACAATAGCAAATGTGTACGCAAGCAGATGGAGGATAAAGGGCAATATCATCCAGACAATATGCTACCTGATGGAAGTATTGATGATAGCCTATTTTTAACTTGAACATAATATTTTATTGGTGTATGAGGTTCCAACTTCCTTGCTCCATAAGGGGCTGGAAAGACCATAAGGGAGGAGCGTATGAATTCTTATGAATTAATGTTTATAGTAGATCCTGATGTCAGTGACGATGCCTTAGAAAAGGTTATTACAAAATTTAAGGATGTTATAACCAAAAATGGTGGTGATGTGTTAAAGGTTGACGATCATGGCATAAAATCACTGGCATACAAGATCAATAAGAAACCACAGGGGCATTATTTTCTCTGCTTATTCAATGGGCCGGGTGGCTTTATAGTGGAACTGGAAAGAAACTTGAGGATTGACGAGAATATAATGAGGTTTGTGGTAACCAGGCTCGAGGAAGTAGTAGACAAAGATGATATCAAAGAAGAAGTGGAGGTGGAAGATGCCAGCCAATCCTCTAACGAACAGGAGGAGGCAAAAGAATAATGGCAGAGAATAGAAGATTTGATTCCAACGTAAAATCGAGATCAAGATCAAGATTTAGGTCTTATTATAAAAAAAAGGTATGCAAATTCTGTGAAAACAAAGATCTCAAGATAGACTACAAAGAGGCTGGAATACTGAAAGAATTTATCACAGAAAGGGGGAAGATGCTGCCAAGACGAATCACAGGCGTATGTTCCAGGCATCAAAGAAAGCTTTCTGTTGCTATAAAAAAGGCACGGATACTAGCCCTGCTTCCATTTACTGTGCACGAATAAGATAATGCCTCTCACCCTAAGGGGCAATAAAATTCTACTGGTTTTCAGTAGTATATTTCTCTTTATATGTTTACTTGTTATTATAATGCCCAGGCTGGCATTGCCTTTAATGCTTTTCTTTCCATCGATGTATTGTGTCTGGGTAAAAGGACTCGAGAGAAGGTGGAAGCTACTGATAAGCTTGCTGCCTTTTATCATGATTATTATACCGGGATTGAAGGCAGGCGTCTTCTTTTATGGATGTATATTGCTGTTTAGTATACTCCAATGCAATTGTATATATAAAGATCACATTGGGCTTTCCATACTGACGCCTACTTCTCTATTACTAGGGATATTTCTCCTCATGGTGGCTATCAAGGCGCATGCTCTATCTCTTTCATACTTTACCATTATAACACAGGGCGTTCATTCTATGATGGATCAAATAGCCGTAGTTTATGGTCAAGTACTCAGCACAGAGCAATTGCTAGAGTTTAAGATAAATAGACCAGATTTAGAAAATAGAATCGCCAGGCTTTTCCCTGCACTCTTAAGCACAGGACTGTCTTTTGTAGCATGGGCTAATCTATTGATTGTGGCGAGTATAAAAAAGATTAGGCTTAAAGAGTGGCAAGGCCCGTATTGGCTTGTCTATATCTTTATATGTGCATGTGTGATGATCCTTTTGCCCTTTGATAATTTCAGCATAGTGGGGGGGAATTTATTGATTATACTGTGTGTGGCATATTTCTTTCACGGGATGTCTATAGTAGGATACTTTTTGCATTCAATGGGGTGGGGTTATTTCATAAAAGGATTCATTTATATATTGATCTTAAGTCAAATATATATAATGATTGTTGTAGCAGGGTTTGGGTTGTTCGATACATGGTTTGATTTTAGGAAAAGGATAAACGTTCACCGCAGAGGACACAGAGATGACAAAAATAGTTAAATAGGATTACTGAAGCGGTTATCGGAGCAGCAATAGCAGTTCATTGGGAACTGTTGGCGGAAGGAAAGGTAATAATCGAACTCAAGGCAGTAGAGAGGCTGGAGCCAATCCACAAGGCTCAACTTCTGTCTTATCTGAAGTTGTCCGGCTCTACGGTAGGGCTTCTGATTAATTTTAGTGTCAAAGCGCTTAAAATGGCGTGCGCAGGTTAGTTCTTGGTTTGCAAGAATAGTTTCTCTGCGATCTCCGCGCTCTTTGCGGTGAATGGTTACGAAAAAGGATAAAATTTACAAGGAGAGGTAAACTATGAGGTTGATTTTATTAGAAAATATAGAAGGACTGGGCAACATAGGAGAGGAAGTAAGGGTCAAAGATGGTCATGCAAGAAATTTTCTTATACCAAAGGGTAAGGCGATTGAGGCCACAAAATTCAATGCCAAGACATTTAAGGACAAGTATCATACACAAATAAAGAAAGAGGCAAAGACAAGGGGGGAGGCCAATGTGCTGGCAGAAACACTAAGCTCTACCACCCTAAACTTTGATGCGAAGGCTGGCCAGGAAGGCAAGTTATTTGGCTCTATCACTTCTTCTAATATCTATGAGGCCCTAAAAGAAAAGGGGTTTGAGATAGATAAGAAGAAGATAATCATGAAAGAACCTATTCGTCATATAGGATCCCATGAAATAGCTATAAAGCTTTATACAAATATAGCAGCAACCATAAAGGTGGAAGTCAATGCAGAGACAGAGGTGTAAAGTTTGACGAAAGAAACAATCCCATTAGTTCCTCACAACATTGAGGCAGAAGAATATATATTAGGGAGCATCTTATTGGAGAACTCCTCCCTGGATGCTGTCATAGAAATAATTATCCCTGAAGACTTCTATTCCGAAAGGAACAGGGTTATATATAAGGAAATGCTTTCCCTAAGAGATAAAGGCCTGCCTATTGATTATGTGCCACTTATTGAGACCATAGATGTTCGTGAAAAATTGGATGCCGTTGGAGGGGCCAGTTATATTGCCGGGCTTGCAGATCGTATCCCTACATCGGCCAACATCGAATACTATGCAAGGCTTTTGAAAGATAAGGCAATTCTTAGATCATTAATCGTGGGGGCAAACTCTATTATAAAGATTGCAAGAGACTCTGTGGAGGATGTTTCAGAAGCGGTTCAAGAGGCAGAGCAGATTATCTTCAACATAAATAAGGATCTAAATAATGTAAGGGGAGGGCTTACAAAGATAGGTAATCTTGTAACAGACGTTTATCACACCCTGACCTGTATTGCGAGTGGAGAGATTGCAGCTGGCGGTATCCCTACTGAGTTTACAGATCTAAACAATATATTGATGGGACTTCACCCTTCTGATTTGCTAATCATAGCAGGCAGGCCATCAATGGGAAAGACATCACTGGCCATGAACATAGCCAGTCATATAGCCTGTGTTGAAAAGATACCTGTTGCAATATTTTCCCTTGAGATGGCAAAAGAACAGCTTGCGCTCAGACTCCTGGCCTCGGAGGCAGAGATCGATCAATCAAACGTTAGAAGCGTCCGTCTCAAGAGAGAAGACTGGAGCAAACTCATAGATGCATCGGGTGTGCTTGCAGAAGCGCCACTGTATATTGATGACACGCCAGGTATCTCAATTGGTGAAATTAGGGCAAAGCTAAGGCGGATGGCAGCTTATGAAGGCTTGGGGCTAGTGATTGTGGATTACCTTCAACTTATGACAGCCAGGAGGAGAATAGACTCCAGGGAACAGGAGATATCAGAGATATCCAGATCGCTCAAGGCGATTGCAAAGGAATTTGATGTGCCGGTAATAGCTCTATCCCAACTTAACCGCAGAGTTGAAGAACGTGAAGATAAACGTCCACGGATGGCAGATCTGCGAGAGTCAGGGGCAATAGAACAAGACGCTGATGTTATCTGTTTTATATACAGGGATGAGGTATATAACCCTTCTACAAAAGACCAAAATATTGCGGAGATAATAGTAAGTAAACATCGAAATGGTCCTACCGGCACTATAAAGTTAATGTGGCGTTCTGAATACACTAAATTTGAAAATTATAGCGATCGTGCGTAATGAGTCTCCTCAGAAGCCTTGACTTTTCCTATGATATATCTGGTTTGAGGAGAGTTCTACATCTGCAGGTACTGTGGAATAACATCTTTCCATAGCTGAGCGAAGTCTTTTCAAGGATCTTTCTTCTATCTGTCTCACCCTCTCCCGGGTAACCCCGATCTTGGTGGCAATAACCCTTAAGGTAGCAGGTGGGTCACTAAAAAATCTTTGTTGGATAATAAAAAATTCTCTACCCGTGAGCAGTAACGGGTTGGATTTAAGAAAGTCTGAGAGGAATATAGCCTGCTCCTTCATACCATAGTAATCTTCCTGATTAGGAGAGTCATCTACCATATGGTCAAGGACCGTACTATCATCCCTAGCACCCTTTATATACTTGCGGTCTAAAGAGATAAGCCGGCTTGCATGGCTAAGCCTCCCTGTATGGGGTTGGTAGTTCTTTTGAATGAAATTTTTAATATATGCCTTGATCCACCATATGGCATAAGATATAAATCGTGCACCTTTATTCGGGTTAAAATATGTAAGGGCCTTTACGAGCCCCATATTACCCTCTTGAATAATCTCCAGAGGAGAGTAGCCAAGATGAAAATAACTATGGCTTACTTTTATCACAAACCTCAGATTGGATGTTATTATGTTCTTCCCTGCCTCTGCATTTCCATTTTTGTAGGCAGAGAATAGATGTAGCTCCTCATCACGCGTTAGTATTGGATAATGCCTGATACTTATTTCATAGATCTCTAGAGCAGAACTTGGATACTTACTTCCCATTGGCACCCCCAGTTTACCCTCTAAATAAATTTCACAAATCTGAACTTTTGCACAATAAAATGCACAGAACTTACACATTACAAAATAAATTTCACATAGTCAAGGAATTTAAGAGATTTTGTCGTAACTATTTGATAATGTCCCCTGTACGACTTGATAGAAATGTCCCCTTGGAGTGGGTGATAAGATAGGCCTCGTAAGGAGGTCTGAATGGGGGATATACGAATGAGTGATAAGGAGCG
>Ga0114918_10000514_pt1 | contig 33617 bp, 25 predicted proteins | sample LantaG_FD_87015 | JGI IMG/M metagenome (GOLD analysis project Ga0114918, IMG submission 87015) | Deep subsurface microbial communities from Baltic Sea to uncover new lineages of life (NeLLi) - Landsort_02402 metaG | ecosystem: Environmental > Aquatic > Marine > Oceanic > Sediment | place...
AGAACTACTGTTAAAATGGATAGGCGCGGAATCTGGCATACGCGGGATATTCATCGGCACGATGGCCGGTGCTCTCATACACGGCGGCCCTTACGTCAGTTTACCCCTCGCTGCTGGATTTCTACGTTCCGGTGCCAGTGTGGGAACTGTGGTGGCGTTTATAACGGGGTGGTCGTTGTGGGCGTTTAGCCGATTACCGCTGGAATTGGGGATATTGGGCTGGAAAGTCTGGCTTATTCGTATTGCGAGCACATTCTTCTTCCCGCCCATTGCTGGATTGATAGCCCAGGCATTGGCTCCGCTGTTCTTCGCAGGCGCTAAATAAGGCAGCGATCAACCTCACAGTGAACCCCAAGAAGTAAAGGCAGAGTAACCCTATGAGCATCTACGAATACACCGGTAACACTCACGTGCACACCCCCTACTCGGACGGGGAAGCCCTCCACGCCGGGGTCGCGCAGGCGGCGGCCGAGGCCGGGCTCGATTTCGTCATCGTCACCGACCACAACGTGTGGGTGGACGGGGTCGAGGGCTATTACGGCAAGGTGCTGCTCCTGGTGGGCGAGGAGATCCACGACGTGCGCCGCCAGCCCCAGGCTAACCACCTCCTGGCCTACAACGTCGAGGCCGAGTTAGCCCCCCTGGCCTCGGACCCGCAAAACCTGATTGACGAGGTGAACCGGCAAGGTGGCTTCTGCTACCTGGCCCACCCCTTCGAGTACCGCAGCCCCATCGGCCCCGACCTGGCTGCCATCCCGTGGGCCGACTGGGAGATCACAGGGTACACAGGGCTCGAAATCTGGAACTACATGTCTGAGTTCAAGGCGCTTCTGCACAACAAACTGGCGGCGGTCTACTACGCTTACTTCCCGGCTCGGGGCATTCGCGGACCGTTCCGGGCCACGCTGCGCCAGTGGGACCAATTGCTATCCGAGGGAAAGCGCATCGCTGCCATCGGCGGGGCCGACGCGCACGGCAGCACCTACTCGCTAGGCCCTCTCCGCCGCGTGGTGTTCCCCTACGAGTATCTCTTCCGCTGCATCAACACCCACATCCTGACCGAGCGCCCTTTCAACCGCCTTCTGGAGCACGACAGACCGCTGGTCTATAGCGCGCTACGGGCCGGCCGTACCTGGGTGGGCTATGACCTGCCCGCCTCCACGGCCGGCTTCCGCTTCCACGCCCGCAGCGGCGCCAACCACGCGCTGATGGGGGGCGAACTGGTGCGCACGGGGGCGGTCATCTTTGAGGTCCAGACGCCTCACAGCGCCGACATCCGCCTGATGTTCAACGGACGTGTGGTAGCCCGGGCCAGGGGGAAACACCTCAAGCACACCACAGCCGAGCCAGGCGTGTACCGTGTCGAGGTCTATCGCAGTTATCGGTTGGGCCGCCGGGGCTGGATCTTCAGCAGCCCGATATACGTCACATAGAGGACGTGAAATGTGAATAGCAAGGCCGGTTCCGCCTGGAAGGGTAGAACCGGCCCTTTCGCTTCTGATTTGCCCCAGCAAATCAAGATTAGCCGTGCAGCCTGTGGTACTTGGCCTCGAGTTCTTCGTGTGTCTCCTCGTGGTCCGGATCCGGCACACAGGCGTCCACGGGGCAGACCAGTGCGCACTGCGACTCGTCGAAGAACCCAACACACTCGGTGCACTTTTCCGGGTCAATGACGTAGGTCTCGTCCCCCTCGGAAATCGCCTCGTTGGGACACTCGAGTTCGCAAGCGCCGCAAAGGATGCACTCTTCCGTGATCATGTAGGCCATTCAGTTACCTCCTTCGTCTTAAAAAGATTTTGAGGGAGGCCCCCCACACCATCGTGGATGAATAACGGCGTCTCCCTTGACGAACAGCCAACGTAGGATTATACTGCCCTCGTGCAAATCAGGCAAGTTGCAAACAGTTTGCAACAACAATCTACGGACTACACGAGGTCTTTGCCCGGCCCGCTTTCGTAGAAGTCGGCGTTCTTCTGAATGTCACCTTCATACTCGTCAGGCACATCATCTTCGTGGAAGATTGCCTCGTTAGGACACTCGGTCTCGCAAGACGCACATTCGATGCAAGTTTCCGGGTCAATGTAATAGATGGGCCATTTGGGGTCATCGTCCACAAAGTGGATCGAATCGCTGGGGCAGACGTCCACACACAGCCCGGCACGCTCGCACTTACTGGTAATCACATACGCCATTTTTTTGCCTCCGCTTTGATATAATGATTTTGACCACACCGACCACCTCGCGCTGGCGAGGCCGGTCGCACAAGAGACGAGCCCTATTGTAATAAAATTTGAATCTTTGTCAAGGGGCACCCTAATCAGCAGGTTGTTCCCGCCGTTGACCAATCGGCGCGTTCGTACCCCCCACGCTCGACCAGCCACAGGCACAGCCGCTGAAAGTCACGCGGCGAGAGTTTGTCGAAGGATAGGGGATGTTGCAGGTTTGGGCCACTGAGGGTATAATACAAACAGAAAGTTCGCCTGCTAACACAGGCTCAGAAAAAGCGAGGCGGGCGTCGCAAGCGCCCGCTTCTGACTGAGGACACGGAGAATGGATTGGATGAACGTCATATTCTGGCTAGTCGGCACACTGGTCGTTGTACTGGGACCAATTATTCTGATTCACGAACTGGGCCACTTCATCTTCGCCAAGTTGGCAGGGGTGCGGGTCGAGGAGTTCGGATTCGGCTTTCCGCCCCGCCTGCTGAAGTTATGGCACGGCAAAGGCTATCTCGAAATCGGCACTACGCGCGTGACCATCCCGGCGGGCCTCCGGTCGCCGCCCAGGCTGGAAGTGGGTACCCGCGTAGATGCCGTCGCCCAGCAACTTGATGACGACACCTACGTCTTGCGCCACCTGACGGTACTCGATTCGGATGCAGAGTATCGAGAGCATGCCTCTGAGACCGCGCACGAGGACTTGCACTTACGCGGCGAGTTGACCACTCTGGAAGCGGGTACTCTGTACAGCCTCAACCTCCTGCCAATGGGCGCGTTCGTGAAAATGACCGGTGAGGAGGACCCCTCCGACCTGCGCAGCCTGGCGGCTCAACCCAAACGCTGGCGCGTAGCGATAATGGCTGCCGGGCCACTGCTTAATATCATCGTCGCCTTCATGCTGCTCGTCGGCGCTTACACCACTGGCTTCCCTGACAGATGGCTGGTCGAGGTCACCAGCGTGGAACCAGGCACCGCCGCCGAAGAGGCAGGGCTACAACCCGCTGACGTCATCCTGGCCGTCGGTGGAGAGCGCATCAAGGACGGTATGGAGCAATTGCGTAGCATCATCCGCGCTGCGCCAGAACAGACCGTCGAACTCATGGTTTTGCGCGGAGAGGAGACGCTGACCCTGACGGCAACGCCACGGAGTACCCCCGAAGGCTACGGCCTCCTGGGCATCATGATGGCCCCCTGGCCCGACCGGAGCGCGCTGCGGCATTACAGTCTTCCTGAAGCACTGAGCGCCGGCACCACTGACATCACCGCTGCGATCCTGATGACCGTACAGGTTCCGGCCCTGCTCGCGCGGGGCGATATGACCCCTCAAGAGGCACGCCCGGCCAGCATGGTCGGTATCAGCGAGATATTGGCCATTTCCCTGCAACAGAGCATTGAGTGGGGCCTGGCTTTCCGCGTGTTGCAGACTGCGTCGCTCATCAGCCTGGCCCTGGGCCTGACCAACCTGCTGCCCCTTCCCGCTCTCGACGGTGGGCACATCCTCTTCGTGCTCATCGAGGCTGTGCGCGGCCGCCGTATCTCACCCAGGTACGAGCAGATATTTCACTCCGTGGGCCTGGTGATCCTGGTCAGCCTGATGGCCTGGGTGATGTTTCAAGACCTCATCAACCCGATCATTCCCTGGTCGTTGCTGAGGTGAGATGAGACATCCACTCGACGCCTTGCTCGACGAGTTGCGCGAAAGTGCCGAGATGCCGGACCCGGCGTCGCTGTACCACTTTTCGAGCCTGGAGGCCGAAAACGCGGCGCGCGTGCGCGATGTGTGGCCGCACCTGCACATAGAGTTGCGACGGCGGCTGATCACGCGGCTGGTGGAACTGGCCGAGGCTGATTTCGAGGTGGGCTTCGGTGCAATCTTCCGGCTGGGACTGGAGGACAAGGACGCCAAGGTGCGCGCCGCGGCGGTCGAGGGGCTATGGGAGGACGAAGACGTGCGCCTGGTCCCGCTCCTGGTGGCACGCCTGCGGGAAGACGAGGCTGTTACCGTGCGAGCGGCTGCGGCCACGTCGCTGGGCCGTTTCATCCTGTTGGGCGAACTGGAGAAGATTCGTCCCGGGCCATATGCCCTGGCCTACGAGGCTCTATTGGCCGCGTGCCAGGCCGCAGACGAGCACAAGGAAGTGCGACGGCGGGCGCTGGAGTCGCTGGCTTACATCAGCAACGATACCGTGGTGGAATTGATCCGCGAGGCCTACGCCGCACCGGAGGAGAAAATGCAAATCAGCGCCGTCTTCGCCATGGGGCGCAGCGCCGACACCCGCTGGGCTCGCCAAGTGCGACAGGAACTCTTCAGCCCTAACACCGCACTGCGCTACGAAGCCGCCCGGGCCTGCGGCGAACTTCAACTCTCCGAGGCAGTGCCCGAACTGGAGGAACTGGCCGATGACGTTGACCACGAGGTGCAAGAAGCAGCACTGTGGGCTTTGGGACAGGTCGGGGGCGACAAGGCGCGGGAGATCCTGGAGCATTACTGCCTGGCAGAGAACGAGGCCACGCAGACCGCAGCCGAAGCCGCCCTGGATGAACTGGAGTTCCTGTATGGGGGCCTGTCAGAGTTCTTCACCAGGCTAATCAAAGAGCCGGACTGATGACACGCTTGCCTGTGCTACCACTGATTGCGAGCCTTGTTCTGGCGCTGGTGCTTCTGCCGGCTGCGTCCGCTGCCGATGGCATTACCGTAATCGAAAGCGGGGCCAGCCACAGTTTCGCCCAGCAGGTCACATTCACGCTGCAGGCCACATCCGACGCCGAAATCACTCGGGTCTACCTGTTCTTTCGCGCCGCAGGCGACGAGCGGGCCGCATCTGTGAATGTACCCATTGAGCCAGCCCGCGAAATCAGCGTCAACCACGTGCACGACCTACGCCTGTCTCCCCTGCCACCATTCGCCACAGTCACCTTCTGGTGGCAAATTGAGGACGCTGCGGGCAATACCCTTGCTACAGAACCCCAGCAGTTTGAATACACGGATAATCGCTTCCACTGGGAACAACTCAGCGCCGGCGGCATCACCGTCTACTGGACCGAAGGGCACGGCGATCCACCCTTCGGCCAGGCGGCGCTTGACATCGCCCGGGCCAGCCTGGAGAAAATCAACGCAGAATTGCGTGCCCCAGTGCCGGAGCCCATCGCCATCTACATCTACGACTCACTGCACAATCTCAAGGCGGCGATGGTGCTCACAGGTCGGGAGTGGGTGGGTGGACAGGCGCATCCCGAACTGGGTGTGATCGTCGTCGCCATCCCATTTAAAGAGGGCTATACGTCGCGCATGATGCGCTACATCCCACACGAAATCACCCACCTGCTGGTCTACCAGACCGTCACGCCGACCGGCTACAGGTATGTCCCCGCGTGGCTGGACGAGGGGTTAGCCACGGCTAACGAACGGCTGCCGACACCGGAGTATGCTATGGCGCTCGAAGAGGCACGCGTGGCCGGGGAACTTATTCCCCTGGAGAACCTGTGCGTCCCCTTCTCGCCCGATTCACACACCGCGCTCCTGGCCTACGCCCAGAGCGGCAGTGTGGTGCGGTTCATTCGCGAGCGCTACGGCGCTGAGGGGATACGCGCTCTGCTGGCAGCATACACCAATGGTGCCAGTTGCGCAAGGGGAGTACAGGAGGCGCTCGGCGTCAGTCTCAGTGGCCTGGAGACTGCGTGGCGGGCCAGTCTGGAGCCCCAGGCTCCCTGGCGAGCCTGGGTTGAGCAGATTGACGTCTGGATAGGGCTATGGCTTTTAAGCCTGTTGGTGTCCGTGCCGATGATCGGGGGGCTCCGTCGCCGCCGGTAGGGGCGCGGTAACCGCGTCCCTACGCTGGAGATAAAGTGTCAGATGCGCAACATCGTCGTCTTTGACCTGGAGACCCAACACACAGCCAACGAAGTGGGGGGCTGGAATCGCATCCGCGATATGCGTCTGGCAGTTGCCGTGACCTACAACGCCGCCGAAGACGTCTACCGCCATTACACCGAACAAGAAGTGGAACACCTCATCGCGACCTTGCGTGGAGCAGACCTGGTGATCGGTTACAACGTGCGCCGCTTCGACTACGAAGTTCTGCGCGCCTATACCCCCGCGAGGCTGGACCAAATCCCCACGCTCGACATGCTCGAAGACCTGTATCACACACTCGGGTGGAGGCCGTCCCTCAACGCCGTCGCTAGCGCCACGCTGGGGGAGACGAAGAGCGCCGACGGGTTACAAGCCGTGCGCTGGTTCCGCCAGGGCCAACTGGACAAGGTCATCGCCTACTGTCGTCGCGACGTCGAGGTGACCTGGCAAGTCCACCAGTTCGGCCAGCGTAACGGCTACGTCAAGTATCGCGATCGCCATTGGCGCGTGCACAAGGTACCGGTGCAGTGGTGAATGCAGCATTTGAACCCGCTTATCTGGCGCTACTCCGCTCAGGCGAACTGAAACAGCGCGTGCAGGCCGCCTACGAACGGTTGCACAACTGCGACTTCTGTGGCCGGGAGTGCCACGTGGACCGTTACGAGCGCGTCGGGCCTTGCAAGACCGGCGTGCGGGCCGTCGTCGCCAGTTACCACCCCCACCTGGGGGAAGAGGACCCCCTGCGAGGATGGCGTGGCTCCGGCACCATTTTTTTCGCCTGGTGCAACCTCAACTGCCAGTTCTGCCAGAACTACGACATCAGCCAACTGGGCCACGGGCGGGAGGTCGAGCCGGAGGAACTGGCCGGGATGATGCTCTCGCTCCAGGCACAAGGATGCCACAACATCAACCTCGTTTCGCCCACTCACGTCGTGCCGCAGATCCTGGCCGCCGTGCTCATCGCCGCCCAGGCCGGGCTGTGCCTGCCGCTGGTCTACAACACCGGCGGCTACGACTCCCTCGCGGCGCTGGCACTGCTAGACGGCGTGGTGGACATCTATATGCCGGATATGAAGTACGCCGACGCGGAGACAGCGCAGAGGTACTCCAAGATCAAGGCTTATCCAATGGTCAACCAGGCCGCCGTCAAAGAGATGCACCGCCAGGTGGACGACCTGGTGCTTGACGAGAACAGCATCGCGCTGCGGGGACTGCTCGTGCGCCACCTGGTGCTGCCCGAGGGGCTGGCTGGGACACCAGAAATAGCCAGGTTCCTGGCAGAAGACGTTTCCAAGAACACCTATTTGAACCTGATGGATCAATTCAGACCCTGCTACAAGGCTGCTGAACTACCGCCGCTCGACCGTCCCATCACACGGGCAGAGTATGAGCAGGCCGTACAGCAGGCCCGCGAGGCCGGTCTACACCGCTTCGACAAGCGAGAACTCCGTTTTCTCCGCGTCCTGCGGGGAGTGTGAAAGATGAAAAACACGGAAGAGAAACCGAAACCAGCAGCCCGTCTGCACGCCATCGTCCACGGATACGTGCAGGGGGTCAACTTCCGCTACTACACCATCCGCACCGCACAGCGCCTCGGCCTGAATGGCTGGGTCGCCAACCGCTGGGACGGCACAGTGGAGACCGTCGCCGAGGGCCGGCGCGAGGCGCTCGACGAGTTCCGGGCTTTCCTGAACCGTGGTTCCCCCTCCTCGACGGTGGAGCGGGTGGACGTTGAGTGGGAAACCCCCAGCGGCAAATTCGAACGCTTCGGGGTACGGTACCTATGAGAAGAAACCCCGAACGCCTGGCCTGGATCGTCCTGCTGATCTCGTTCTTCACCTGCGTGAGCCTGGTCATCCTGGTGCCGCTGGGTATCCGCTGGTACGTCCTCAACGCCAGTGTCAGACAGAAAGTAGCCCTCGAGATAGAGACGGGCCCCTTGAGCGTCGTCTGGGCTGGCCGTGGTCAACCGGTCTCTGTCGCTGAAGATCCCGACGATGAGATTCCTGAAGGTACAATAGTCACCACATACTCCACCCCTGGCCGTCTCGTAGTGCGTACACCTCAGATAGATGGCCCCGTCATCGCCACCGCCCAGCTCTACAACAACACGGAGGTCACGCTTTCGTCGGCGCGCTCCCCGCGCTTCCCCGCCAGCCGCCTACCCCACAAGATCGCCCTGAAAGTAAGGGCTGGACGGGTACGCATCAACGTCTCCAGCGACGACGACCGTTCCACCACTGTCGAGGTACATACATCCCACGGAGCAGTCACGCTCACGGAAGGAAGTTACGAAGTCAAGGTCAATGGGACAACAACAGAGGTCATAGTCCGCGATGGACAGGCCGATGTGGTCAAGAATGAACTGTTCACACACCTCGGGCCGGATGAGCGCGCCATCGTGGACAGTGAACGAATTGCCGGCCCGCTGCTCGCCGCCCGCAACCTCATCGTCAACGGTGACTTCCAGTCTCCGCTAGAGGACGGGTGGACCAGTTACCACGAGCAGAAGGAGGAACCCCCGCCGACCGTCAGCATTATCGCCAACGAGGGACGAGAAGTAGCCAATTTCTACCGCGACGGCAGCAATTGGGCCGAGGTGGGCATCCAGCAGGAGATTGACTACGACGTGCGCGATTTTGCGTCCCTCGAATTACATCTGGCCGTGCGCATCGTCTACGAGAACATCGCAGGCTATGGAGGCTGTGGCACTCTCAGTTCCGAGTGCCCCATCATTGTCCGCATTGATTACAAGGACATCTATGACAGCGACCGATACTGGCTCCACGGCTTCTACATTGACGAACCGGCTTCCGATTGGATGTTGGATCCCTGGACCGAGCAGATGCCGCCGGGAAGCTGGCAGACGTACGACTCGGGCAACTTAATGAAGGAACTGTCCGATACCCCACCTGCCATCATCAAGCAACTGACCATCTATGCCTCTGGCCATAGTTTCGACGCTATGGTAACAGAAGTGGAGTTGCTGGCCCAGGAATGAGCCCACAGCAAGCGTATGTAGTACAAAGGCCCCCACTCGTTGTGGGGGCCTTTCCCTGTTCTGCATCGGCTACAACTGCTTCAATTTCCGCGTCAACTCGGCTGGCGTCCCAGCCTCGATGGGAACATACTCGACGCCGGGATAGTATTCCTTAAAGAAGGCTCGTAAATCGCTGGGCCATCTCCCCGGATTGACCGCGATCACCTGCCGCGCGTCCAGGTCACCAATACCAGCGTCGTCCGCGCTGCTACCGATGGTATACCGGTATCGGTTCCATACCCCGTCTACCACCGCCAGAGCCCAGGCCGCGTTGGCATCGGGAGGAAGCAGCACGTAAGTCCGTTCGTACTGCTCACGGGGGAGCCCGCGTACGGCCAGAGCGCAGTCAAACGCATTGGTCGCCTCCACACCCCCAGCGGCAGAAAACACTGTCTCGTGCCTTCCGACATCGCTCAGCGGAGAGGTGGTATACGTCCACGTGTACCAGTCCCCATCGCGCCCGGCCACGAGCGCTCCCTGCGGCAGTTCCGCCCCCGAGGGCTGGCGGATCACCAGATGGACGTCGGCCAGGGCAGCCCGTGAGCGGGCCTCGATTGTCACCGCCTCGCCGACCTTCGGACTGGCCGGCTGGTACAGCACCTTTGCCTCCAAGTCAACAGTGCCCGCGACCAGTTCCGCATCGTCCCAGTAGGCGTCGTTGTGCTTAAAGGGCCACAAGGTTCTGCTGCGGAGGAACACCGTCACGGTGCCAGCCTGGGCCCTTGCCTCCGCGGGGGGAAGTTGAGCATACTCATTGTAGATGTGTGCTCCTTGCCCCCACACCACCGTGTCGGCAAACGGGTTAGTGCCACCGGTGGGATCAATGCCAACCCAGAAAGTAAAGTTCCTCCAATCATCCGGTGTGCCAGGACTACCTGCTGGGGCCTCTTGGCCCTCCAGCAGGACCCCGGAGTCGTGCCCCGGGCCCTCACTCCACTTTGGATCGTCAGTATGCTCCCTGCCGTGGCAGTTGCTCCAGGCATGCGCCCAGGCCGTCAGACGCAACGGGGTGCCCGGTATGACCTGCACCTGCTGGAGAAACCCAGCGTCGTGCTTGCGGTGGAACGTAAATAGAAGCATTCCCTTCTGACCACTGCGCACGCGACGCGGGTCGGCATGCTTCCAAGCATCCCGCACCTCGGGTTGATCCCACTTGCCTGGGTCGTGGTAAAACCAGGTGATCCAGTCAGGGGGAGTGAAGATATTGCCCACATCCTTTTCATGTGGCTCTGCACCCTTGGGGAAAATCAGGCAACGATGGCTCTTTTCCTCTCCCCAATCGGCCTCGAACCCTTCATTTTCCAACAAGTTCTGTGACATTTGTTCCCCCTCGTTTACTCAAAGCCCAATCCACGCTCGCGCAGGCTCACAAAGCGTTGCTGTCCAATGATCAGGTGATCCAGAACCTCAATGTCCAGCAAGTGGCCTGCTGCCACCAACTGACGAGTCACCTCTACGTCCTCAGGCGAGGGCGTGGGGTCGCCCGAGGGATGGTTATGCGCAACGATGATCGAGGCACAATTGCGTTTGATGGCCTCCCTGAACACCTCGCTCACCCGAATGTGCGAGGCGTTGAGACTCCCCACGTACACTGTTTCGGAGCCGAGCAACCGGTTGCGCGTATCCAGGTACAGCACCTGGAAATGTTCCTGTTCTAGATGGCCCATCTCGGCCATCAGGAGTTGTGCCACGTCAGCCGGGGAACGCACGACGAAGCGGTCTTCCGGAGCGACCAGAAGCATCCGGCGGCCCAATTCCAGCGCCGCCTTGAGTTGCGCCGTCTTGGCCTTCCCCAACCCCTTCTCAGCATGCAATTCGGCGAAACTGGCCCGGGCCAGGCCCGGCAACCCGCCGTAGCGAGAAAGGAGCCGCGTGGCCATGGCCAGGACGTTCTCGCCACCCATGCCCGTGCGCAGGATTATGGCCAGCAGTTCCGCCGTCGAGAGCGCCCCCTCGCCCACGCGGGCCAGACGCTCGCGTGGGCGCTCATCAACAGGCAAATCCTTGATCGTTGGCCGGTACTCGGTCTGCGTTTCGTCGCTCACTACACCATACTATACTGCAATTTGCACAAATTTGTCAAATAGCCCCGGTGCCCCCAACGCTTGCTCCTACACCAGCCAGTGGTATAATACGCCCCACTTGACTTGCTTTCCGCACTTTGCGACAGCGAGCAGGAAACAAACTTAGCCTGAACATCTCCCTGAAAAGGAGCGTGCCATCAATGGAAGGCATCCTGGAGAGAATCCCCACCTACCTGACCATTCTATCCACCATCTGTGGGGGAGTGACCATTGCGCTACTGGGCGGGATAGCGATCTGGACCTTTCGAGACATTCGCGCTCGTTCCCGCGACTTTCTGGCGCAGATACTGGCCACGCTGTTGGTGATCGTGCTGCCTATCATCGGACTGGTGGTGTATTTGATGCTGCGCCCACGGGAGACGTTGGCGGAGGCATACGAACGCTCCCTGGAACAAGAAGCCCTGCTGCAGGCAATAGAAGAGCCGGAAATCTGCCCCGGGTGTGGACAGCGGGTCAAGAGCGATTACCTGTACTGCCCGGCCTGCCACACCCGGCTCAAGCGGGCTTGCCCAGAATGTGGACGCCCGCTCCATCTGCGCTGGTCTCTATGCCCCTACTGCGGGGCAAGCGTCGCACCGCAGGCACTTGAGCCCGTGCCCGCCTCGAAGCCGGAGGCTGCCCCGGCCGAGGAAACGGTACCCGAAACGTGACGACTGGAACGTAATCCTCTCACGTTTCACGTTTTTCGCCTCACACTTCCTCGTTCCCACCCACCGCGTGAACCTTGAGCATATTGGTCTTCCCTCCGCCGAAGGGGATGCCCGCCGTCAGCACCACCGGATCGCCCCACCCTACCACACCCAGGTCACACGCTGCCTGCACCATCACCTGCACCATCTCATCGGTAGTCTTGAACTCCGGCACCAGCACAGGCTTCACGCCCCACACGAGCGTCAGTCGCAACTGAGTCGTCCGGCTAGGGGTCACGGCCACGATGGGAACACGGGGACGGTGACGCGCCACCATACGCGCAGTCGCGCCCGACATCGTGGAGGTGATAATCGCCTTGGCCCCTACCTCGTTGGTGATCTCAACAGTGGCACAACTGATCGCCTCCGTGACAGTCCCATGCCTGTGGCCACCGTCCCCCGTGTGCAGCAGTCGCCCGTAGGGCAGATGCGCCTCTGCGTTGGCGCAGATCGTCGCCATCGTCTCTGTCGTCTCAATCGGATACCGGCCCACTGCCGTCTCGCCGGAAAGCATCACCGCGTCGGTGCCGTCCAGGATGGCGTTGACGACGTCCGACGCCTCCGCCCGTGTCGGGCGCGAGTTCTCGATCATCGTCTGGAGCATCTGCGTGGCAGTGATGACCGGCTTGCCGGCCTGGTTGCAGGCACGAATGATGCGCTTCTGGTGAAACGGCACCTCCTCGGCAGGCGTCTCCACCCCCAGATCGCCTCGGGCGACCATGACGCCATCGGCCTCGGCCAGGATCTCGTCGAAAACCGAGAGCGCTTCGGGCTTCTCAATCTTGGCGATGATGAAGACATCGGCACCTCTGTCCTTCAAGAATTGCCGTAGTTCGCGCACATCGGCCGGACGGCGGACGAAGGAGAGCGCAAAGAAATCCACGCCCTGCTCCAGCGCGAACAGGGCGTCCTCCCGGTCCTTGGGCGTGAGGGCAGAAAAGCGGAGCGTTGCCCCGGGGACATTGAGCCCCTTGTGAGAGGTGAGTTGGCCCCCCGCGACCACGCGACACTTCAAGCAGCCTTCACCAGCCTGCACAACGACCAACTCCAGGCGTCCATCATCCAGCAACACAGCCTGACCAGGTCGCAGATCGCGTAATAGTTGTGGGTGGGGCACGGGTATCTCACCCGTCGCGCCCGGCCGGAGACGCGACGTCAACCTCACCACATCCCCCTCGCGCAATTCGATCGCCCCACCCTCGATCTCACCCACACGCAACTTAGGCCCCTGCAGATCGGCCATGACGGCCACCAACCGGCCTTCCTCCTCCGCAACCTGCCGCAGGGTGGCAATAGACTGAGCATGAGTGGCATGGTCGCTATGGGAGAAGTTGATGCGTGCTACGGTCATCCCAGCCCGCATCAGACCACGCATCACCTCGGGCGAACTGGAGGCCGGCCCCACGGTGCAGACAATACTTGTACGCGGCATCTCACTCCAAGTCCCTACTGCGTTGCGAAGGCAACCCTATGGCCCGGTCAGAGCCAACTCGTATTCACCCACGTCGCCATCGTCGTAGCCCCGTGCGATGATGCGATAGGTGCCGCTCAGCGGCAACTCGAATGTGGAGATTTCGGCATTGGCATCCCCACCGCTGTCATCGTCGGTCATAACTCGCACCCCATCGGGCGCGAACAGTTCGAGGTAAGCATCCATATCCCCGCCCACGGCGGTCATAGAGATGGTGACCACGTCGCCCTCCTCGCCCTCAAATAGCCAATGATGACGTGTGCCGGACTCCAGGGTGGCGCTCATCGTCTCACCGTAGGTGAGAGTGCCCTCGACTACCATCTCCACCCGCTCCAACGCGAGTCCGTATGCTCCGGCCGCACCGAACATGCCACTGCTAGCGACTATGCGATAGGCACCGTCGGCGGGCAGTCTATAGTACTCGATGAGAGCGTTGAACCCCTCGCCGCTGTCATCGTCGTCGGTGAGTGCAACGCCGTTGGGGCCGTACAACTCAAGATAGCAGTCCATATCCTCGTCCCGTGCATTCATCGCAATCGTGACTACGTCCCCCTCAGCCCCCTGGAAGAACCACACATGCCGTGCATCTTCTGCCAGCGTCTCCTCGACCATCTGTCCGTACTCGATCACCTCGCCAGATGGCTCTTCGACGACCTCAAGGCTGAGAGTGTAATCACCTGCACCGCTGTAGGTCAAAGCGTGGATAGTGTAGGCACTGGAGGTAGTCACGGGGAAATCTACGATACGGGCATTGTAGCCTTCGCCACCGTCATCATCCTCAGCGATGATAACCCCATCCTCGTTGTAGAGTTCCAGGTAGGGGTCCAAAACATCGCGGTCAACGGCATCCAGTCGAATGGTGGCGTATCGGCCCTCTTCCACCTCAAAGTACCAGATGTCCACACCACCAGGGAGCAGGGTGCCTTCCACCATCTCTCCTGGCTGGATCGGCCCTCTTTCCACAGGTTCCGGCAACTCGGGCGGGAAGAACTCCAGGCTGGCGAACATCTCCTGAAAGATCGATGCGCAAGAGAGCCAGTCGGCCTCCAGTGAGGTCCCAAACCCAAGGCCAACCACCTCCTCACTCACGGCAGTGATCACGTAGCCGTGCAATTGAGCGTCGGCCCACTCCTCGGTCCAACTCACCTCAACACCGACGCCGGGGATTTCGCCGAAGGTCCGGTGCTCGATCTCCCCGATCTCGGACTCCTCTCCCCCGCCTATGCCTTCCAACACACTGTCCAGCAAATCCTCTGCTGTCGCGCCTGACCCCAACGCTAGTTCTACCTCCTCACGACTGACTGTTATGACCGCGAGCGTCGGCCCCTCCGCCGGATCACTGGACGCCAGCGCCCCCTCGCTCTCGGCGAAATAGACACCCCCATCCCCGGCCTCGTGCATCCAATCCGCCGGGTAGAGAATGCTGAAGCCTGCCAGGGGATCAGTATACATGCTCACCTCTGGTTCCGGTGGAGATGCCTGAGTCGGTGTCAGCGTAGGCACTGCTGTGGACTCAGGGGTCGGCGTGGCCTCATCCACCGGGGTATGAGTTGGCCCTGGCTGGGGCACAAGCGGGCAGATGCTGCATCCCAGACCTGCCAAGAGCAGCATCAACCCTGCTACTCCGGTCAGCCATAAGGTCCGCCGGCCGGCCATCTATATCCCCTCTCGTCCTCGACCTCTATACCGCCCCCCTCTACGAAGATGAATGGGGGCGTGTTGACGAAGCATTAGTGCCGTAGATTGGTGAAGGCCGCGAAACCCGCGTATGAAGCCTGCTCACCCAACTCCTGCTCAATGCGCAGTAGTTGGTTGTACTTGGCGACGCGGTCGGAGCGGCAGGGCGCGCCGGTCTTGATCTGCCCGGTGTTCAGCGCCACCGCCAGGTCAGCGATGGTCGCATCCTCCGTCTCACCCGAACGATGAGATACGACGACTGTCCAACCAGCCCGCTGCGCCAGTTGCACGGCAGCGATGGCCTCCGTGAGCGTCCCGATTTGATTCACCTTGCACAGGAGCGCGTTGCAGGCTCGCAGGTCAATCGCCTTCTGCACCCGTGCTACATTGGTCACCCGTAACTCATCACCTACGATCTGGACGCGGTCACCCAACCGCTCCATCATCAGCACCCAACTGTCCCAGTCATCCTCGGCCAGACCGTCCTCAATGCTGATGATAGGGTACTTCTCCACCCAGTCGGCGTAGAACGTGACCATCTCCCCACCGGTGAGCGTGCGCCCCTCCTTCTTCAGGACGTATTTGCCATCCTCGAAGAACTCGCTGGCAGCGGGATCGAGCGCGATGCGAATCTGCTCGCCGGGTCTGTAGCCCGCCTTCTCGACGGCCTCCAGGATGACCTCGATGGCTTCTTCGTTCGCCTTGAGGCTGGGCGCGAAGCCTCCCTCGTCCCCGACGCCGGTGGAGTACCCTTTGGCCTTTAGAACAGCCTTGAGCGTGTGGTAGATTTCGCTTCCCCAGCGCAGTGCCTCGGCGAAGGACGATGCACCCACCGGCATGATCATAAACTCCTGCAGGTCAGGGCCGTCTACTGCGTGCTTGCCGCCGTTGAGGATGTTCATCATAGGCACCGGCAGCACGTGGGCGTGCACACCGCCGATGTAGCGGTACAACGGCATCTGGAGCGCGTTGGCCGCCGCGTGGGCCACGGCCAGCGAGGTGCCCAGGATGGCGTTGGCCCCCAGTTTCTCCTTGTTGGGCGTGCCGTCCAGTTCCAGCAGTCGCGCATCAATCCCGGCCTGGTCAGTGGCATCCCAGCCAAACAATTCATCGGCGAGACGAGTGTTGACGTTGGTGACTGCCTGCAGTACGCCCTTGCCGCTGTAGCGGCCCTTGTCACCGTCACGGAGTTCCAGCGCCTCGTGGACGCCGGTGGAGGCTCCAGATGGGACGGCGGCTCGCCCCCATGCTCCCCCTAGCAGGGCTACCTCCACTTCAACCGTGGGATTCCCCCGCGAATCCAGAATCTCGCGGGCAGCAATGGTGTCAATCCCGGTTTCGATCATTATTCCTCCCTCAAAATGAAGTCTGTTCCTTCGTCCAAGCCAAGCCGCTCCCGTACGAAGCGGCGGATATGCTCGGCTCTTTCCAGAGCATGGCGGGCATCCTCATCATCGCAAACCCCTATCTCAACCCCATCCCCTCATACAACCGCTCGAAGTCGAAGTGCTCGGCCAACAGTGCCTCGAACTGCCTCAGTTTGGTCGCCTGGCCCAACCGCGTCTTGCCGAAGACTCGCTCGATGGCCTCTACCGTCTCCATGGTATTCCCACGCACCAAAAGCACTGGCACACCGACTTCCTCGGCCCGGCGCAACACCTCGGGCACAGGCCGCAGATGACCGGTCAGAACCAAACATTTGGTCGCCGTCTCCAGTGCCACCAGTTGCATGTCGGCCCGGTCGCCGCCGGTGATCACCGCTTTGGTCCCGGGTATGCGTCGTATGCGTGGCAGGGCCTGTTCCACGCTCATCGCCCCGACCACCAGATGCTCGATCAGAACATCCCTCTTCTCCGGCAGGACCAGAAACTCGGCTTTCAATACGTCGGCCAGTTCGCCCACGCTGATGGCCTGCAACTGCTGGCGTAGAGGCAGCGCGCACAGCAACGGGATGTCACGCCGCTCCAGGTAAGGGCGGGCGATGTTGACGACGAACCCCATCTCCTCGTCGGGCACTTTGTTGACCATCACCCCCAGCAACCGCTCGCCCAGCCGCAGTTTGGCAACCAGGAGGTCATCCAGCAGTGACATCCGGTCGTGGAAATAGGTCACGGCCAGCGCCGATGCGTTCAACGCTTCCGCCACCACCGGCGTGCCCAATCCCACACTGAATCCCTCCCGCAGCGAGGCCCCGCCCTCAAGCAGCACGATGTCTTTATCCGCGCCGATGCGCCCGAAGGCTGCCTTGACCCGTGCCAGAAGATCAGGGGGCGCTTCGCCGGAGAGTTCCTGCAGCAGCAAGTCCCGCGTCAGCACGACGCCAACCAGGTCACACAGGTCTTCGGACAGCTCAAGCGTGCGTCGCACGAAGTCCGCATCCTCGTCCGCCACCTGGCCGCCGACCTGCCAGGGTTGCGTGCTCAGCGGCTTGAGATAGCCGACCTTGTAGCCATCGGCCTGGAAGCGTCGGCCCAGTCCTAGACAGAGAGCCGTCTTGCCGCTGAAGGCATGCAGGGAAGTTACGTACAGTGCTTTCATCGTCTCCTCCTCACCACAGTAGACTAATTCTCGGTACAAAACGCCCGCAGCCTCCGTCTACCAGCCTACCGAAGTACCAGCCGCATGTCAATCGCTGTCGCCCCGCGTCCCTGTTCGAAGACCATCAGGGGGTTGATGTCCAGTTCCACGATCTCAGGGAAATCCGTGACCAACTGGCTGATCCGCAGCAGCGCATCCACCATCGCCTCGTGGTCGGCCGGAGGCTGGCCGCGGATGCCCTCCAGCAGGGGGTAGGACCTAATCTCGTGGATCATCTCCTCCGCCTCCTGGCGGCTGAAGGGGGCCACGCGAAAAGCGACGTCCTTCAACGCCTCCACGTAGATCCCGCCCAGGCCGAAGGCGACCAACGGCCCGAACTGCGGGTCGCGGCTCATTCCCACCAGCACTTCCCGACCACCCATCACCATCTGCTGCACCAGACAGCCCCAGATGCGAGCGCCCGGCACGTAGCGCCCGGCCCGATAGACGATAAGGTCAAATGCATCCCGCACGTCGTCAGGCGAGCGCACGTTCAGCTTGACGCCTCCTACGTCCGTCTTGTGCAAGATATCGGGCGAGGCGACCTTGAGCACAACCGGATAGCCCATCTCCTCCGCAATCTCGACCGCTTCCTCGGGTGTCTTGGCCAAACGCGACGGGGGGATGGGGAACCCGTAGGCTTCCAGTACCTCTCGCGCCTCGGCATCACCTATGGATACGCGCCCCTCCGCCCGCACACGGTCGAACAACTCCCGTACAGGTGGCATGCAGACCGTATAAGGCTGCACTTCGAAGATAGGCCGCTCCCGCTCGCACCGGTATGCGCTCATCGCCGCCAGCGCCGCCGCCGCCCGCTCGGGGAAGGGATAGTTGGGCACACCGTACTGCCACAGCACATCTATCCCGGTCTTGATGCGCGCCTCTCCCATAAAGCAAGCCAGTACCGGCTTATCTACTTCTTGGGTCATTCGCCCCACCGCCTCGGCTGTCTTCTCGATCTCCGTCATCGCCTGAGGAGTGACGATCACGATCAGCCCGTCCACATTGGGGTCGGCCAACACCAGATGGGTGGCGTGCTCATACCGGTCGGCCAGTGCATCCCCCAGCACGTCCACCGGGTTGGCCGCGCTCGCCGCGCCCGGCAGATAGGCCTCCAACGCCTCCACCGTCTCGCGGGCCAGGCGCGGAATCTCCAGTCCCGCGTGTTCCAGCGCATCGGTGGCCAGGATGCCCGGCCCGCCGGCGTTGGTGACGATGCCGATGCGGTCGCCCTTCAGAAGCGGCTGGTAGGCAAAGGCACGCGCGTAGTCGAAGAGCGCCTCCATCGAGGGTGCACGGATGACGCCCGCCTGCCGGAACGCTGCCTTGTAGGCCGCCTCCGACCCGGCCAGGCTGCCCGTGTGTGACGACACCGCCCGCGAGCCCGATGCGGTCACGCCGGACTTGATCGCCACAACCGGCTTGTGGCGCGTGACCTTTCGTGCCACCTGGATGAACTTTTGCCCATCGGGCAACCCTTCGACGTAGATGAGGATCACCCGCGAGGCAGCATCATCGCCCCATGCCTCCAACAGATCAATCTCACTCACGTCTGCCTTGTTGCCCAGACTGGCGAACTTGGAAAAGCCGAGGCGTCCAGCCATCGCCATATCCAGCACCGCTGTGCCCAGCGCACCCGACTGAGACATAAAAGCGATGGGGCCGCCGGGAGGCATGCCGGCAGCGAAGGTGGCGTTGAGCGGAGTACCAGTGTCAATCACGCCCAGGCAGTTGGGACCGATGAGGCGCAAGTGGTACTTGCGGGCAATCTCCACCAGTTCCATCTCCCGCTCCAACCCCTCGCGTCCAGCCTCGCGGAAACCGGCGCTGATGACCACGACGGCTGGAATTCCTTTCTGCCCGCATTGCTCCAACACAGCCGGCACAAAGCGGTATGGGATGACGATAACCGCCAGATCCACTGGATCGAGGATGTCCAGCACAGAAGGGTAGGCTTTCAAGCCCATGATCTCGTCGGCCTTGGGATTGACCGGGTAGAGGTGACCGGGATAGCCTCCCTCTTTGAGATTGGCCAACACGGCATAGCCCAACTTCTCGGGGTCGCGGGAGGCACCGACGATGGCAACCGATTGGGGACGGAAAAAGGCATCTAGCATGGAGTCCTCACACTCTTGAGCACACCTGCACCGCATTGGGCCAGCGCCAATGGTACACGAAAAGAGGGAATTTGGCAAGCGCCACACCCTCCCGCAGGTTGCGATTGACAGCGTTTGCGGGCTTACATATCCGGTCGAGATGTACTCCTGCACCTAAAGACGCCCAAACCTGCGGGAGGGTGAGTAGACGAATGTTTTTAAGAAAGATTAACCGTCACCCCCCTCGACAAACGCCTATTTTTATGTTACAATTACGTTGCGAGAAGGAGGGAAACAATCTTTCCCCCACCATTTTGCTACTTTTTCCCCCAGAGCACGGCTGATTCCAGATCAGGCCCAAAGTCACGTTACCGGTTCCTCTTCCGAAAGGGTGACCGACAGTGAGTCATGCAAGAAAGAGCGTTTTTGTCGGATTGATGCTCTCGCTGATATTCCTTCTGCGGAGTACGACAGCATGTCGGTGTTCATCGCTACCTGCCAGCAGCACTCTCGCCCCCACCAGAATCTCGAAAAGTACAGGCACGCCCATTGCCTCAACACCGACGATCACCCCAACCCCCAGGCTTTCGCCACCCACTCGTACCCCGGCAATGTCCGCAACGAGCCCACCCACACCCACCCCTACTGCGACTACCCGTGCCACCCCGGTGGGCTCCACACTCACGCCGATACCTGGCACAGCGGCACCCACTGTTACTCCTACCCCCAGCCAACTGCCCACCCCGCAGCCGTCACCAACCCCACTGTCGCCATCACCATCCCCACTGCCGCCATCACCATCACCCACCTCTCCACAGCCGACCGGCACACCGACCGCAGTCGCTCCCACGCCGACGCCGACAACTGCACCCACTTCCCAAGCGCCCTGCATCCCTGCCGTCCAGAGGCCATCCGGCGCGGAGGGCTGGAGAGTCGCTAACGTGTGCATCTTTCTGGAAGAAGAGAACTCGGAGAACTCCTGGCGGGTCTTTGGAGAAGCAACCAATGAGACTGGCGGCAGCCAGGAAGAGGTGGAAGTGAAGGTGACTTTCTTCGCCGCCGATGGTTCAAGCGTGGCGGGTGATGTTGGCTATATCCTTACGGACATAATGCCTGCCGGGACTACGCTTCCTTTCGACATCATGGTTGAAAGCCGCGTCGCGCCAGCGGAGTACAAATTCGACATTAGCAGTATACCAGGCGAAATAACGCCCCAAGACCTGCAGGTGACCAACACTCAATTGACGTACGTGGAGGACGAGCTGGTGGTGACCGGGCAAGTACACAACCCCGGGCCTGATCTCTTCGACCACGCTGAGCTGATCGCCACTCTGTACAACGAGCAGGGAGCAGTGGTAGCAGTGGGGTACGGATCCGTGTGGGCCGAGGACCTGGGAGTCTCCGCGTCGGCTCCGTTCACAATCTCCACCGTGGGACTGTTTCACCTGGCGACCGACTGCGTGGTGGTCGCCTTGGGTTTTTAGCCTGGGCCTGGCAGAGCAACGAGGCTCACACTGTTTCAGCAATCTTACGCCAGGTGTCTGGGCCGGTAGTGGCATAGAGGGAGGTGGTGCTTAAGAGAAAAACTCCTATACACAGACAACCGACTTGTACGTGGATATAGCCTACTTTAGAAATGAGGAGGGATGCAAAATGAGCAAGAAGTTTCTCGCTTTGTGCACTATACTGACGTTACTCGCCATCCTGCCGGCTGCGCTGCCTGCCACGGCCGTCCCTGAGGCCAGGAGCGCCCAGTCGCTCGCCATGTTCCATGCGGCCAAGTTTGACGGCCACTATCGGGTGCCGCACGTGGCGGAGATCGAACGGCTACTGCGAGAAGAGGGAGTTCTCCTGCCTGGTGCCGACGCGGCCGAGGTAGAGGCAGCGGTGCAGGCATTTATGCAGGAGTGGAGCAAGCGCAACCCGGTCACCTCCAACCCGATCAAGTTACAGGAACTGCTGGCGAACGAGCGCCAGGCTGCTCAGGCAGATCACGGGCCGAGGCTGGCAGGGGCGTCAATCGAGTGTTGTGAAGAACCGGAACCAGAAGAAGGGATCAAGATTCTGGCCGTGCCCGTGGAATTCACCGGCTCCGACACCTTCATCTATAGCGCCGACGACCCGGACAACCCGGGCATGTGCATTGACGTGGAGGTGACCACCAGCGGTCCACTGCACAACGAAATCGCCCCTCCCGGCCCCCGGGACAACAACACTATATGGTACGATGACACCTCACCGGAGCTATACAAGGAACTGTACTTTGGCGTTGGGCCTGACGCTGGCGTGATCGTCCATCATCCCAACCTCGGCGCCGTGGACCTGCGGGGCAACACGATGGCCAACTACTACCTGGAGCAGTCCGAGGGAGCCTTCGTGCCCACAGGCACGACTTATCCCAACTGGCTGCAGTCGGCCCACTCCGAGGGCTGGTACGGCGCCGATAGTTGCGCGACCGGTTCCCATAACGTCCGGGCGCATGACCTCGTCCATGAGGTCGTTGACCTGCTCAACGCCGACGATCCAGACTTCCCGTGGCTGGACTTCGACAGCGACGGGGATGGCATCGTGGACAACTTCACCGTGATCCACGCTGGCATGGGACAGGAAGCCGGGGGTGAGGCTCAGGGAGACTTTTCCATCTGGTCCCACGCATCGGTGCTGGATTGGCCCAGCGGGTACCTGGCCTGCACAGCCGGCTCTGCAGGTTGCCCTGACCGCGACATCCACGTCCGGGAGTACAGCATGGACCCGGAGAACATAGACATCGGCGTCATCGCTGAGGAGTTCGGCCACGCCGCCTTCGGCCTGCCCGACATCTACACCACCGACTACCAACTCTCCGTTGCTAACTGGGCCATCATGGAAGCCGGTTCCTGGAACGGGCCGCTGGGCGGTATGCAGCCAGCGCCCTTCCCCGGCTGGTTCCGCTACATCATCGGCTGGTGGAATCCGGTGGAACTCAACTACGACACTAAGCCCACCACGGTCAAGGTTGGCCAGCACTCGCTGCGGCCCAGGTGCACGGGCGCGCAGCAGGGGATCAAGATCAACCTGCCCGACCAGGAGATCACCGTCCCGAACCCGCTGGACACCGGCCAGGCCTGGTGGTCCGACCTGGGCGACCTGGCGCAGCATACCCTCACCCGCGACTTCGACCTGACGGGAGCCACGGCGCCGGTCTTCTCCTTTGCCAGCTACTGGAGCATCGAGGTAGACTGGGACTACGGCTACGTCGAAGTGTCCGACGACGGTGGCGCGACGTGGACTCTCCTGCAGGACATGGACGGCATCTTCACCGACACCAACCCCAACGGCAACAACAATGGCTGGGGCCTGACCGGCGAAGACACGGGCATTCTCCGCTTCGACCTCTCAGCCTACGCCGGTCAGAATGTCCTGGTACGCCTCCGCTACTCCACAGACATGGCGGTACAGTGGGATGGCTGGTGGGCGGACGACTTCTCCCTGGACGACGGCGCGACCAACCTCTTCTTCGACGACGTTGAAGCCGGGGCTGGCGACTGGACAGCGGATGGCTGGCGGATCATCCCGGTCACGGATATCTACCCCCGCTACTACCTGGTCGAGTGGCGCAACTCGAGCGGCTTCGACGAGGGGCTGCAGTATCCCTACCAGACCGTCTACTTAGACGAGGACGAGTGGGAGGTTGACCGGTCGCCCTACACCGTGCCAGGTATGCTGGTCTGGTACCGCGACGCGGCCTACGCCTTCGACTACACCCTGAGCGACTCCTGGTACGACCCGCCGAGTTGGGGCCCCAAGCACGCACTGATCTTGGTAGACAGCCATCCTTTCCCCTATGGTTGGGATGAGCACTTCTACTCGACCGGCGCACCTGTGCGGTTGAGCGGCCGCGTGCAGCCCGCCGATGCCGCCTTCACGTTGCAGGACACCACGCCCTTCACTATCCGCCTGGGATACGATCCGGCCACAGGCGAGTACGTGGAAGTGCCGCTGGAGACTAAGACCTTCGGGCCACGGCCGGCGGTCAGCCAATTCCACGACTCGGTGGGCTACTATCCCGGCTTCTACTTCATGGGCGATGGCTACCTGTACTGGTGGGATGTTGACGCCAGTGCTGTGGTACCGGCGCAGGGCGACTACACCACCAGGATCACCGACCTCGACTACAACCCACTCTATGGCCTCTACGGCATTGACGTCGGCGGCACCGTGCTCGACTCGGGCAACCCTGGCGACGACGAGGTGCAATTCGGACTGCACCTGGCTGTGGTCGAGCAGGCTCGCAACGGAGAATGGGGCAAGATCAAGGTCTGGAATTCTCCGGCCGTGCTGAAACTGGAAAAGATGGCGAACAGGCGCACCTCACCTCCCGGCGGGCTCGTGAGATACAGCCTCGTGGTGAGAAACCTGACTCCCACTTACCAGTCTTTCGTAATAGACGATCCGATCCCCGAGCACACCACCTTCGTCTACAGCAGCGACTGGCGCTACGATCCTGATTCGAACAGCATTCACTGGGAGGGGAAGATCCGCCCCTACTGGATGCGGCACACTGAGTTCTGGGTGCGAGTGGACCGTGACACGCCCGTCGGTACGATCATCACCAACGAAGCCTATCTGTCGGATGACGCCGTTGGCGGCAGTGCCTCTCTCGCTATCGAGGTTGTAGAGTAGAGCGTCACTAGCGGCGCTAAGCCATAGCAGAGACAATATCCGCTTGGTACAGGCTTCAACACAGAGAGGCCATCGGGGCTGAGACCCCGATGGCCTCTCCTCTGCTTTCCACGACCTCCCACTGTCCTGTGACCGCCATTCGCTATGGCGGTGGCCACCAATTAAGGCAACCGCCGGCAAAAGACCACAGTTTGATCGCTGGCATGATACTCATACGTGCGCCCTGCAGCGCCCAGCAGGATGCTTTCACCCGACACGATAGCCGGAGACTCATCCCTGGAGATTCTCTCTTTCGTCGCCCGGCAGTAGAACGCATCGGCTGAAAACTCCTGACGCAAGACTGCGACGACGGTTATACTGTCAACAGGTATCCCCAGTCTTCGACCCAAATCCTCCTTCGCCAACTCGACGGTCTCAGTTGACGCACCGCCCAGAACAGGCTGTCCTTCGTGCGGCTCGCAGCAGACCACCCGTCGCTGGGCATCGCTGTGATACTCGTAGGCCTCGCCCGCCGCCTCCAGCACAATACGATACCCAGGCGTGATCACCTGCGCGTACACCTTCCCCGGCTCCGGGCAACCCAGGCTGACATCCGGCCACTCGACCGCTTTCGATTCCACCAGATCAATCTGGTCCACCTCGATGGAAAGCCGTCTGGCCAGGTCTTCCTTGGCTTGCATCACCAGCCCCTGCAAGGCCGGATTAGAAGGGGTGGGAATAGCAGAACTAACTGCCACAGTTTCCTCCTGTATACCTTGTGTAAGGGAGATAGGGACAACGGTCCACAGTGGCGCAGGCGTGCCCGCCGGCTCGACCACAGGTGTTGAAGTCACTACCTCACCAACCGGCGCGCCCGGGGATGACGCGGAGACAGTTCCCACTGAAGGCGGAGGAGGTACTGCCTGGCTGCAAGCAACCAGGCCCGCGGCCATCAACCAGCCGCCCAAGAGCCAAATCCACTTGCGTTTCATGTTTACCTCCTTAACACAACTATGCCAGTTGATCTCTCTGGCATCCACCAGTGATCCTTCCCCAATGTCGAAATAGCCCATCTGTTAGACGCGCCGGGCTGTTCAAAAGTTCCCTCTGTGAAGAGAAATCTGCACATCACTCTCCTCGCCACTCGCCAGATAAAGCGGTAGGTACAGCACGCACCCCTGCCCAAAGGTGTACTCGCCCAACCGCTGGATACAGGTGCTCAGCCGGTTCACCTCCGGCTGGCGCTGCCGCGCCGGGCAGACCACGCGCTGCCAGCGATCGCCCTCTGTCAGGCGGTACAGACCCAGGAAGTCCTCGTCCAGTCCCACCACGTCCGAGTCCGTGTACTGCCAGGTGACGGTAATCGGAAGAAGGGGGATCAACGACACCGGCTGCCCGCCCTGGTAGGCGGCCAGTGTAAAGGCAGTGACGCCAATCAGGGGGCCGGGCGGCAGCTCTGACGTCACTCGTGGCGTAAAACGTATCTCAGTAGGTGTCGTCACCGTCCCGGCAGGGAACAGGAACGCCAGGTGGCCGCCGGTCGAGGTCAGCACAGCAGCCACATCGGGCTGCAGCGTGGTCGTGACGACGACGGGAATCGTCACCTCGACCCGGTTGTTGCCCTCATCTTGTTCATCCACAGCGCCGTCGCTATCCACCTCCAGCGCCAGGCGGTATACATCATCGTCCGAAGCAGACAAGGCCAGTTCCTCTGCAATAGTCACCTGAGCGCCCGAGCCGAGGGCCGGGATAGCAAAGCGCTGAGCGGGCAGGAGCAGAGCACCCTGGGTGTCGCTCAGGTAGAGTGTGCCCGAAACAGGCGGCGCAGGCCACAATCCCCCGTTGGCCATCGTCAAGGTGACACTCAGCACACCGCTCAGGGTTCCCGGTGGCTGTATGCTCCAGGCTGTTGCCGAGATCAGAAGATCGGGCCGGGCGTCCACGGTGGTGGTTATCGTCGTGGTCATCGTGTTGTTCCACGCGCGCGGGTCGTTGACAGTGTAGTCGGGGTCTGCTACGATGAAGAGAGACAGGTCAAAATCGTACCTGCCAGGTTGGGTCAAGACAATTGACGCGACTGGGAACGATGTGACATTCACTGTGTAGCGGGCTGGCAACGTAATTGTATTGGTAAGCAAGCAAGGGAGATAGGTGACAATGGGGACATTGTTGGCGGGAAGTTTGCCCAAATTGGTGATAGGCACTAGTATGGGCAGAGTTGCTGAAGTGACTTCATATGGGACAGCAGGCACAAGGTTTTGTAACAGGGAGGTATCTAGAGTCGCACTTGGATAGACCGCCAGGTCAGTGTAGAGCGTATCACTGAGAGCAGCAGTATAGTCGGCATAAGCCTGCCCCATCGGGGAGATCTGCCTGGAGCCACTGTGAAACAGATAGCCGTTGTACTGCTGGTCGTCGGAAAGGCTATACCAGGCCCAGGCCTGTACCAACCGGTAGTCGTCGGCCGGATAGCCGACGTCGAGATCCGTCTCGTAAAGGAATAGATCGAAGGTCTGGGTCATAAAATGGCTGACCCGCTGGGGGGTGAATTGGGGGGCAAACCACTCTGGCCAGAGGACGCCGTATTCGGACACGACCAACGGCCTGTCCTGGTAACCTTTTTCCTTCATCCAGCCCCGCATCGCCCTCATGTTGTCCCGAAATATGTCAATGTTATCGCCATCGTTCACAGCATAATCCATGGCACAACTGGGGTCCACCCCCGGAGGCGTGCTGGCCCCCCAGGAGCCATATACCTCGCGCAGGATGAAGGCGTGGACGTTCCACACGTCCACCGGCATCGGTTCACCATAGGTCTGCTGATACGTGTCCCACACAATGTCCAGATATTCCAGCCGGCATGGGGTGGGCTGGACAATACCGCCATTGGCGATGAGAGCAGTGGGGTCAAGTCCCTTGATGTAGGTATAGAAGTCGTGATAGACGTGGGCGTAGACGCCGGGGTAGATAGGGTCGCCCTGGTAAAGGGAATCCGGCTCGTTGCTCATGAACCACAGGGAGCCCGGATGCGCGGCAGCGATCTGGGCAATGACCTCCCGACTGGGGTTCACCGTGACCTGCGCCGGGTCGTAGGGGTCGGAGCCGGCGTGGAAGCGGATCAATTGCACGTAGGTCAGGCCGTCGGGATGGGCTGGGCTGAGGCTGGCGGTCCAGTTGCTATACCACCCGGCGTGGAGCAGCGCGACGTCGTAGCCGGTCAGTGCGCCGCTATCGAAGCCAAAGCGATCACGGGGGTTGGGATAAGGGGGCAGGAAGTGATGACCGGAGTGCAGGGTGCGCAATGGAACGGTCGGCGCGGCCTGTGAGGCGATGATGCTGACCGCCAGCGAGAGCAACAGGCCCGAGGCCAGGGGTAAAGCCAGTTTTTTCATGCGAATCTCTCTCTCACAATGTCCTTCCGCAGATAGGCTGTATCATACCAGAACGCAGGCAAAGCGCAAGGGTTCCAGATCAACCGTCCTGAACGACCATACCTGGAGGAGTTAAGCGTCTATTTCGCCAGCGGAGAAAGCAAAGAGCCACTGGCGGGTCGCCCCAGTGGCTCTTCGATCTTGCACCCACTGCCGTTTGGCGTTGAGGTTACGGGGAACTCCTGTAGACGATTGGTAGATGGATCTGGAAACCGACGGCGACATCAACTTCACCGATGGCCTTGTGGCCATAGCTGTCCGTGACCTCAACCCTCGCCTGAAAGACACCGAACCGGCCGTAGACATGACCGGCCTCTGGACCGGCGCTCACTACGAAGGGCGAGCCATCGCCGAAGTCCCAGCGATACTGCGCCGCCTCCGGTTGCCCAGGCAACAACAACGTACCTGAGGTATTCGTCAGGACAGGGCTTGCCGTCAGCCTGACCAACTGGTATGGGCTGGTGACGGTACCCGAAACCGAGATGGTCACAGTCGGTTCGGCGGTGAGATAGTGGAGCAGGTAGTTCATGAACTGCGGCCGCGTGGTGCAGCCGGTGTCGTCGCGGATGCCCTCAAAGCCGAACGCCAGATAGGCTGTGCGGCCGGAGAAGATCGGTTCCGGTTCCTCCAGCGTAGGCTCCGCAGCGCGGGTCAGGCCGGCGTACCCTTCCCTCTGTGGCAACCCTCCGATGACCATCAAGAACGGCTCAGCGGGGACAGGGCGCGTGTCAGGAGACGGAGGTTCTCCGTAGACGCTGATCTCGTCCACATAGAACTGGTTACCGGCACCATTCAGCAGCGTAGGGGTTGTTGGGACGCTCAGGTCCAACACGGTCCCGGTGGCAAAGCTGCCCGGCAGGCCGCTGATGCTGGGACTGGGTGGGAGGCTGCCGGGACCACCGCCAAAGATGTCGTCCTGCTCGTAGTTAGCGCCCAGGAAGGAGTTGTAGAGGCCCGTAGGCGCATCACCCGGGTCAGTGGAGCCAGTCGCCGAGGCCAGGTCCTGCCCGGTGGCCAGCAACCGGCCGCCGCCTCGGAGGTACTGCGATAAGATATCCTGGTCCCACTCGGAGGGAGGCGTGGACACAGTAAAGGTGCCATCCGGCTGGTAGTTGTCGCCCGTGTACCAGATGACCGCCTCGTATTGCTGCAACGTGGCTAGGTCGGGGAACATCGGGTCGCTGGCAAAGTGGAGATCGGCATTGTAATAGTCATAGCCGATGCACAGAGACTCCAGGGCAGTGGTGTAGTACCCGGTGTAGTCCGGGTAGCCCACCAGGTCGCTGAAGTCATTGTCAATCAGCAGCACCAGGTTGGCGGCCAAGGGCAGCCGCACCCACGCCCAGAAGGGGATGTGCAGGTCTGGGCCAACCAGGTTGATCTGGCCTTCATAGTCGCCGAGGTCGGCGTTGGGAGCCACCTCCAGTGTAACCACGAAGGAATCAGACCCAGCGGCGGCGATGTTGAGCGCCGTCGGGTTGACAGTCACGGTGAACATGTTGGTGTGAGTCACAGTGCCTGTCTTGCTGACGACGATGCTGGCGCTCACACCCGCAGTTACCACGTTGGTAGCGTTGACGGTCATCGAACTGCTATCGCCGGCATACATCTCACCAAAGCTCAGGCTAGGCCTGTCGAAGGTCAGGCCAGGGTCGCCAGCCTTGCCCAGGTCAATGCGGCCTGCGCCACGATCAAGGACCCCCACTTCGCTGCCGTCGTAGTCCGCCAGGTCGGTCTCGGCCGTGCTCATCAGGGCCGACTTGATTTGCGCCGGCGTCCAGTCGGGGTGCAATTGCTTGAGCACCGCTGCAGAACCGGCGACGTGCGGCGCAGACATGCTGGTGCCGCTCACCGCGCCAAAACCGGCGTGGCGCGCCACGCCAGTGCCCGAGCCGTACCCGGCCGAGAAGATGTTTACCCCGGGCGCAACTACATCGGGGGCGATCATGTGCCGGATGGACGGACCGCGCGAGGTGAAACTAGCCAACCGGTCTGGGACGTTGCCTATCTGCCGGGGCGAGAAGTCGAGCTGCCCCTCGGCCGTGGTCGGGTGGTCGGCGATCCACTGCACAGTGTCTTCGCCGTTCGTCTGGCCAATGAAACCACCGGCGATGGTAAAGGTGTCTGCTTCGTGGCTGCCTCCCGACATGTTGATCAGGTCATCCCCAGCGTTGTTGTAGACAATCGCGCCGATTGCCCCGGCCTGCTGCGCGTTCCACAGCTTGTCGCTGAAGCAGCAGCCGCCGCGGCTGACAAGAGCGATTGTGCCCGACAGGGCCATGGTGGGGCTGATTGTCTCGCCATCGCACAGGGTGTTGGTGCCACCCACAGTCACGTCAGCGACATCTACCAAGGCATCCGGGCCTACAGTCTGCATACTGAAGTCCGGGCAGAAGAGACAGCTGCCCATTGCCATCTGGGTCAAAGTAACGGGCACAGTCGGCGGCGCAGTCACGTCAAAGAAGCCCGAGGCGATGGTGCCATCGGTAGTGCTGGCACCCACGAGGATGTTCTTGTCCGAGGGGTGGTCAACGGTGTAGGGGTAAGGGCCGCTGTTGCCGGCGGAGAAAACGACCACTACTCCGGCGTCCCAGGCCGCGTCATAAGCCTCGTCGAGCGCGGTAGGAAATGCACTTGACGAGTGTTCGCCCCAACTGTTATTGACCACATCGGCACCGTCAACCACCGCGTCTTCGATCGCGGCGACGAGCTCGGGATCAAAAGCGCTGCCTGAGAAGGGGCCGGCGCTGGGGTAAAAGACCTTGTAGCTCATAAGGTAGGCGGCCGGCGCCACGCCGCTGATGGTGTAGGTGAGGTCGCCGGTCCGCCCCACCGTGCCGGGCACACAGGCCATCGAACCCGAAGTGTGCGTGCCGTGGCTACTGCCGTTGGTGCCAGGTAGCACGCCCTCATCCCCAGGTGTGGGTGGGTCGTCGGCGCGATAGTAAGCCCGCGCCACGATCACCTTCTCGGTGGTCACACTGGTATCGCCCTTGGGATAGCCTGATGGATAGGTGTAGCCGGTGGGGTCGAAGCAGTCATTGTCGACATAGATGCCAGTGTCGATCGAGGCGATCTTGATGCCTTTCCCGGCCTCGCTCTGACCACCGACCATCCCCCACAATATGGGCGCATCAATCAGGGGCAGGCTGGCGTACATATCGGGGTAGTAGGCATGCTCACGAAACACCGCCTTCACCCGCGGCAGACGGGACAGCCAGCGGTCGGCCTGCTCGTCCGCCTCAGGCAGACTCACCGCCAGGCCATTAAAGACGACCTGATAGGTGCGCTCGACAGAAGCGCTGGGCACAACCTGCTGCACCGCTGCAGCGACCTTGGCCTGTTCAGCCTCCAGATAGGCAATGTAGGTTTGTGCGTCGGGCGTGTTCACGTCCAGGCGACGGGCACCCGTGACACTGGTGGCCGTAGCACGGAGGCCCACGATCCCGCCAGTATACTGGGCTAGAGGCGGGTCTGCCAGTTGAACGATCCACCGCTTGGCCGGTACCGTCGCGGGCGCATCACCGTCGGTCTGTGGCTGCATATACTCAGGTGCCGTGCCAGCCTCCGGTAGAGCCGGTCGAGTTACCTGCTCCATCACGGGAGTCGCCTGCACGAGGGGGATCGTCACGCTGAGCACGATCAGCGCGGTCATCGCCCTCCATAAGGTTCTGCGTATCATCTATTTCCTCCTTTTCGCGAATTGAACGTCGGGATAAATCGTCCTACGGAAGGACAGCGTGGCTCAGATACACATCACCTCCTTTCGCTCGCGATGTTGGCACGTACCAGAAGCCGGTCAAGTGAAACAGCAACAGTCGGTGTCACAGATCACCGACCGTCCGTACCAGCCGAACAATGTCAATGGAAGGTAGGAAGCGGTTGACCAAACGATGTGGCAATAAATCACAGAGGATACAACCATCAGCACCTATTCCTGAGAAGCAGAGTGTCACGAGAAATCAGGATGGTTAAGCGCTCATAGTATAGCATATCTCGCGCCACTCGTCAATTTCGGTAACCTTTATTCGTGAGGCAACGCGTCCCGCGTCCCGCCCGTGTGGATGCCACCATAAGCAGCAGCACAGCGCGAACGTGCCTACACTTCCCCAGGCACGCCCCCGGGGAGACATACCGTTGGAATTCTACAACAGGGCAGATCAGCCCTGTATTACCAGCCGCGACTCAAGAGTTGCGCATAACCAGGGACAGGTAAATGTGAACAGGGTTGAGGACCGTGGTGAAGCATTGCGGATGCTGGACGCCGCCCCAACTGAGATAGGCGCAGTTCGTCACCGGCTGCCGGGCTCCCGCCGTCGCCGTGACAGCAAAGGTGGTGGTGATACGGTCGCCGCTATCGAGGTCTTTCTGCCACATCCGGTCCAGATTATCACAGCTCAGGGTCCTGCCGCCGTAGATGTAAGTACAACTGCCAGCAACGAACTGGACTCCGCTGGGCAAGGTGTCCGAAAGAACGACATCCTGCACCTCTTCCCCCGTGTTCACCGCGACGATCGTGTACCATATCTCGTCCTGGTTCTCAGCAAACAGCGGGCCGGTCTTGTAGGAGGAAGCGAAGTCAGGTATAAACTTCGCCACTCTCGTTGTGAAGCACATTTGCTCCGGGACGCCACCCCAATCGAGATAGGCGCAGTTCTCCAGCGGGTATTGCAGGGTTCCCGCCGTCACCGTAACAGCGAAGGTAGTGGTGATGCAATCGCCGGTGGCGAAATTCTCCTGCCACATCCGGTCCAGATCACCACAATCCCAGACCCTGCCGTCGCAGGCGTAGGTGCAACTGCCAGGAACGAACTTGACTCCACCAGGCAAAGTGTCCGAAAGGACGACGTTCTGCACCGTGCCCCCAGTGTTCACCGCGACGATGGTATAGGTGATCACGTCGTCTGTCCTGGCATAACGCGGACCAGTCTTGTAGGACAGGCTGAAGTCAGGTGGCAGGGTCCCCACGGTCGTAGTAAAGACCATCTCCTTCTGGTCGCCGTTCCAACTGAGATAGGCGCGGTTGACCAGTGGCCACTGTGCTGTGCCTGCTGTCACCCAGACGGCGAGAGTAGTGGTGACACGGTCGCCGCTAGCGAAGTTTCTCTGCCACATCCGGTCCAGGCCACCACAGTCCCAGGTCTGGCCGTCGCAGGTGTAGGTACAACTGCCAGGAATGGGCTGGACTCCAGTGGGCAGGGTATCCGAGAGGGCAACGTTCTGCACAGGGCCCCCGGTGTTGACTGCGACGATAGTGTAGTAAATCATGTCATTCTGGTCGGCATACTGCGGGCCGGTCTTGTAGGAAGAATCGAAGTTGGGCGGTGCCTGGGCAGTGACGACGACCAACGCCAGCAACAATCCAACCGCAGCCGCCAGCACGGTGAGTCCGACTCTCCTCACGGCCAGGATACGAGGATGACGAGTAACTCTTTTCATCGAGAACCTCCTCACAAGTATGGTGCTGCCATACTCAGGGCTATCTGGGACATCACAAGAGAAACCTACGACAAGGAACCCCGGGCATCACCCCCTTTCGCTCGATCTTGCACGCGCCAGAGGTCAACCAGGTAGATGAGGGTCGGCGCACAATATCCCGTTGCCGAGCATGGAGAAATCAGCAATGATGAGGCATTCATAATGTAACACATTTCGTGCCGCTTGTCAATTGCTTCTGCTCGAAAACCGGCCTGAGAAAGCACCCGCACACCAATACTAAGGGCGGGCCCTCGGCTCTCGTCGAGACAACCGTTTGACGCCACCCTTGCCACGTGTTACAATATCAAGCGAGTCAGCGAGTCGGCGAGTCGGCGAACCAGCGAGTGCGAATGGACGAATG